>Ga0315284_10007344_pt1 | contig 15732 bp, 19 predicted proteins | sample YL17G09_16_MG_FD_203696 | JGI IMG/M metagenome (GOLD analysis project Ga0315284, IMG submission 203696) | Sediment microbial communities from Yellowstone Lake, YNP, Wyoming, USA - YL17G09_16 | ecosystem: Environmental > Aquatic > Freshwater > Lake > Sediment | place: USA: Wyoming | collected... | reverse complement strand
AGCCCTGGGGGCAATCCGTGGCAGCCAGGCACTCGTAGAAGCCCTCTTGGAGCGTGGGGGCCGAGCAACCGATCAGGAACGTGAGGAACCAGGGGAGAGTTGTTTTCATAGGGGATACTACACGGGAGCCTGGGGAAACTCCAATGATGGTCACACTCCAAGCGACCCATTTCAAGCGTCCCGATCTCAAACTTCCAATAGCGGAGAAGTACCTCTCGATTGGCTTCCACGAATTTGATCACTTGGCTCTTGGTCCGTCCTGGTAAGGTACCGAGCACTTCTGGGGGATCGGTGAGCTGTTACCGCATCCCTGCAACGATTCAGACGTGAGCTAGTGCCCAGCATCACCTTGATGCGTGGGCAACCCCATACCCCATGACGGCTCGTCATCGATCAACCGCCAAATGGGGACCGACAGAAAAGCGCACGGTGCAGATTTAAAAGCGCACGGTGCAGATTTAAAAGCGCACGGTGCAGATTTAAAAGCGTGCGCTCCGTTTTCCTGGTGTACTGGAGAGGGTGGCTAGCAGACAACAGCTTTATTTACACGGGCAACTCAGGCTTCTACGGGTTTGTATCGAGCGGATGCTGGAGGCGAGTTCCCCTTTCAGTGTGCATCAAGTTGCTGCTGGAATCGTGCAACATAAAGGTCCGAACCACATTTCCGCCCCTTGTCGTCGAATGGTGGAGGCGCTGATCAGTGGGGGCTACTTGGTTCGGTTAGACCCACAGCAGTCCCGATCACGTTTGGTGGTGGCCGACTCTCTGTCCTTGCAGACACTTTTGCGGAAATCCAAACGCTCCGCAGAGATTCTCGCTGCATTTGTGGAAGGTCCAGCGGAGCCGGTTGATGAATCAGCGGAGCCGGATGATGCCACACCTGATCCGGATCCGGATGATGAACCACCACCGGATCAGGTGTGGCAAGGCTCGTCCGCTGCTGTGCCCGGTCCTCAGCGGGCCCAACTGGAGTCGGATATCCTGCAAACCTTTGAGGAGTTGCTGAACGATCTATGAGAGACCTACAAAAAGAGCAGCATCGGACCGCGAATAGTTCCTTGGCCATCGCTCGAATAGAGCGTGCGATGTGGGACTCGGTACGCTCTACGGAACTTGGAGGGAGAGGTGCGTACCTTCATAACAGAGTAGGGGCCAACCCTACTGAGAGCACCGCTCGATCGTCACTATTGAAAGTGAGCCTGAAACTTACTCAAGATCTTTGGGATCAGGTAGATCGCAAGGAGCTTTCCATTTTGGAGGCGTGTCGTATTGGGTGTAAAAGGGACAAGGAAGTGAAGAAGCAGAAAAAGAATCTTGCCGCCGCTTCAGAGAAAAAGGCCGCCCCAGAGAAGGAGGTTGCCACCACTACAAAACCACCGAAGCCAGCCCCAGAGAAGGTGGTTAGGTCAAAGCCTTCAAGGAAGGACACGCGGAAGAAGTCTGAGTTGACGTTAGATCAGGTTTGGGGACAGTTCCGGCTTCAGGTCGAGACTCTGGTCTCGACAGGCAACCGTCCTGAGCCTGAGCAGGTCGAAGACACACTTCTGCTTCTTGTAGCCCCTGAAGAGATCCAGGCACTCGTTTTGGGGATGCACAAGACGATCTACGAGCACATCAAGCAGCGTTTCCCAGCAAAACGTAATTCCACCAAGATTTCTAGAGCGGTGCGGTCGTTCCTGGCTTCGTTTGACGACGATCTCAGACTACTGGCCAACCGACTAGAGCGGTGCCAGATAACCTCGGAAATTTTAGACTTTGAGGCGTTTGTCGCTGCGGAAACCAAGATCCCACAAGCGTTTGCTGAACTAGGGTTCGAGAATGTGAACTTGAGCCAGTTGCCAGACCGCAAAGTAGTCAAAAAGCGATTCAAAACACTGACGTACCAGCTCCACCCGGATCGCTACCAAGGCCCTGACCCCTCTCGTGTAACGGCCCAGTTCCAGAACTTACAGAATTCCTACCACATAGTTGAAAATTGCTACGTTCACCAGGAGACTGCACGATGAATACTGCCTTCAACAAGGTCCTCTACGAAGCCCAGCAGAGTAATGAAGCCCAGCAGAAGAAGCATTTTCCGATTCTGAGCCTCCACGTGGCCGGGCTCCATCTACCTGACGAGGTGAAACTTAGGCTTGTCCATGGGATGGTGCTAGATGCCCCACCGGACCCGAAGTACAAAGACGTCAACGTAGCGATCCAGGCAAACCAGATAGATGCCGGTCTGAGTCAGGAAAAACGTGTCGATAAGTTGGTCCGCTTGGCCCTTTGGTGTTTGGTGTACTACCCGGGGCAGCCGATCCACATCCACGTGTTCCTAACCTGGGCCGGGGAACGAACCGCAGCACGTAGCCAAAAAACGGAAGACTTCACCAAGGATTACCCAAAGTACAGAGAGGCGATTGAAAAGCTTGGGTTGGAGTGCGTGACTCTGCTCACACAACACTGGCGTATGTCCGCACCCGATACCACGTGTGATGCGTTCCGGCTGTCTGTCAGCGGCAACGACTATCAGACAAAGGTAGTTAGGGCAAAGAACGCTCACATTAAAAAGTTGGAGCACCTCATCAAGGTAGTAGATCCTTCACGTTGCCGGGCCGAGAGTGTCAGTGATCCTGAGCTGCGGGCGTCTCTTCTCGATGTACAGAAAACCATGAAGCTTCTGCAAGCGAATCCAGCTCTTAGGAAACTTCTTCTCGGTTCTGGTGACGTGAAAAAGAAAAAGGGGGGGTGATGTCCGTTGTAGCTTTTGAGGGGGTCCAAAAGGCCCTCAATCTGATACGAGAACTCAAAGCCAAAAGGGACGAGACCCTAGCTAGAATCGCTGAGGACAAGAAGGTAGTTGGTGAGATCGACCAGGCCCTCTCTCACCTGAACAAGGAACTTTCGGATTCTGGTCGGGAGAGTGCGGTCGTTGATGATGACGACGCTGCTGCTGCTGCTGCTGTGCTAGAAGAAGCGAGCTTCCAAAAGCCCCATGAGGATCGAAGAACTCGCCGGAAGTTGAACAACATCGTCCTTCTTGTGCTCAACTACCTCAAAAGCAATGGCCCTCAAACCCCAAAACTCGTGTGCGAATTTTGCAAGGTACAGCACAAGTTCACGAGTAGGCTTGTTGCCGATGGGTTCCTGCAAAAAGTTGACGGTACTCTGAGCATTACTCCTAAGGGGGAGAACCACGTGTTCTTTCTGACCACTCAGGGTTCCTCCATGGGTAGCCTTGGTGCGCCAGCTACTCTGGTCGATCAAGAACCACCCACCCTCAATGGCTCTCTAGAGCCTACCCCTTGACGCACAAGACTTGCTTCAGTTCAGAAACAATCTCAACCAAGTCCTTCTGGTTCTCCATCACCTGTTCGATGTCCTTGTAGGCCCCAGGGATCTCGTCCAAAACAGCGTGGTCCTTCCGGCACTCCACGCCCTCGGTTTGCTTCTGAAGGTCTTCCATCGTGAACTTCCGCTTCGCTGCTCCACGGGACATACAACGTCCAGCCCCATGAGAGGCCGAGTGGAAGGACTCAGGGTTACCAAGGCCACGAACGATGTACGACTTGGTCCCCATAGAGCCAGGGATGATTCCAAGCTCTCCGGAACGAGCCGAGATCGCCCCCTTGCGGGTCACCAGGACGTCCTCACCGAAGTGGTTCTCCTCTGACACGTAGTTGTGGTGGCACTGAATGGGCTGTTCGTACCGGACCTGTGGGAACATGTGGGCCACCACTTCTTGTAGCAACAGAAGCATGACCTCACGGTTGGCCTTGGCGTATTGCTGGCCCCACATGAGGTCATGCCGGTAGGCGGCCATCTCCGGGGTGCCTGCGAGGAAGACCGCCAAGTCCTTGTCAGGGAGTCTCGCGTTGTGCGTGAGCTTCATGGCCTTGCCCATGTGGACCTCAGCCAGAGTCTTCCCGATGTTACGGGAACCTGAGTGCAGCATGAGCCACACATTTTGTTCGGTATCGAGGCAGACCTCGATGAAATGGTTTCCTCCCCCGAGCGTGCCCATTTGCTTACGAGCCTTACCCAGCAGGTCTTGAGCCTTGCTCGTCAGGTTGTGGAACTCCTTCCACAACCTATGCTTCTCAGCATGCTTGGTCACATGTTCGTGAGAGTTGAACCCAACTGGGATCTCCTTCTCGATTCGGTGCCGTAGAAGTTGTAGGGAGTCGGGGAGATCCGATGCTGTAAGGTTGGTCTTTACTGCGGACATCCCGCAACCAATATCGACCCCGACAGCAGCGGGTGAGATCGCATCCTTCATGGCGATCACTGACCCTACCGTAGCGCCCTTGCCGTAGTGGACATCTCCCATAACCGCGACGTGATGGAAGACCCAAGGCAAAGCCGCAATGTTCTTCAACTGGTCGAGAGCGGAACTTTCAACCTCATGGATCTGTGCCCATAGGTTGATAGGTACCGTCTTTCCTTGAAGCTGTGAGATGGACATTAGGAATCTTTCTGGATTGCACTGGGGAAGGGTTCGGCTTCGATGATGGCACTCAGCACAGCACGAATCAAGCGTACCTCTTGGGGAGTCAGTTCGCCGCAACGCAACCGAAGTTCTTGACTCGTGGCTGAGTGCCAATCTCGCAAGCGGGTAAGCATCGCTGCGTCGTCAGACTTTGTCATTTCAGACCTTCTGCAACAGTCTACCCAGTTCCAGAGTACCGATCTCGAACTTCCAGTATTGGATCAGAACCTCTCGGTTCAGAGTCACGAATGCCAGAACTTTCTTCTTGCCCCTAGTGGGAAGCTTGCCGAGTACCTCTGGGGGATCCGTTAGCCGTACAGTTACAGCGTTTTCCACTGCCCCCTTGTTGAGTTTGGTTCCCTGCATGACCTTGATTCTTGGTCCGTGTTGGAGAGCGGTTCCAGAATACTCACCTGAGGACACCCAGATGATAACGCCTTCGATCCCTGTATCCTCAGGACGAAGGTTGGCCATCGCTTCACGCATGAACCGAGCCATCACACGCTTGGCCTGCGTTTCTGCTTTAGTCTTCTCGGTAGGCATCTAGAACGACCCCCTGACAGTAACCCCTTGAGGGCCAACCGCTACGGAAGTATCCGCTTCCGAACCAGTAGCTAACCACACCAAGCCAATCGCCGCACCCACGGTTCCTAGCGCTATGGCTGCAAGGCCCACATTCTGGTACATGGGACCGGTCTCAGCGGCACCCTTCACTTCAGACCACCGAGGGTTTTCACCCACTTGGTTCACCTGTCCGGTGCCCACCATGAACAACACCACTCCCGTGACCGCTATGGCGGCTCCAGTGCCTACAAGCAGCCAAGGTGCTGCACTTGATTCCTCATGGCCTTTGGGGACCGTTATCCGTTGAGCTTGAACTGGTGGGGCCGAAGGTGTGGGAGCAACCGTGGGTTCAACCGGTGCTTCGTCATCTTCTGCGGTCAGCTCTTCCAGTGCCCTGATCCGATTCTCGACCTCTTGTCGGTTCTCGGCAGTGGGCATCAGCTCCAGGTATCTGCGGAAGGTCGTGATCGCTGTGCGATCCATCCGCAATCGATCGGCTGTTTGCCCGATGTTGTAGAGAAGCTGCGGACGTTGGCTGGCTTCGTACGCCTGCTGGAAAAGGCCAAGGGCCTGTCGGTAGCTTCCGGCTTCATACGCGGCCCGACCTGCATCGAACAGCCCACGGGCCATGTCGTCTTGATGGTTCGGTGGTGCGGCGGGGGCTTCTTGAGCCATGACCGGGACGGACAGCAGCAGAAGGACCAGAAAAACGCTGAATTTCGATTTCATACAGGTACTACAACTGGGTGGGACTAAACTCCAGGCATTTCCGACCTTATCGTGTCTTTGGCATACTGCCGCCGACGCTTGTTCCCAAGTCTGACCCAGAGCTTACGATTTCGGCGTAGGATCTTCTCTGTACGGCCAAACACATGCGTGGCATGCTGTGGCGGGCACCAAACTGGACTGTACGGTAGCCGAGGAATTTGGAATCTCTAGAGCCAGTGTACACCTTTACCGGAAACGCCTGGGGATCCCCCGCTTCAAGAAAGCCTATCGGGGTGCCCCAAAGCTAAGAGCTTGGCATTCTGCTGCTGGGACGGCTTCGGACAAGGCGGTTGCGGAGCGCTTTGGGGTTTCAGTGCCAGTTATCTGTTCATATCGAAAGCGTTTTGGCATCGTTGCTTTCCGTTTCAAGAAACTCCCTATAGACCAACCCATTTGAACGGGGCCAAGGCCCCCTCGCATCGAATCAGAGGGCAACAGGGATGACTGACAACTACGGGCCACAAGTCTCCAGGGTACTCGACCCAACGGATACCCAGTATCTTTTGGCGATACATGCGCAAGGCAAACCTCCTTTAGATAGCGAGTTTAGTCTGAATCAGGCCCTAGCGACCGGAGCGGTGCAATCAGCCGTACTCCGTGGGATGCCCAGTGGGTTCTTGGGTAATGAAACCAACCCGCAAGCCGACTATTTGACGAACGCAAATTGGTCGAATTTTTTCCAGTTTGGGCCTCAGCGTACAGGTGAGCAGCAAGCCATCATGTGGGCCAACGTCAACGGATGGCTGATCCCTGTGACGGGCACTCGTACGGGCTCGCCACCCGGATCACCAGACAACGTAAGAACTACAAACGTCATCACGTTGGACCCGCCGCCAAGTTCGGCTGGTGACTTCAGAATCGACTTCGTTTATCTGGAAATTTGGAAGGCTAGAATACAGCCAAATCCCTCGATCACCAACAAGCCCTCTGCGAGTGCCATCTACAAGTATGGTAACGTCGAATCAGGGCAAAGCTTCTTACCCGATGACTTGATCGACGTTTCACTCGGATTCGAGACAACCCAGCGCGTCCAGCTACAATACCGCATTCGTGTCGTGAAGGGCTTGGTGGGGCTCACCTCGAACCCCGACGGCTTCGACCCAGTGGTGGTCAAGGCCCAGGGAGCCGCTGCCGCTCCGACCGCCTACACGTTTACCAACATGCGACAAGCTCTGGGCGATCCCGGATTGTGGAGAGCGGGCGACGGTACTCAGAACGCTCTTGGTACCGTGGACGGTTACACATACGCGATTCCGATTTCCGCTATTTTTCGCCGCAATTCTGTACTGTGGGCCGGAAACCCATCGGCCAACCTTAACGGTGGTTTCAATCGCAATCCAACGGCAACTGACCGCTTGGGAATCAAGACCTTCTCTACGGTCCCTACCCTTACGTCGAACATTACGGCAGCGGCCACAACAGCCACTTTGGTATCGGTTGCGAACATCCCGATGCCCCTTACTCCGGCGACCCCCGTCACGATTCAAATCGGTGACGAGATCATGACCTACAGTTCGATCACAGGTTCGACTGTGAACGGCTTGCTTCGTGGCCAGAACGGCACTCTTGCAGAGGCCCACTTGGCGGGTGCTACGATCACGGTTTTGTCCGGTCGTCCCGATGGGCTGTACTCGGATCAGATTGCCAACACGGACATTCTTGATCTGCGCCACCTGGTCAACCCGAACGGGATGGACTTCACAGCGTTGCTCAAGTCGAACCTCGACAAGCTTCTGCGTGGTCAGCTCCGTGCAAACTGGAAGCTCTCTGGTGCGGGTCCTCAGGGCACGTTTGTCCACTACCAGGATGCCATTCAATCGGCGGCAGTCTCTCTGGGTGTCACGCAACTAGACGCCCCGGACAACATCCGAATGGTGTTCTCGGACGCCACTACGATCCAGCCTGTGGAACTCGTGGTACAGCCACGTGCGACCCTTTACGCTGGACCAGGGGTATCTATTGGTGTGGGTTGGTCGTTGGGTATTACGGTTAATACGACTCTCCAATCGGTGAACGCACAGTTCACGGCGGGAGACGTTATTGTGATTCCTGTCAACCAGCTCAAGTCAGGCTTACAGGCTGGGGCAACGGATCAGATCCGGTGGCTCAATGACAGTGCTACGGGTGCAGTTCAACTACGTCTAGACGGTGAAACTGGTGATCTTGATTCATCCTTCTACACGGTGACTCCAGCGGTTCCTGGGCCTAATGACGACCTCGTAATCACGTTTACTGGGGCATTCCCGGCACAGTTGATGACGTCTGCCAGTGGTCGGACTCTCCATATCCGTGCCCACTGTGTGTACGGTCCTGGACGTGGCCTTTCACGTCGTCCGGACTCATTGCATTCCGTGAGCTACATCAACCCCTCTGTGAACATGATGGTTCAGCAGTCTGGGGTACCGAGTAGCAATCTTGGGGCAAGAGTTGCGTGGGCACCTCTGTGGAGCAAGTACAGGGCGGCGACGTACAACAACATGTTGCCTGTGACCTCGGAAATCTACGCTGACCTCGGCAGCAAGACGGTCATCGTGAGCCCCTTCCGTCGTATTGACTTCACCAATCCTATGACGATTGATGGTAACGGTGCCAACCCGAATCCGACGGCTATCATCTCAGGTAATGACGGCTCTTGGGCATCCGATAACTCAACCGTATTGTTGGTGACCTCAACAGTTGGTGCAACAGCGCTAAATGCATTAGTGATCCCCTCAGGGTTAGGTGCAGGACGCTACACGATCATCTCAATTAGTCCTGGTGTTTCGTATACCTTAGATCGTCCTATCCGAGCAAAAGCCCATGTCGCTTCGGACATCTTGTATACCGTCCACGCCGCTCAGGGCTGTATGCCTCTGGGCCACCGGGATGGTACCGCTAAGTGGACCTCTACGGACCCTCTTGGTCTATTCTGCGGTCAGAGTGCTGGCAACCTGGCCTTCAACAGCATCTACGTCTCTTTGCCGCGTCACCTCGTCCCTGGTTGGGGAGCGGTCCAGGTTCCGCTCAGGGCCGTGGACACTGCCGACTTCGCCAGTGGTATCAACTACCAGTGCCGCAGCCTTCCAGGCGTAGTGACGGCAAATCAGGGCAACTACACAGCCTACGACAACAGCGGATCGGCCGAATACTCGATCTTCAGTCAAGTCAATAACTTGGCAGTCGCACTCCCGTACAACACAGCGGGAACAGGTACAGCAGGTAACACGTGGGCAGGGGTGCGCTTCTTCACGGACACCCGTGGGTTGGGCCGTCAAGGGCTTGAGCTACCGCCGTTTTACGGTGTGTCCCGGATCTTCGGTGTGTACGAGGTTTCGGATTACACTACGAACGCCAGTCCGTTCACGAGTACCCGTGGTCCTGGTGGCGTGGGTACGGCTGTCAACTTGCTGCGACAGTCAATGCCAGCTTCCGACGGTCCTCCGATGTGGATCGAGCTTGGGTCGTCTCCGTCAGGCGTTTTGGATCAGGACGGGGATTCCACGTTCATCCTCAATGCCAACGCGATTGACATCACGAAGTCTCCGGTACCGATCGCAAACTTCGCGGCGGGTTCCTACGTGATCGAAGCCGCTATCTTTGGCTTCGACCGTGGCTCGTTCGACCTCAACCAAGAATTCCGGTTGGTTCTTACCCGTCCGAATAACACGAACGCTTGGGTTCCTCCAAGCCTTGTGACTCGAACACTCAATGTGAACATTAACGTGACGGGTCCGACCTCTGTGCTCCCCGGTCCGGCCGCTCAGTCCGATCAAATCATGATCAACTACTCCCGTACGCCCTATCAGGGCGATGCGTGGGGCAGTCAAAGCAACTACGCGGATCTACCCTATGCCCCTGGTCCGCTGACTTCGGGTAACGCTTACACACTCGTAAGCTTGCCGTTGGACCAAGCGGCTCTGACACGCCCCAACCAAAAGGTGCTGGAAGTGCTGGCTTCGACCAGCTTCTCCACAACCTTGGGTACAGGTCGCTATTCAGCAGACGCCACAGACTCGGAGTTGAACTTCAAAGATGTGGGCTACGAAGATCCGACTGCGTATCCACCCTCGTCGGGTGTGGCGGCTCGACCGTTGTCTCTCCCGGGGAACTTTGATTCGGGGGATGTGACTGCTATTGGATCTGAGTACCTCGGTCTTTCAGAGCGCCTTCCTCTTGGGGCACTGTTTCGTGACAAGGACTTCCGAGGCCAAACCTTCTCGCTCCCATCCTCAGCGCTGACTGTCTCGGATACCGTAGGGAACGGGCGTCCCGCAGGTCTTGCGGTGGGCAGTGCGTTGGACCAGACGGAAGTGGCCTTGGACACCGCTACCTCGGGTGTAGGGGCTCCTGGTGATGTGCTGGTACACTGTGATGGGGAGCAGACGAACCTATCGCTCCAGGTCAACTTCCGAACCACTCGTGGTGGTTCTGTGTTCGTGGGCAGCGGTCCACACCCTGGTGGTTCTGCGTCGGTGCAACTTCTGGATGGACAGGCCCAGACAGATCACGTCAACGTGTTGCACGGTAGAGCGATGCTGGTTCGTAACCAGCCAACCTCAGTGGGCCTCAACGAAGTGTCGGCTGGTGACGAGTTGATGCTCTTGATCTTGACCCATGTGGCTCGTGGAACTGCCGTTGGGGTACAACAGGGGTTCATCGACATTGGTACCAATGGTACCGGTGAGGGCTACTCGGCGGCCGACCTTTACCGCATCTCAGGGCACCCCTTGGTTCGGAACAACGTCCGTATGAGCCTTGATCCCGCAACCATCCAGTTGACCAATAGGACTACCTGATGCCTCTCATCCGACGTAGCTACCTAGACTTGTCGCTGGAACAACGCCGTGGTGGAGCCAAGGCTGCCAAGGCTCGCCTCAAGGCTGCGATGGCAAACCCATCCCTGACCTCGGAGCAGGCTCAGCAACTCCGTGCTGAGTTGCAAAAGATACAGGCTTGGGAATCCGGGACCCTTCCGTAGCCTGAAGGTTCACTTTTCTCCTATGCGTAAACAAGGGGGAGGTGACGCATGGAAGGCATCGTAGAGTTCATCAACACCAACTTGCTCCCGCACTGGCCCTTCGTGGCTGCCATGATGATTTTCATGGTTGTTGGGGAAGTCGCTACGAAAAACGTGTTTACGAAGGATGCCCACAAGACCAACAAGCCGGTATGGCTGTTCTGGTGGGGCCGTAAGACCCTTGCGTTGCATCCGATCCTAGCGGGTATGTTTCTTGGTCTTGTGTGGCGTAACCCTGAGGCTGGCGTCGATACCTTGGTCGAGTCCATGGCGTACTTTGCGTTGGCAGGGACGTGCTCAGTTTGGGCCTACGAATTCCTAAAGGGTGTCGCCAAGAAGGAAGGCATCGACCTTGACCTTCCTGGAGTTGATTCCTCAATCCCGCCGCCACCACCCCCGGCTGCTTGAACGTGCCCGAGCCGACGTTCTGGCAGGCCCTGGGTAGTAAGGTCCTTGCTTTCTCCAAGTGGGCTGCACGGGTGCTTGTGGCCCCGGGTGCCGCGTTGCTTCTGATCGTAGGGGCCGTGGTGCTTGTGGCGCTTGGGATCAAGAACGTTCAGATCGGGGGCTTGCTCGCTGCGCTCTTTGGCAAGAAGAAGCCCAGGCACACAGCGATTGATACTGCCAACTCCGTGGCTGCGGACAGGGTAGACGCGACGGGCAATCTCATCCCCATTGGTGAGCCTGACTCTCAAGGCATGACCCAAGCGGTGGTGGTGCCGATTCAGAATCCAGGGATCTTCTCGAATCCCGATCACGTCGTATTTCTACCGCCGGGCGAGACCAAGCCGGTCGAGATCAAGCTACCTGACGGCGTGAAGGCACGGGACGTTGAGCAGGTCATTGTGGTGAAGCCCGAGAAGTTCGTTGTGACGGTTAAGAGCACATCGGGCGTCACGGGTAAGCGAGTGGACGACTTGCTCAAGAAATACGGCTAGGAGTCATATGCTACCGCTCCACTTGATTCTGTTACCCATGTTGGCGCTGCCGATTGCAGACGGGGTTGGGGAAGCGGCTCCCGATGCTGGGCTTTCTGTCCCTACTGCGGGTTGCCAAGAGGGGGACACCTGTGTCCCCCCGGAAGACATGAAGGACTTTGTGCAGCTTCTGAGGGAAGCGCAGTGTAGGGCCACAGTAGCACCTGTGGTAGATGCCGATCCCATCGTTATCGTTGTGGACCGTGACGGTAGGGTTTACGGGTCTGGCACTGGCACAAGACCTTACACGATCCGCATCAAGTGGTGTACCCACGAGCTTGAGGCTGCCGCGACGGTCCGCCTTCAGGTTGCACAGCGGGTCGAACCCGAGTGGGGTTTCCGACTACGTCTCAAGGCTACCGTGGGGATACTGGCAGCGGACGCCTTCACGGTCAATAAGCTCTACGAGGCCCTGGATGGAGGGCTCATGGTTGAGCCGTTTTTCATTCAATGGTTCAACCTGAATGCTGTGATTGGTGTTCGCTCATTCGGGGCAGGGGTTGGAGTGGAACTGACCTCGAATATGGGCGCGTACTGTGGTTACGCCATGACTTGGGGGTCATGGAGATCCAATCCGTTCCTAGCTGTGTTTTTCTCTTTCTGAGGTCGCAATGAACGATTCAGCCGGACTGCATATCTTGATGGATGCTCGGGTATCTGATCCGAGTGTGTTCACAAAGGATAGATTGAGTCAACTCTTCAGCAGACTCACTACAGCCCTTAATATGCAACCGTTAGGGGATCTTCAGGTGTACGAGGTGCCCGTGGATGCACAGACTCTGGAGCGGGTCAAAGCAACAGGCATCTTTGAGGATGAAGGAGGTATTTCAACCTTATTGGCCATAACCACGAGTCACATGACCCTGCATGCTTGGCCCTTACAGAAGTATTTCGCGTTGGACACGTTTTCGTGTAAGGACTTTGATGCGGAAGAAGCGCTTTCCATCATACGAGACAGTATCGGGGTGTGCTCCGAAAACACCTTGATTGTCCATCGTCGCAAACCCTCCGAGCAGGGTGTTCGTGTGGTGCGGTACTTTCAAGTATGAGATTATCGACAATCAGAGAGAAACGTGTGAAGGCCCGTCTATATGCCTTCATTACGGGCTTGAAGGAAGGTAAGCCTTGCGTAGATTGCGGTAATATCTACGAGCCGCACTGCATGGAGTTTGATCACCTGGGCGGTAAAAAGCACCCTGTCTCTAGTATGGTCGCTATGAAGGCGTCCAGAAAAAGAGTCTTAGAAGAGGTCAGTAAAACGGAGTTGGTGTGCACACTGTGTCATCGGTTCCGAACCTTCTTTAGGCGTCTAGAAAAGCGTACGGCTACGACCCCACCAAAACCTCAATATGTGCTGGTGCTACGAGCTAAATGTCGTCCGTGCTCTGAGTGCGGAGTGCGGCGTCCTTTTTACCAGACAGACTTGGATCACCTTGACCCCCACCTAAAGAGTTTCAGTCTCAGCAATGCTCGTAACTTTTCATGCGAAGCTGTGGCAGCGGAGTTGCTTAAATGTCAACTATTGTGCGCTCTGTGCCATAGGCGGAAGACATACCAAGGTGTGTACCTAGCCTTTCTTGGATCAGCCCTAGGGGAAAGGCGGCCCAATGTAAAGATTACCCAGGATGTGCTAGCTCAAGTGCTCTCTATGAAGGCTTCGGCAGTGCCTCAGAATGTCATCGCTAAGCAAGTTGGTCTAGCGAACAGTACCGTGAGCCAAATCGTTAGAGGTACTTATACTAACACCAAGTTGAGCACCTAATGGAACACTCGATACTCTTGCTCGCGATGTCTCTGGAGGAAGCCAAGGCCAAGCTTGGTTTCCCGCCTGGCAGCAATCCGACCCCTCAAGAGGTCAAGGAAGCGTACCGGCGCAAGGCGCTTGAGTCGCATCCCGATCGGGGTGGGGACGAAGATGCCATCAAGGAAATCAATGTCGCCAAGGACATCCTGGACGGTAAGGCCCGGCCTACCTACGACAGGCGTCCTTCCGGCCCTTCAAGGTCCCCGTGGCCCACTGAGGAACAGCAAACAAGCAAGCCGTACGAGCAGCCCAAGAAGAAGGAAGTGTCCTTCGACGATGCCAAGGCGAAGGCTGGGATCCCGAGTGGTGTGGATTGGTTGTTCGTGACACCGCCGCAGCGTGGTGTTGGGTACAGTTCTGACGAGTTTCACCGCGAAGATGTGGCGTTTGTAGCCTACGGTCGCACCGCCAATCAACATGTGTTCGTAGGGTACAAGCACGAGGTGTACGAGCAGTATTTCGTTGGGGCGGGTCCAGGTTCGGACATCTGGACCATCAGGTCGTTCGAGTACCCTATCAAAGATGAGGCCAAGGAAAGCCAGAATCCTGCGTGGCTCTACGGGAACGTCGTGAGGGCGCTCAAGGAACTAGAGTCCAAGGGCAAGTTCAACTCGAAGGTGCTGGACGCCAAGGGTTGGAAGTTCGGGGACAGGTTGCCCAGTGGAGCCGCCACTTCGATCAAGCACTGGCTCGTTGGCAGCGGTCAAGTCCAGGGTGACGCTCCCTCGGTGGCGGGCCGTAAGCAGGTTGTGGAACTACAACTCGACAAGTCGTCGTTTGGCGAACAGAAGCCTGGGTTCTGGCCGCAACCAAAGACCCGTGCCAACTTCTGGGACGGTAGCTATCACGGGGACTACTACAAGATCACGGTCATCCTGAACGGCAAGCCCTACGTGCTGGACGAGCAAGATACCACGAAGTTCTTGGGCAAGATCCCGTTGGAATCGATCTACGGTCGGTATTACTATGGCGGGGAGAAGAAGAATTTGACCCGCATGCCCAAGGGTAAAGCCATCATCGAGTGGATGGTACAGAATTTCAGTTTACCGTCTGAGGAGGCTATGGTTGGTCTTCAGGCTGCCGCTGACCAGATGAAGGGTTGAACCGAATGTCTAATCCAGCAAAAGCTTTCCAACAAGCTCTTGAGCGTCAGGCCGGGGTGAGGGTCGCTAAAGTGGTCCTAGACCCCAAGGTCCTTGAGCGTATCCGCCGCATGACTCAGGGGAATCACGCCTCTGAGTCCTTCGTGCTGGGCGCTGAAGCGCTTGGGGCTACGCATCTGGCTGCCAAGTTCAAGCTCATTCTCCAGCTCGTCAAGCTAGAGGGCTACAAGCCTGCGGGTCTGAACGACTACCAGTACGCGGTATACCAAGAAATGATGAAGCAGGCGAAGCAAGTGCTGGACGAACAGTCCTACCAAGAGTTCTACAACTCCTTCTGATCAACTATGCCCCCACAACAGAAAAGCGCTTCTGCGGACTATCTCGACATGCACGGCATGATCATGGGGAGCAAAAAGTGGGGTGGGGAATCAGCCCGTCAGTACAGCGTGACCATCGTTCGCGCTGTAGGGGAGCTGAGTGGTTCAGACCTCCCCGATATGCTCCTTGCGATCAAAAAGGCGGTAGATGCCTTCGCACGTATCCCTTCGGATTTGATGGACGCCCTGGATGCCACACCTACCAGCCTAACCAGTTGGACTCTTGGCCCTGCCCTAACGTTCAATGGCCTGGTGTGGGTGCCCATCTCCAACCCAAAGAGCATTGATGACGATATCGATCGTATCAAAGCCATTGCTAGCGGGTACGCTAGCAAGAACGGTCTCGCCTTAAAGTTCCGGGGCTAGTCCCGTAGCTGGTGTAGCCCGCCACATGGCGGCCCCCAAAGAAGATGTCGTAGGCAAGCACGAGAAGGCTTACGAGTTCCTAAAGCAAGTCAGGGCGAGCAAGACCGTTACGCTCAAGCCCACCGCTATGCTGCGGTCCGAGATCGTCGGGCTGGACGGGACGAGTCAGCCGCTCAAGATCCGGTACTACCAGGTGCAGGCCATCATGCACCTCTTGACCATGAAGCGCATGGTTCTTGGTGATGCGACTGGATCCGGTAAGACCCTCGTTCTGATCGCCTCGCTTTGCTACGCTTGGGACAAGGAGCC
>Ga0315284_10007343_pt1 | contig 15732 bp, 13 predicted proteins | sample YL17G09_16_MG_FD_203696 | JGI IMG/M metagenome (GOLD analysis project Ga0315284, IMG submission 203696) | Sediment microbial communities from Yellowstone Lake, YNP, Wyoming, USA - YL17G09_16 | ecosystem: Environmental > Aquatic > Freshwater > Lake > Sediment | place: USA: Wyoming | collected... | reverse complement strand
GCCTTACAGGTTTATATGGAATCGGCCGATGACACCGCTGAGGATGTATACGATGCCGGGGATTCTTAACGGCGATTTAGACGATGGGCTAAAGAAATTCGAGACCTACGGGCCGGCGAGGGATTATTTTGACGCCGACTATATGTGGCAAATCAGCGATACGACGGCTTTATTGAGCGACGCGTATTACGACATTCACAGCGGCACCTTCGAGCAGGTTGACATCGGTTTCTCGCGGACGCGCTGGCCCGATTTGAGCTACTATATCGGCAGCAGGTATCTGCGAAACGTCAAGGTGCTCAATGAGCACGGCTCGAACGCCTTTGTCTTTGCGGCCAGCTATGTTCTCGACCCGCGATACACGATTGTGTTCTCGCAGCAGTTTGACTTCGACTATGGGGCAAACGTCGAAAGCCATATAACACTCATCAGGCGTTATCATCGCGTCTTCTGGTCGCTGACGTTCAGTGCGGATGCCTCTCTCGACCGCCAGGCGGTTATGTTCAGCGTCTGGCCCCAGGGTGTGCCGGAACTGGCCCTCGGCAGCAGACGTTACACCGGCCTCTCCCAGCCTTGAGCGTAGCCGAATGGGCTCAGGACAGGTTTTTAATGAAATAAATAAAACTTTGTGTCTTTGTGTCTTTGTGGCTAATCCGGAAAATTCAACCGCGCAAACTCCTTATGGTATTTCTTCGCCGCCTCATCGTATGCCCTGCCTGCCTCCTCCTCGGTCGCATAACACCCTAAATATCTTCGTTTGCCGGTGGCGTTGATATATGCGTACCAGTGGTTTCGTCTGCTGTGTTTCCTGTAACGATATATCACGCCCTTGAATCTCGACGAGCATCCTTTTCGTTTAGCGCAGTTGCATGTATTCTCCCCTCGCGTCGCAACGCGAAGGTTTGTCTTGCGGTTGTCTAATCCGTTGTGATTGGAGTGGTCAACAATTTTGCCTCTCGGCGGCGGCAAAATTACATTATGCATCCAGACTAAGTGCTTCTTGCTCCTGTCTCCGACCCTTGCGCACCGCACTGCATACCACGTGTTCGTGCCGTATCTTGCGCTCCAGTTGAATCCCTTCAGCCATTCGTAATCATTCGCGTCAACTATGGCGAACTTGTTTCTCGTCAGCGGTATCAGCCGGATATTGCTCCCGAACCGAATTCGGCAATACAGCAGATATACGACTTCTAAAATGCGGCTCAGCCGGCCTGGTTTATTCGTTCTTTTTCCCGCCATATTTTTCTCTCCTCTGTCCTTTGCCTGCCGCGGCGAAGTCCCTTAGGGACGAAGCCGGGTTCTTCTGCCTGCCATATCATTCTCTCCTCGGTTAGCCCCCAGTCCCGTGCTGGGGGTCATAAATATCCCAAATCCAAACTTCGCGGTACGCACGACGCAATACGCACGGCGATGGAGGCCGCCACTGCGGTCTATAAATAGGCGCGAACTTGCGCGCTTTTGACGAAAACTAAGGGATTTCCTGATGGTAAAAAGGGGTGCAAAAAGTGCTTAAGTGCTTATGGAATAAGGAGTAATAAATTTTTTGAAAAAGTCGGTTTCTAAGGGTTTTCGACTTGCGCGCTTTTGCCCAACAAGTGTATGAAACGTTTGTATGAAACAAGCGTTTCATACAAACGTTTTAAACGACTGTTTGGGTCCACAATTATGCCCCTGCCCTCCGACGTTCCGCCTTCCGCCTGCCTCTTCTCCACGCTTGACGCTAACGCTGGTATCGAGTAACGTTTCTTGAGTGGAAACTATGACGCCACGCGAACGATTGACGACAGTTCTTAAAGGCAGCATTCCTGATTGCGTCCCCGTCTCTCCCGATTTCTCCAATATGATTCCCGCACGCCTCACCGGCAAACCCTTCTGGGACCTCTATCTCTACAACGACCCGCCAATCTGGCAGGCCTATATAGACGCCGCAAAACGCTTCGACATCGACTCTCTTATGGATGGCTACTTCTGGCTTTCCTTCCCCGATGACCAGGACCGCCTCCCCTGGGAACACTTGCCTCTTACCCGGGAGCAGCAAAAACAGGTCGTCCCTAATAGCGAATGGCGGCGTTTCATCGTCTTCAAAAGTCCCGAACGCATCGTTATCCAGCGCTCACGCATTGAAAATCGCAAACGCGTCTGGGAACCCCGCATCTGCGTCTATTACGTCGCGGATTCCCCTACCGAATGGATTCCCCCTTCAAAAATCGGCCTGCCCGATGTCCCTTCGCGTTTCGAGCCGCTCGAAGCGATTAGTCCTGAGCGAAGTCGAAGGGGCGTCAAACCCGCCGATAATGGCCCGTCGGGCCTTGCCCGGGTAAAACAATTGATGGGTGACCAGGGCCTCGTCGGCGTATTCCTCACCTGCTCAGCAATCCTCTCAAGCGAGCAGGATATCTACGACTACTACGACCATCCCGAACTCCACGACTATTGGCGAGATAAACTCGTCGAACGAGTCGAAAGACGATTCGCTAATATAATGGCGTTATCAGTCAAACCCGACTTCCTCTGCGTCGGCGGTTCAGGGACACTTGTCTTCCAGACCGTCGATATCTTCCGCCAGCTCGCCTTCCCCGCCGTCAAACGTGCCATCGACCTCGCCACAAAAGCCGGCTTCCCCACCCATATCCATTCCTGCGGCCCTGAAAAAACCCTGATTAAAATTATGGCTGAAGAAACCACACTCACCGTTATCGACCCGCTCGAAATCCCCCCGATGGGCGATTGCGTCCTCGCGGATATCAAAAAACTCTATGGTGACAAGCTCGTCCTCAAGGGCAATCTCCACACAACCGATGTTATGCTCTTTGGCTCCCCGGATGACGTAATAGCCGCGAGCAAAAAAGCAATCGACGACGCCGCCGAAGGAGGCCGATTCATCCTCTCAACAGGCGACCAGTGTGGCCGCGACACCCCAGACCAAAACCTCCTCGCTATGGTCGAAACTGCGCGGACTTACGGAAAATACTGATTGTCACGGCGTAACGCAGCGAAGATACCAGCGCACGCTGGTACCCAGATTAACGATATACGAACGACGATATACAAACTACGATATACCAACCCGCCTTCAGCGGGGCAAAAGACGAGATTAGTATCGACGGGGGGTTGGAAAAGAGGCTTCGCGAGCACATTTAGGTTCAGCAACTGTTCGATTGCTTTGCGTGGTAGAGTCGACGTTCGAGATTGCTGCCACAAGTCGGGCTGCATGTTGAGAAAATCGGGAGAAATGAGCATAGCACCAGCCCAAGCGAATGTAACAGCGAAATGGTTACTTTGTCGCGAGTACATATTGACAGACAGGTTATGAGTATGTTAAAATCGCTAAAAATACGGTGTCGGGCGCAGGATTTTTGGACATCCAAGACTGGAGCAGGGTTTTTGAGTTGACAACGCAGCGCATATCGCTATTTTGTACTTTGGCTCAAGTCAACTTGCAAGACATGTCGATGGGAAATTAGTATAAGAATTTCGCTGGGAAGGTGGGATTGTGAACGATTACTGGCTTGCAAAATTGATCAGTTCTGTTGACGAAGTTGACTCCCGAAAACGCCTTCAGAAATCTATCTACCTGCTTCAACTCGCCGGCTGTCCTCTAAAATGTGAATACATACTGCACTATTACGGGCCTTATTCTTTTGAGCTGGCCAGTTTGATAGATCAGCTTGAAGGCGCGAATCTAATTAAAGAGACCCCGGAGCAGGCGGGTCATAGTTTACTGCGCTACAAGGCCGAAATTACGGAAAAGGGAAGGGAATCGCTGGAAAAGTTTGAAAAAACACCATCAGGGGCAGATGTAGAGTCGAAGATAAAGAACTTTCTTCCGTTATTCAAGCAATTGAACCAAGAAACCCTGTGGGTTTTGGAGCTCGCGGCGACAATCGCCTTTTTCCACCAGACAGACTGGAACGAAGCCAAGAAACAAACTTCAAAGTTCAAGAACGTGCCCTTGACCGACAGTAACTTCCAAAAGGCAGAGGGACTTGCGAAGAGGTTCAAAAAGGTTGCCTGATCAGGAGAAGGGATGGCCCAAAAGCTCTTTCGCGACCCGCTTTACGATTATATTCCAATAGAGAAAGGTTCTTGGCTCCTCGACCTTGTAAATACCCCGGAAGTTCAAAGATTAAGATATATAGGTCAGTTAGGACTTGCGCATTTCACATACCCGGGCGCAACGCATTCCAGGTTTTCACATAGTCTCGGTGTTTTCAATTTGATGCGAGCGTGCATCTCGCACCTAAAAGAAGATTACTCCGGTTACTTTCAGCCGCTTGATGATGAGGCCCTGTTAGCAGCGGCGTTGCTTCACGACATCGGCCATTTTCCACTTTCGCACGTAACAGAGGCAATATTCGGCAGTCACGAAAAGCAAGGGTTGAGTATAATTAACAGCCCCGACTCTGGAGTGAATAAAGTATTGACCCGGTGCCATTGTGAACTTCCGTCTAAAGTTGTTGCATTGCTCAGTAAAAGTGACGATACACTTCCTTGGCAAAAATCTCTTATTTCCAGCCAGCTTGATGTTGACCGGCTTGACTACCTGCAGCGGGATTCTTTGTGTTCGGGTGCTGAATATGGGCATTTTGATTGCTTTCGGCTTATTCACACAATGGAATTGCGAGAGAAACAGTTTCGTGAAGCACAGAAAATAATTTTTGTGGTCTGGCCCGAAAAGTCCAAATATGCGATTGAGGAATATATCTTTTCCCGATTTTATATGTATCAAAGTGTATACTTCCATCATACCACGAGGGGTTTTGAAGAATTGGTACGCAAAATCCTACAACGAGCCAAAGATATCTCGGAAACGGACGTAAGCTTCGCGACGGCAATGCTACCACCCATCAAATCGGTATTATGCACAACAGAAGAGCCGAGCTTGGAAACGTTCCAGATGCTTACCGACAATATGTTGTTTGCGCAAATCGCATTATGGCAAAAAGGAAAGGACAAGATACTAAGTGACCTGTGCGAACGATTGCTCCTGCGAAAAGGGATTAGCTGGAAAGAGACAGAAGGAACACCTTTTGAGATGAACGAGAAGATTGAACGAGTCCGGGAGTATTTGAGTAAGCAGAAGTTGGACCCTAAATATTACTTTTACGAAGGAACACCTACGGGGACAACGACATACAAACCCTATAGTTCGGCCGCTGCAGTAGAGGAACAATCATCAGTAAATTCAATTATGCTTTTCGATGCTTCTTGGCCCGATTCGAAATTTCGCGAGATTTCAGAAGTGCCCGGCCTAGAAAGGATAAAAGCGATAACCGGATCACAGGCATTAAAATTGCGTTATTACTTCCCGAAAGAGTATGAAAAAGAGATAAAAAACTTGTTAAGCCCCAATAGCAAATAAAAAGATATCGTGCGATAGATGGGAAGGTAGTTCAAGCATATTGGAATTGCAGGTGTGTGTTTGCTTTTGGCATTTGGCTCCACGCCCGGCCTTGGAGTATTCTGCCGGCGAGTTTTTTGTTTACGCCACCCCATTGTTTGAAGAAGAACGGGACGCCTGCGGCGAGGCACTGGTCGCGGATATCAATGACCCATTTTGGGTCCATTGGTCTTGCGCCCGGGCCTGATTCTCCGCCGACAATGACCCAGTCAATGCCTTCAAGGTCCAATCGCGGGATTGGTCCCAGCAATGGTTCGCAGGACAGAAACTTGACGGAAGCAGCGGTTTTTCTGAGGTCGTCGATGCGTGAAACATAGTCGGCGTTTTCGACCGTCACGCCCATCCAGAGATTTTGCGGCCAGGGCAACTGGCCGGCAAGCTCCGTAAGTCGCGATGACCGTTTGGTAAGCACCTGGAAGCGATGATGGGAGGCCTTACACATAACCTGAAATACGCTCTCAATAAAGTCGAATGGGATATCTTTGTGGAAAAGGTCACTCATTGAGTTCACAAAGATTGTCCGCGGTTGTCTCCATCGCAATGGTGCGTCAAGCACGTGCTTATGCAGAGTAACTCGGAAACCATTCCTGTAATTGGGACTGCCTGCGGCCTGCAAGCGCAGGGCCATTCGTTCTGCGTAGCAGTTCTTACAGCCGGAGCTTATTTTTGAGCAGCCGGTGCAAGGATTCCACGTCGATTCAGTCCATTCTATCTTGGAGTTCTGAGCCATAGCGATACCCGATTATTATATCGGGGATGAGTCGCATTTGGGATGAAAAAACAGGATAGGACATACATTGAGGCGAGAAGTTTGGTTTGAAATCCCCGGCGGAAGCGGTATACTAATCAATTCAAAAATTAAACCTTAAAATACAAAGCTAAGGAGAACGGTATGCCATTAGTAACCAGCAAAAAGATGTTCGAGATGGCCTATAAGAACGGCTACGCGGTCGGCGCGTTCAACGTGAACAATATGGAAATCACGCAAGGCATCATACAGGCGGTAGCGGAGGAAAAGGCGCCATTGATTCTGCAGGTCTCCAAGGGCGCAAGGGAATACGCCAGCAACAGCTACCTGACCGCGATAATGAACGTGGCGGTTAAGGAAAACCCCGATATTCCCATTGTTACGCACTTAGACCACGGCGATAACTTCGAGACCTGTAAGCAATTCGTCGATGACGGCTTCACCTCGGTGATGATAGACGCCTCGAAAATGCCCTTCGCGGAGAACATCAAGGTCACCAAAGAGGTAGTAAAGTATGCTCACAGCCACGGGGTCGTGGTTGAGGCGGAACTTGGGCAATTAGGCGGTATCGAAGAGCACGTTGTCGGCGTTGACGACGTCGATAAGCACCTGACGGACCCTGACCAGGTGGTGGAGTTTGTTGAGAAGACAGGGGTTGATTCGTTAGCGGTGGCGGTTGGAACCAGCCACGGGGCGTACAAGTTCAAGACTGAGCCGAAGCTCGCGATTGACCTTATACAGGAGATACAGGACAAGCTCCCCGGCTTTCCGCTTGTGATGCACGGCTCGAGCAGCGTTTTGAAGGAATTTGTGGACCTGATTAACAAATACGGCGGCAAGATGCCGAACGCTATGGGCGTGCCGGAGTCGGCGATAAGCCAGGCGGTGAAAATGGCCGTTTGTAAAGTGAATATTGATACGGATTTGAGATTGGCGTTGACGGCGAAGATTCGGCAGGTGTTTGCGGAGAAGCCAAGTGAGTTCGACCCGCGGAAATACTTAGGACCGGCCAGAGACGCGATAAAGGCAATGGTGAAGCACAAACTGCACGTTTTAGGATGTGCGGGCAAGGCGGCGGAATGTCTGTAAAGAGCATAAGAGGACAGGAGCACAAGGGCACAAGACTTGCGAGTCGCGCCCTTATACCTTTTGCGTTTGTGCTGGCGACGGTGATAGTATGCCTCTGGCCGGCTATTGCGATATCGGTCGAGCCGAACGCCGGCACGCCGGCGGAGTTAAATGAGCAGGATATAGTTGAGGCGGCGTGTGCCCTGATTGAGGAGGGCAAGTTTGACGCGGCGGGCCAGCTCATAGAGGCATCCGGCAGTTCGCGGCCAGAGTGGAAGCAGGTTTCGCAACTAAAAGAGATAGTGGGTCAGTGGCAGCAGATGCAGAAAGAACGGCAGTCGCAGAAGGAGACGACATACAAGGAGCAGTTGGCTGAATTAGAGCGGGTTAAGGCGAGGAGGCCCCTCTCGCTGCTGCGGTGGGGTGTTTTGGAAGATATGGAGGTTTTTGCCCAGAGATGGCTGTCCGACCTCGGCTCGACGCCGAGGCGAGACGGGGAGGACGTCGGTTCGGAGGTAGATAATGACGCGAATGAGCAGGGAGAGCCGGGCGGCCCTGTGGCTATACTGGCGGCTGTGACACGGACAAGTGAATTTGCTGATGAGGAGCAGAAGAGGGAGTTGTTGTCGGACCCGTGTGTGCTGGAGGCGGTTGAGAAGGCCAAGTCGGATGCGGCGGGTCTGGAGCGCCGGGGCAAGTGGTTAGACTCTTACATAACGTGTTATAGCTGGCTTGCGGGGATGGAGCCGAATAACAAGGGCTATGTGGATTATGCGGAGCGACTGGTAGAGAAGGCGGAGATAGCAGGCGCTTTTCAGGACAGCCCCTGCGAGACGGGCAAGCAGCGGTTTGAGGGGGTAAAAAGGCGGATATTTGAGCGTGCAGTTGACGCGCTGAATTTCAATTATATAAACAAGATAGATTATCGTGATATGGCGGCCAAGGGAATAAGGCGGTGCAGGTCTCTGGCGGAGGTGGTAGGGGTGCTGACGGACAAGAGCACAATTTCACAGGAGCAAAAGAGCACAAGTGAGCCGAATGCATCGTTGTTGGGAGAGAGTTTCAAGGAATTCAGGCCTGATGCAAATGCGATAGCGGAGTTGAGTTCGAGACTTGCTGTGTTAGAGGAGGAGACAGCCGGCTGGCCGGAAGGGGCCGGCAAGGACAAGTTTTTAGCTGCGTTTGAAAAGGTGTTAGAGCTTAATTTGACGAGTGCGTGGCTGCCTGAGGAGGTGGTAATCGCGGAGTTTGTGGAGGCGGCATTTGGGGCGCTGGACCCATACACAGTTCTGGTCTGGCCGACGCAGGTGCCGGATTTTGAGAAGCTGATGACGAACGAGTTTTCCGGCATCGGGATAGAGATAGTCAGGCAGAAGGGGCAGTTGACGGTGGCGAGCTTATTGCCTGATACGCCTGCGTATAATTCGGGACTTGACGCAGGCGACGTGATAGACAGCGTGGATGGGGTGGCGACGAAGGACATGCCGTTATCTTGCGCGGTGAAGCGGATAACGGGGCCTGCGGGGACGAACGTGAGACTTGGAATAAGACATGAAGGGGAGCAGCAGGCGCGAGAGATAACGATAACGCGAGCGAAGATAACGGTGCCGACGATTCGTGGCCGGCAGAGGACCGAAGAAGGCAAATGGCAGAATATGGTGGATGAGGAGGAAAGAATCGGGTACGTTCGGCTGACGAGTTTTGCGGATAAGACGGTATCAGAACTGGAGGAGTCGCTCAATTCGCTTGAGCAAGCGGGGATGCGTGGTTTGATTCTGGATTTGCGATTTAACCCAGGCGGCATTTTCGATAGCGCTGTTGGGGTAACGGATGAGTTTTTGGATGAGGGATTGATAGTGATAACCAGGCCTCGGTTAGGGATACCTGCATACGCAACGGCGAAGAGCAAAGGGACGCATCCGAACTATCCGATGGTTGTTTTGATTAACGCCGGTTCAGCGAGCGCCTCGGAGATTGTTGCGGGCGCGCTGGCGGACGCGTCGCACAGGCGTGCGACGTTAGTTGGCGAGAGGACACACGGCAAGGGGGTTGTGCAGGGGATAACGCATTATCCGGGCCAAGGCGCGCAATTGAAATATACGATGGCATATTATCATTTGCCTTCCGGGCAGCGGGTCAAGAGCAAGGAGGATGCGGAAAAGGAAGGCACGAAGGACTGGGGCATCGGGCCTGACGTTGCGGTGGAGCTGCGAAGCGATGAGCTTCGCAAGATGGTCGACGTGCAGCGTGATAATGACGTGCTCGTCAAGGCGGGGCACGATGATGCTGTTTCGCCGCTTAAGAAGCATACGCTGGAGCAGACGGTGAAGGCCGACCCGCAGTTGGCGACGGCGATATTAGTGGTCAAGAGCAAGCTGATTCGTGAGCAGGTCTCGGCGGGGGCAAGCAGATGACAGAGGACGGAAGACGGAACAACGAACATCGACCCCCCCCCGGCGGGCAAGCATCGCACATTGAACAGGCCAGAGAGGAAAAGTTACGCGCTATAAAGCAGATGGGTATAGACCCATACGGGGGGCGATATGACGGGGCGGAGCCGGCGGCGGATGTAAAAGCGAGGTTCAGAGATGGTGATGAGAGTCAACGGGCAAGGTGTGCGGGGAGGATAGTTCTGCTGCGAGATATAGGCAAGCTGATATTCCTGACGATGCGGGACAGCAGCGGCGCAATCCAGGTTGGTTTGAGCAAGAGTTTGCTGGAATCGCAATGGGGTTTTATGAAGCTGCTTGAGTTAGGGGACATAATCGGGGCGTCGGGCAGTTTGGGCAAGACAAAGACAGGGGAAATAACGATATGGGCGGATGAGGTAGTGCTTTTGAGCAAGTCGGTTTTGCAGCCGCCTGAGAAGTGGCACGGGCTGGCGGACATCGACCTGCGATACAGGCAGCGATACGTTGACCTGTGGGCGAACCCGGAGGTGATGGAGTTATTCAGGAAACGAATTGCAATTATCTGGACAATCAGGGAGTTTCTGAAGGGACGTGGATTTTCCGAGGTAGAGACGCCGATGATGCAGACGATAGCGGGCGGTGCGGCGGCGAAGCCATTTATAACGCATCATAACACCTTAGATTTGGATTTGTTTTTGCGGATAGCGCCGGAATTATTTTTGAAACGGCTGTTAGTGGGCGGGATGGAGAAGGTATTCGAGATAAACCGCAACTTCCGCAACGAGGGGCTGAGCACGCGGCACAATCCGGAGTTTACGATGCTGGAATTGTACCAGGCATACGCGGACTATAACGTGATGATGGATTTGACGGAAGAGCTGATTTGCCTTTTGGTGGGAAAATACTGCAAGGACGGCAAGACAACGTTTGGCGATAAGAGCATTGATTTTGTGCAGCCGTGGAGGCGTGCGAAGTACGCGGAGCTTTTGAAGGAATATGCCGGCTGTGATATTGAGGACATCGCCGGTGTGCGTGCGAAGGCGGGTCAGCTTAAGATTGAGCACAAGAATATGGACGACGCGGTGGTAATCAATGAGGTTTTTGAGAAGACAGTTGAGGAGCACTTGGTTAACCCGACGTTTGTGATGGATTACCCGGCGGCGTTATGCCCGCTGACGAAGAGGAAAAAAGACAGGCCTGATGTAGCCGAGCGGTTTGAGATGTATATCGCGGGGATGGAGTTGGCCAACGCCTATACCGAGCTGAATGACCCGGCGGTGCAGGAGGAGAATTTCCGGCACCAGCTTCGCGGGCAGAAAGAAACGATGGCGACGATGGACCACGATTTCGTGACGGCGTTGAAATACGGGATGCCGCCCGCGGGCGGGCTGGGGATAGGGATAGACCGGCTTGTGATGGTATTGACGGGCGCGACGAGCATTCGAGACGTGGTTTTATTCCCACTTTTGAAACCTACGAAAACATAAATCGACCGGGTCCTGAATGTTAAAATTATTTTTGTGGTTGCGGTATCTTGGCAAGAGGAGGGTGGTGCTGCTGAGTATCGCAGCGGTAGCGTTATCGTGTGCACTTCTGATAGTTGTCGCCAGTTTGTTTCACGGTTTTATCAACGCGTTCGAGCGAAGCGCGGTTGATGCAGTCGGCGACGTTGTTATTGAGCCGCCGGGGTGGATAGCAGAGTATCCGGAGCTTATCAGGCAGTTGGAGGAGCTGCATCCTGTGGAGGCGGCAACGGCGACGCTATCGGCGCAGGGGCTTTTGCACTTAGGTAAAGGAAACGTGCGGGCGGTGGAGGTATGGGGCATTGAGCCGGAGCGGCGAGAACGGGTAACCGGTTTCAAGAGGTCCTTGCTCAGGGCAAAGGATGTGCCCGGCGGGCCGTCATTTAAGACGGAGGAGGCGGGAACAACAGGAGGATTTGTTGGAATCGGAGTGGTGAGCAAGCCCGACGAGCAGACCGACGAGTATGATTTTGAATCAGCAGAAAAGATAATAGGCAACAAGGTTGTCCTAACTACGGGGACATTAACGGGGGGAGCGGGAGCCGAGGGTAAGCAGTTCAGGCGAAAGACGGTTGAGTTTACGGTCTTGGACGTTGTGTTCACGGGCGTTTATCAGTTCGACAAGGGGTACATATATCTGCCGATAGAAAAATTGCAGGAAGTTGTGTCCCCGGAGGCGAGGCAGCCGATTGCGGGGCAGATTCAGATTAAGCTTCGAAGCGGCGCTGACGCCGAAAGCGCGATGGCTCAGATTCGGGGCGTGTGGAGGGTTTTTGCATCAGAGCGGCTCGGGTGGGACGAATACCAGATAGAAGGGACGCGGATAGAGACGGCGATACAGATGCAGAGCCGATTTGTGGCGGAGTTTCGCAAGCAGATGGGTGTGTTACTGCTGATATTCGGGGTGGTGAGCTTGAGCGCGGTGCTTCTGGTTTTTTGCATTTTTTATATGATTGTGGAGGCGCGTCGGCGAGACGTGGCGGTACTGAAAAGCTGCGGGGCGGCGAGCGACTCCGTGGCGATGATTTTCGTGGGATTCGGCGGATGCATAGGCGTAATCGGCGCGGCGGTCGGGACGGTGCTGGGCTATGTGGTGACAAAGAACATCAACGCCGTCGAGGGCTGGATTAGAATCTTGTTCGGACTGAAACTGTGGAAAGCAAGTGTGTATATGTTCAGCAGGATACCGAACGAAGTGGACTGGCAGGCCGTCGGGTGGATTGTGCTGTCGGCGATTGCCGGCGCCGCGATAGGCGCAGCTGTGCCGGCGATATCGGCGGCGATGACGAGGCCGGTTAATGTTCTTCGATACGAGTAGGCGGATTTAACGGTGTATAAGCTGATTTTGGCATTACGTTATCTGTATCGGCGGCGGGTAAGCTATTTTGCGCTTGCGGCGGTTGCGCTTTGCGTTTTTATCGTGGTAGTCGTGATGACGGTAATGACGGGTCTGGTCAGCGACTTCAAAAAAGGGAATCACAATTTCACAGGCGACTGCGTTGTGGGGACAGAGTCGCTTGTGGGGTTTCCGTATTATGAGGATTTTGGGCGAATTCTTGAGAGAGTGGATTTTGTCGAGGGCGTGTCGCCCGTGATAAAGAGTTACGCCCTTGTCAATGCGGGAGGTTCGCAGCAGGGGGGGGGTGTTGAAATAATTGGGATTGACCCCGTGCGGCACAGCAGGGCGACGGGATTTGGCCAGGCGCTGCATTATCATAGAGGCGACGCATCAAAAACCTTTGAGCCGATGGGTGATGCGAATCTTGCGGGTTGTGTGGTGGGAGTGGACCTGTGGTTAGAGCGCAGCTCAAAGGGCAAGCATTATTATGACCCGAATCCTGCTGCAACGGCGATAAGCGTGACGTGTTTTCCCCTCACAGCCAAAGGCGCTTTGGCGAAGGCCGGGACCGATTTGGTCAATACGAAGACCTTTTATTTCAGCGACTGTTCGCAAAGCGGACTGGCCAGAGTGGATGGGTCGACTGTTTATCTGCCTTTTGAGGATGCGCAGGCGCTTTGCGGGATGAGTGGGCCGGTAAGCAGGGTGTCGTGGATTCATATAAAGTTCAAGCCGAATGTAAAACTCGAAGAGGGTTGCCGGCAGGTTCGGCTGTTGTGGGCGAAGTTTTGCGAGCAGATGAGGGGGAAGGACAACGCGGAGATACTGGCGCAAGTGAGCGTTCAAAGCTGGAAGGAACACAGGCGTGAGTTTATTGCGGCGATGGAGAAGGAACAGACGATGCTGACGGTGATGTTTGGTTTGGTGGGGCTTACGACTGTGTTTATAGTTTTCGTTGTTTTTTATATGATTGTCAGCCATAAGACCAAGGACATTGGCATACTGAAGAGCGTAGGCGCATCGGGCGGGGACGTGGTTGCGGTGTTTTTGGGATTTGCGGCGATGCTGGGTGTTGCGGGTTCAGCAGTCGGTGTTGCGGGAGGGATGTGGTTTTTGCGTGATATAAATGCGTTAGAGGGGTGGTTGTTCGAGCGGTTCGGGTTTCAGTTGTGGGACCGGACGATTTATGCGATAGGAGAGATACCGCATCGGATGGATTTAACAATGGTGCTGGTGGTTGTTGGGTGTGCGGTTTTGGTGTGTATAATCGGCGCGTTCCTGCCGAGCGTGCGGGCGGCCCAAGCCAGGCCGGTTGAGACATTACAGGTGAGCCAGTTATGAGCAAAGATGAATTCATAATAGAAGCACAGGGTATTTACAAATCCTACCGGATGGGGGCGGCGGAGGTGCGCGTTTTGAAGGGCGCTGACATTGCGGTCAGAAGGGGTGAGTTTGTGGCGATAGTAGGGGCATCGGGCAGCGGCAAGAGCACGCTGTTGCACATTTTAGGCGCGCTGGACAAACCCGACAAAGGTGTGGTGCGGTTTGAGGAACGAGACCTCGACGGGATGAGCGGGCGTGAGATGAACAGGTACCGCAATAAAACGGTGGGGTTTGTGTTTCAATTTTATCATTTGTTAGATGAATTGAGCGTATTGGAGAACGTGATTTTGCCGGCGATGGTGCCGGTGGGGGTAATCCGCTGGTTGTCGGTGCGTGGGTGCGTGAGGCGGCGTGGGCGGGAGCTGTTGGAGGCGGTCGGATTGGGTGAAAGGGCGGCGCATAAGCCGTATCAGTTGTCGGGCGGGGAACGGCAGCGTGCGGCCATAGCGAGGGCGCTCGTCAATGAGCCGAAATTGCTTTTGGCAGACGAGCCAACGGGCAATCTTGACTCTGCAACGGGAAATGGTATTCTGGAGCTGCTGGAAAGGTTGAATCGTGCGGGGCAGACGATAGTTATGGTAACGCACGATGAACGAGTGGCCCGGCGGGCCGGACGGATTATAACGTTGGCTGACGGCAGGATAAAGTAGCTGCCGGTATCAGAAGCCGCAGCAGCACAAAAGGAGCGATTATGGCGTTGAAGATTTGGCTTGGGGATAAGCTTGTCGAGGAACAGGACGCGAAGATATCCGTGTTCGACCACGGATTGCTTTATGGAGACGGGGTGTTCGAGGGGATACGGGTTTACAGCGGGCGTGTGTTTGAGCTTGAGGCGCATATAGACCGACTTTACAACTCGGCCAAGGGAATTCGTCTGGATATTCCGATGGGCAGAGAGAAGCTTATAGGCGCGATACACAAGACCGTCGAGGTCAACGGCGTGGTGGACGGTTACATTCGATTAGTTGTTACGCGCGGAGTGGGGACATTAGGGCTGAACCCGTTTACCTGCGAAAATTCGACGGTGTTCATAATCGCGGACAACATCCAGTTGTATCCAGAAGAACTGTATGGGAAGGGGATGAAGATAATCAGCGCTACGACGGTTCGAAACCATCCGCTTGCGATACCGCCCCAGATCAAGAGTATGAACTACCTGAATAACATCCTTGCCAAGATTGAGGCGCTGGACAACGACGTTCCCGAGGCGATTATGTATAACCACGAGGGATACGTTGCGGAGGCGACGGGTGACAACGTGTTTATCGTGAGGAAAGGCGTCATTTATACGCCGCCCGCCGAGGCCGGCGCGCTTGAGGGTATAACTCGTGAGGTGGTGATTCGGCTGGCGAAAAAAGAAGGGATTGAGGTTGTCGAGAAGAACCTGACGAGGTTTGACTTGTATATCAGCGACGAGATGTTTCTGACGGGGACGGCGGCTGAGGTCATCGGCATAGTGGAGATAGACGGGCGAGTAATCGGCGACGGCAGGCCGGGCCATGTCACGAAACAGTTAAGGGACAAATTCTTCCGATACGCACACGGAAAGGAGAAGTAGCCCCCGCTGCTGTCTTGCACCCTACTGCTTCGCTTTGCGAAGCAAAGCGTGGGGGCGTGCGACAGCAAGACGCGGGTGCTGCGGGTTCGAACGATGCAATTATCAGCACAAAGCGGCAGGACTACGGCCTTTGACCGGGGCGACGCCACTCGTTTATTTTGTGCGTTTTCCATTATTGCCGAGGAGCTTGCCAAGGTGAGGTCGCTGATAGAGCGGGAGCTGTCGGATTGCAGTGAGCCGGTTCGAGGGCTGGCTGCATACGTGAGTTCCAGCAGGGGCAAGATGGTCAGGCCTGGCTTGG
>Ga0315284_10007342_pt1 | contig 15733 bp, 12 predicted proteins | sample YL17G09_16_MG_FD_203696 | JGI IMG/M metagenome (GOLD analysis project Ga0315284, IMG submission 203696) | Sediment microbial communities from Yellowstone Lake, YNP, Wyoming, USA - YL17G09_16 | ecosystem: Environmental > Aquatic > Freshwater > Lake > Sediment | place: USA: Wyoming | collected... | reverse complement strand
CAGGTGCGCCGGCGGCTCGTCGGTCATGCCCTCCCACCAGACGTCGCCGTCATCGGTGAGCGCGACGTTGGTGAAGACCACGTCGCGCTTGAGCATGGCCATGCAGTTGGGGTTGGTGTGGTCGTTGGTGCCCGGGGCGACGCCGAAATAACCTGCCTCGGGATTGATGGCATGCAGTCGGCCGTCGTGGCCCGGCTTGATCCAGGCGATGTCCTCGCCGACGGTCGTGACGCTCCAGCCCTCGTAGCCGGGGGGCGGCACGAGCATCGAGAAGTTGGTCTTGCCGCAGGCGCTGGGGAAGGCAGCGGCGACGTGGTACTTCTTACCCTCGGGCGTGGTCACGCCGACGATCAGCATGTGCTCGGCCAGCCAGCCCTGATCGCGGCCCATCGTCGAAGCGATCCGCAGCGCAAAGCACTTCTTGCCCAGCAACGCGTTGCCCCCGTAGCCCGAGCCGTAGCTCCAGATCTCGTGCGTCTCGGGATAGTGCACGATGTACTTGGTCTTGTTGCAGGGCCAGGCCACGTCCTGCTGGCCCGGCGCGAGCGGCGCGCCCACCGTGTGCACGCAAGGCACGAAGGTACCGTCCTCGCCCAGCAGTTCGTAGACGGCCTCGCCCATGCGCGTCATCGTGCGCATGCTGATGACGACGTAGGGGCTGTCGGTCAACTCGACGCCGAGGTGCGAGATGTGCGAGCCCATCGGCCCCATCGAGAACGGCACGACATACATCGTGCGGCCCGTCATGCAGCCCTTGAACAGGGCGCTGTCGCCGGTCTGCAGCAGCGCGCGCATCTCGGCCGGGGCGACCCAGTGGTTGGTCGGGCCGGCGTCCTCCTGGCGTTGGCTGCAGATGAAGGTACGGTCCTCGACGCGGGCGACGTCGCTCGGGTCGGACAGCGCGAGGAAGCTGTTGGCGCGCTTGGCGGGATTGAGTCGGCGCATCGAGCCGCTGGCCACCAGCCCTTCGCACAGGCGGTTGTATTCTTCGACGCTGCCGTCGCACCAGCAGACGTCGCGCGCCCCGGTGAGGGCAGCGACCTCGGCCACCCAGCCGATCAGCCGGGAGTGTTTGACATCGGCGGGCACGTTCAGGCGCAGGCCTTCGAGCGCAGGGCGGTTCATGGGGGAAGCTCCAATCATGGGGATGGACAGAGGCGGGATTGGGCAAGCGCCGGCAACGACCGGTGCTTGCCCAATGCCGCGCGGTTACGTGCGGGTACGAACCAGCCCAGGATAGCGGGCGGGACCGCATTGTGATTTGAGTGTAATCAGCGCGTAACCACCCAGATGCCGGGGATCATGCACAGGCGTCGTGACCCGCTGCGAACGCGATGCGGCCACGGGCGACGATCGCAGGCGATGAGTTTGATCTGTGTCAACGTCCGACGACCCCATCGGCGTGATGCCCCGTGGGGAGCCTGCCGACGGCGGCGACCCGGGACCGGTCCGGCGCAACCGCTACAGTGCGCCACCCATGCTTGCCTACCGCCACGCCTTTCACGCCGGCAACCATGCCGATGTGCTCAAACACCTGGTGTTGGCGCAGGTGCTCACGCACATGGCGGCCAAGGGCAAGCCCTACACGCTGATCGACACCCATGCCGGCGCGGGCGGCTACTCGCTCGAGGGCCGCTACGCCCATACCAAGGACGAGTTCGCCGCGGGCATCGGCAAGCTCTGGCAGCGCGACGACCTGCCCGCTGCGCTGGCGGACTACGTCAACCTGGTGCGCCGCTTCAATGGCGACGAGAGCACGAAGACCTGGCCGCCGCTGGTGCAGTACCCGGGCTCACCGGCGATCGCCAACCTGTTGCTGCGCGCCGACGACCGCCTGCATCTCTATGAGCTGCACCCGACCGACGAGCGCATCCTGCGCGCCTTCCTCGGCAAGCGCCAACACACCACGGTCGCGCAGAGCGACGGCTTCGCCTCGTTGCACAAGGAACTGCCGCCGCCGTCGCGCCGCGGCGTGGTGCTGATCGACCCGTCGTACGAGATGAAGTCCGACTACACCAAGGTGCTGGCGGCGGTGCGCGAAGCGCTCGAACGCTTTGCATCCGCGGTGGTGCTGGTGTGGGTGCCCCAGCTGCGCACCCTCGAATCGCAACAGTTGCCGCAGCGGCTGCAGAACACCGCCGCGAAGACCGCCCCGAAAGGCTGGCTGCATGCGCGGCTGACGGTCGCGCCGGCCGACGCGCGCGGCTACGGTTTGCTCGGCAGTTCGATGGTCGTCGTCAACCCGCCGCACGGCCTGCACGACACCTTGCGCGAGGTGCTGCCGTTCCTGGTCGAAGAACTCGGGCAGTTCGATGGCGCCAACTTCCTGCTTGAGCAGCAGGTGGCCTGATCCATCTCCAAACGGAGCCCCGTCTCAATGGCCATGTCCCTGAGCCGCGCCGCCTGGTTGCGCATCGCGCCGTTCGCTGTCTTCATGGTCTTGCTTGCGTTGCGAGGGGCAGCGCCGGCCGACGGTTCCTGGGGCTTCGATGCGCGCTGGCTCTACGGCGCAACCGTGCTGGCGGTCGGTGCACTGCTGGCCTGGTTCTGGCGCGACTACGGCGAGCTGGCGCGGCAGAACCTGCCCAATGCCCGCGAGACACTGCTCGCCGTAGCCGTCGGCCTGGTGGTCTTCGTGCTCTGGATTCAGCTCGACGCGCAGTGGATGACGCTGGGCGAAGGCAGCGCTGATTTCGTCCCGCTGACCGCCGCGGGCTCGCTCGACTGGCCGCTGATCGCAGTGCGCTGGGTCGGCGCGTCGCTGCTGGTGCCCGTGATGGAAGAGCTCTTCTGGCGCTCATTCCTGATGCGCTGGATCGAGCAGCCGGTGTTCGAGGGCGTGGACCCGCGGCAGGTCGGCGTCAAAGCCATCGTGCTGTCGACCTTTGTCTTCGTCCTCGTGCACACGATGTGGCTCGCCGCCGTGATCGCCGGCCTGGCCTACGCATGGTTGTATGTGCGCAGCGGCAAGCTCTGGCTGCCGGTCGTTGCGCATGCCGTCACGAACGGCGCGCTCGGCGTCTGGGTCGTCGCAACGGGGAACTGGCAGTTCTGGTAGCCATGAAGGCGTTGCGGCCGCCGCACCAGGATCAGTCGATGCCGCGCTCGCGGTCGCGCTTGAACTGCGCGCGAAAAACCTCGAAGGTGCCGCCATCGAGGGCTCCGCGCACCTCGCGCATCAGGTTGACGTAGTAGTGCAGGTTGTGGATCGTGGCCAGCATCGGCCCGAGCATTTCGCCGCAGCGGTCGAGGTGGTGCAGGTAGGCGCGGGAAAATCCCGCACAGGTGTGGCAGGCACAGCTCGGATCGATCGGCCCGTCGTCCTGGCGAAAACGCGCATTGCGCAAGCGCAGGTCACCCCAGCGCGTGAACAGGTGACCATTGCGCGCATTGCGCGTAGGCATCACGCAGTCGAACATGTCGACGCCCTCGGCCACGCCCTGCACCAGGTCTTCCGGCGTGCCCACGCCCATCAGATAGCGCGGCTTGTTCGCCGGCAGGCGGTGCGGCGTGTGCGCCAGGATGCGCAGCATTTCGTCCTTGGGCTCGCCGACGCTGACGCCGCCCACCGCGTAGCCGGGAAGGTCCAGCGCCACCAGCGCATCGAGCGACGCTTCTCGCAAGGCCTCGAACATGCCGCCCTGGACGATGCCGAACAGCGCGTTCGGGTTCTGCAGCCGGGCGAACTCGGTGCGGCAGCGCTCGGCCCAGCGCAGGCTGAGTTCCATCGACGTGCGCGCCTGGGCCTCGGTGGTCAGCTGGCCCTTGCTCTCGTAGGGCGTGCACTCGTCGAACTGCATCACGATGTCGCTGTTCAACACGCTCTGGATCTGCATCGACACCTCGGGTGTCAGCAGCAGCTTGTCGCCGTTGACCGGCGAGGCGAACTTGACGCCCTCTTCAGTGATCGTTCTCATCTCGCCGAGCGACCAGACCTGGAAACCGCCGCTGTCAGTGAGGATCGGCTTGGTCCAGGCCTCGAAGCGGTGCAGACCGCCGAACTTCTTCAGCACGTCCAACCCCGGCCGCAGCCAGAGGTGAAAGGTGTTGCCCAGGATGATCTCGGCGCCCATTTCGTCGAGCGAGCGCGGCAACGTGCCCTTGACGGTGCCGTAGGTGCCCACCGGCATGAATACCGGCGTCTGGACCACCCCATGGTTGAGCGTCAACCGGCCGCGACGGGCGCGGCCTTCGGTGGTGAGCAAGTCGAATTGCAGCATCGCGGCGCGATTCTCGCCGTGGCAATCAGCGCGGCGTTGCGCGTGCCAGCAGCATCGCGTCGCCATAGCTGAAGAAACGGTAGCGGGCCTCGATCGCGTGTCGGTACAGCGCCATCATATGGGCGTGGCCGGCAAAGGCCGCGACCAGCATCATCAAGGTGCTCCTGGGCAGGTGGAAGTTGGTGAGCAGCGCATCGACGACGCGGAACTCGAAGCCCGGCGTGATGAAGATGTCGGTCTCGCCGCGAATGGGCTGCAGCGTACCGGTGGCCCGCGCCGCCGATTCGAGCGACCGCGCGCTGGTGGTGCCGACCGCCACGACGCGGCCACCGCGCTCTCGGGCGGCACCGACCGCCGCCACCGCGGCTTCGCTCACCTCGAACCACTCGCTGTGCATGCGGTGCTCTTCGAGGCGCTCGGCACGCACCGGCTGGAAGGTGCCGGCACCGACATGCAGGGTGATGCCGGCCGTCTCGACGCCGCGTTCGCGCAGCGCCGCGAGAACGGCTTCGTCGAAGTGCAGCGCCGCGGTCGGTGCGGCCACGGCGCCGGGCCGGGCGGCGAACACGGTCTGGTAGCGGCGAGCGTCCTCGGCGTCGTCGACATGGGTGATGTACGGTGGCAGCGGCACATGGCCGTGGGCTTCGAGCAGCGCCAGCGGTTCGGCAGACAGGCGCAGGTGAAAGAGTGAGCCATCGGGCCCGCCGCGGCCGAGCACCTCGGCCTCGAACGCATCGGCAAAGCGCAGCCTGCTGCCTGGCCGCGGCGCCTTGCTGGCGCGCAAATGGGCCAGAACCTCATGGCCGGGCAGAACCCGCTCGACCAGCGCCTCGACCGCGCCGCCGCTGGCCTTGCGGCCATACAGCCGCGCCTTGATGACGCGCGTGTCGTTGAAGACCAGCAGGTCGCCGGGGCGCAGCAGCGAGGGCAAGTCGCAAAACGCCCGGTCGGCCGGCCGTTCGCCGCGACCGTCGAGCAGGCGCGACGCGCTGCGCTCGGCCGCAGGGTGCTGCGCGATCAGTTCGGGCGGCAGCGCGAAATCGAAGTCGGCAACGGTGTCGTGCATGGCCATCAGGCTGGACCGGCCTGAACAGAGCGTCAAACGCGGCCATTGTTCCACGGCGGCGCCGCGACCGACGGCCAACGGGACGCCGTAAGACAATCGCCGCCATGCCCGCCGTACCGCGCGAGATGTCGGCCCCGCAGCGGGCGATGAGCAAGCTCGGCCTGCTGCGCGACATCGACCTGGCGCTGCACCTGCCGCTGCGCTACGAAGACGAGACGCGCCTTTCGCGCCTGGCCGCGGCGCGCGAGGGCGACACGCTGCAGCTCGAAGCCACGGTGGAAGAGTGCCGCGTCGAGTTCCGGCCGCGCCGGCAACTGGTGGCGCGCCTGGTGGACGATGAAGGCGAGCCACTGGTGCTGCGCTTTCTCAACTTCTACCCGTCACAGCAGAAGGCCCTCGCCGCCGGGGCGCGGCTGCGCGTGCGCGGCGAGCTGCGCGGTGGCTTTCTCGGCCGCGAGATGGTGCACCCTGTCGTCAAGCCGGCCGGCGCGGCGCTGCCCACTGCGCTGACGCCCGTGTACCCGACCAGCGCGCAGTTGCCGCAGGCCTACCTGCGCAAAGCGGTGGTCTCGGCGCTGGCGCGCGCGCCGCTGCAGGAAGTGCTGCCCGCCGAGCTGCTGCCGGCGGGCCTGCCGAGCCTGAACGAGGCCTTGCAGCTGCTGCACCACCCCCCACCCGGTGTGCCGCTGGCGCCGCTGGAAGACCGCAGCCACCCGGCCTGGCAACGCCTGAAGTTCGAAGAGCTGCTGGCACAGCAGTTGTCGCAACTGACGGCGCACCGCGAGCGCGCGTTGCTGCGGGCGCCGGCGCTTGCAGCCGTGCACGGCGGCTTGCACGAACGCCTGCTGGCGGCACTGCCCTTCACACTCACGGCGGCACAGCGGCGTGTGTGCGAAGAGATCGCCACCGACCTGGCGCGCGGCCAGCCGATGCACCGGCTGTTGCAGGGCGATGTCGGCTCCGGCAAGACCGTGGTGGCGGCGCTGGCCGCCGCGGTGGCCATCGACAGCGGCTGGCAATGCGCGCTGATGGCGCCCACCGAGATCCTGGCCGAGCAGCATTTCCGCAAGCTGGTGCACTGGCTCGAGCCGCTGGGCATCACGGTGGCCTGGCTCACCGGCAGCCGCAAGGGCAAGGGCCGCAAGGCCATGCTCGAAGCGGTCGCGAGCGGGCAAGCCGGCCTGGTGGTGGGCACGCACGCGGTGATCCAGCATGACGTGGTGTTCGCCAAGCTCGGCCTGGCCGTCGTCGACGAGCAGCACCGCTTCGGCGTCGCGCAGCGGCTCGCACTGCGGGACAAGCTGGAGCAGCAAGCGCTCGAACCGCACCTGCTGATGATGAGCGCCACGCCGATCCCGCGCACGCTGGCGATGAGCTACTTCGCCGACCTGGCGGTGAGCACGATCGACGAGCTGCCCCCGGGCCGCACGCCGGTCGTCACCAAGCTCTTCGCCGACGGCCGGCGCGACGAGGTCATCGCGCGCATCTGCGACGAGGTGGCGCAGGGCAAGCAGGTGTACTGGGTTTGCCCGCTGATCGAGGAGAGCGAAGCGCTCGACCTGCGCAATGCCACCGAGACCCACGCCCAGCTGTGTGCCGAGCTGCCCGGCGCCGTGGTCGGCCTGCTGCACGGGCGCATGCCCGCGGCCGAGAAGGCCGCGGTGATGTCGCTCTTCGCCGCTGGCCAGATGCCGGTGCTGGTGGCCACCACGGTGATCGAGGTCGGCGTCGACGTGCCCAATGCCAGCCTAATGGTGATCGAGCATGCCGAGCGTTTCGGCCTGAGCCAGCTGCACCAGCTGCGCGGCCGCGTCGGCCGCGGCGCGGTGGCCAGCGTGTGCGTGCTGCTCTACACCGCGCCGCTGTCGCCGACGGCCAAGGACAGGCTGCGCGCGATGGCCGAAACCAACGACGGCTTCGACATCGCGCGGCGCGACCTCGACATCCGCGGCCCGGGCGAATTCATGGGCGCGCGCCAGAGTGGCGATGCGCTGCTGCGCTTTGCCGACCTGGGCGCCGACAGCGCACTGCTCGAACATGCGCGCCGCGTGGCGCCGAAGCTGCTGGCCGAACACCCGCAAGCCGCTGCCGCGCAGGTGCAGCGCTGGCTGGCGTCGCGGGTGGACTACTTGAAGGCTTGAGGGCTGAGCAGGTTCTATCGCAATGGGCCCGACGGTCGCGGTACAGCCATCAAGGAGCGATTGACCGGGCTCGGCCGAACGATCGTTTCTACCGCAAAGGCGACGATCGATTCAGCGCGCCGAATGTTCGCGATGTGCGCAAAGGGAACGATCGATTGCGAGGCTCGTGCGTCAGTTACCGGCCAAGAGCGGGTACTGGTGTACGGCTGGTCTGGGGCACGTCAATTCATTAGCCGGGCCCGGCCGCGATCTCTGGCGTCGGTGAGTTCGACCTCGAGCACTGCCCGAACTGCGCGGGTGAGGTGAAGTTCATCGCCGCGATCCTGGAAGCGCCGGTCATCGAGCGCATCTTCACGCACCTGGGCCTGCAGGCCCGCGCGCTGCCGCGGGCGCCAGCGTGGGGGCAGGCGCTGCAAGCGGCCTGATCGAGCCACAAGCTTTGCGTTCAGGCGTCTCGGTGCCCGGGGCCGAGGGGGACGGCTGCGTCTGGCGCGCTCAGTGAAGGGTCGAAGCGGCCCGATCGCCCGGGTTGACGCTTAGGTGACCCCAATGACGGGCGCTCTTCGCCGGGGTCACCGAGCGTCATCGGCGCGCCGCCAGCTCCAAGGGCCGCATCAAGATAGCCGGGTGTTGTATGCGGGGACCCCTGCGCGAGAAGAAGGGCGTTTGAATTCCCTGTCCTCACCGCCCGCGTCAGCGCAACTCCAAGGCTGCGACTTTCAACGCGATCAGTTCTTCGATCAGGCGTGAGATGTTGGCGCGCATTGCGCCCTCGTTGGCCAAACGCAGGCGTTCGGAGTAGATGAATGCGTCACCAAACGCCGCCGTGTGTGGCGTGGCGATCGTCTTCTCGTAGACCGTCTTGCCCGACGTGCGCTCGACCAGCCAGTACTTGACCGTTACCGTGACTGTCAGGCTCACGCCTATGTATGGCTGGTCCAGCGAAATTAGGTCCGCCACCAGGGTATACGGCCCGGCCTGCCGGTTGGCCGCCAGCAAGCCCGCGGTCCGGAGCGACGCTTCCAGCGCGCGCTCGAACTCGCTGCTGGAAATCTTCGACAACCACATCGGATTGGTCGATGAACCGCCGGTGACGTCCTTGATCGCGACCGTCGCCGCAAGCGGTGAGGCCGCCGCAGCAGTGCGCTGGGCCAGCGACGTATCGACCTGCATCTGCTCGAGGCGCGCCGGGGCGGCGCAACCAGCCACAAGCGCGGCGGCGAGCAATGTGACGTACAACCAGTATGTCGATCGGGCTTGCTTCATTTGGAGACCTCCTGCGATGCGGACATGGCCGGTGCCGAGGCGGCTGCGGGGGCAGAGGCGCCAGGCGCCACCGCGGTGGCCGGTGTCATGCTGCACTTCTTCGCGATGCTGGCCTGCTGCACCGCCTCGTACTCGCCCTTCAGGCGCGAGTACTCGGCTTCCTGCTCCTTGGTGCCTCCGATGAAGAACAGCGCTGGCCAGAAAAGGATCAGGCCAACGCCCATGATCGCGGCGTCGTTCTTGGCCGCCGCATCCAGACGCCCTCCAAGCGCGCTGACGCGACCTTGGATTCGCGCGGCCTCGGCTGCCAACTGCTCGCAGTCGTACGGTTGGTACTGCATCGGGGAGATATATGCCGTCGTGACGTCCTTGGATGCGGAGGCGCAGCCTGCCACCGCTAGGGCTATGGCCGTGGTCAGCACCACCGCCTTGGTCAACCGGCTTTGCAATGCGTTCTTCTTCACGCCGACCTCCTGTCTTCCACTCCCCGCTCATCGGGCTCATTGGCAGTTGTGACAAACCAACGCAAGACAGTATGCGCATCGAGTGCGTCGGTCCGTTGTGTCGCAGATCAAACGGCAGCAGGTCCGCAGCCATGTTGTCTTGAAACCCATGTGATGGCGACGTTCAGCCCGTCAGTCGCCTTCGCCGAGGCCCTTTCGTCTACTCGCACGTTGGTGTCGCCGCCTTCAGTTCTTCCCCCACGCGGTGGCACACTGACTTCCAGGGATGCCTAAGGCGGCGCGTGGGCGGGCGTTCATCCGCCTGCGGTCTGATACCCAGACTCCTAGGCCGTGCGGCTCCCAGTCCTGCTCGCACCGGCCCCGCGGCATCTCCCTCTACTCATCCCCCCCCCACTCTCCGCGCACCGTCAGCTTCGGGGCGGCGAGGCCGGTGACTTCTCGGTCGCTCATGGGTCGCCAGGAGTCCGTCGCCTTTCGAAATTCGTCGCCACATAGTGGACACCCAACTTGCGAAGCCGTGAAGCCGCCGGTCACGATGAGCCGAAGGCGGCCAGAGCCGGAACTGGCGACCGATCGCTTCCCGGCCGCCTGATGTTCATCGCGGCCGTCCTGGCGAGCCCGGTGACCGAGAAGATCCTCACAAACCAAGGGCTTGAACCGGGCCGCCGCCGGGCCGACCGGCGCGAGGGTCCGGATCGATTCGATGCCGGCGCTCGCGCCGTTCATGGGGCTGGGCATGGGGTCGTCTCTTGCGTCTGCGCTCTGGCGCCCTCCAATCGCAATGCCCGCCTCCAAACGGCCTGCGTCGCGGGGTCTTGCGCTGCAGCAAGTGGGTTGCCGGCGCCAGGGTGTCGAATGGTTGCGTGCCCGGCGCGCCAAGCCCGGGGGAAGGAGCGGGCATGAAGCACCCCAACGGATCGCAGTTGCGTCCCTCACTGATTGTGTCGGCCTTGCTCGCACTCGGCGGATGCGGCGGTGACGTGTACTGCATCCCAGGCGCGCCCTGCGGCCCGGTGCCGAGCTTCGCCGAGCCTCAGCCCGCGCCGGTAACGACGGCGCAGCGCTTCGCCGCCATCGGGCTCGGCCACAACCACAGCTGCATGCTCACAGCAGCCGGCGCCACTTGGTGCTGGGGCGACAACCAGTACGGTCAGCTCGGCGCCGCGTCCGGCGAGACCTGCGTCGAGGGGGCCGGACTGCCTTGTTCATCGAGCCCGCTGGCGGTGGTGGGTGGCCCTGCGTACACGTCGCTCGCGGCCGCCGTGCGCCATAGCTGCGGCCTGACGTCTGCCGGCGCCGCGTGGTGCTGGGGTTTCGGGCTCGGCGGCCAGCTCGGCGACGGCAGCCGCACCAACAGTCTGGTGCCGCTCCAGGTGGGTGGCGGTCACGCCTTCGTGCAGTTGTCGGTGAGCCTGTTCTCTGACCACAACTGCGGCCTGCAGGCCGACGGCAGCCTGTGGTGCTGGGGCGCGGGCTTGAGCTACGGCAGCACCGGCCCGGCGCCGTCCGAGTTGCCGGCACGCTGGACCGAGGCCTCGGCCGTAGCCTTCAGGCAGATCGCGCTCGGCGAGGCGCACGCTTGCGGGCTCGACGCCGCCAGCCAGGCCTGGTGCATCGGCAACAACGGCTATGGCCAGCTTGGTGACGGCGGCAGCACGTCCTCGAAGGCGCCCGTGGCCGTCGCCGGTGCCCGCCGCTTCGTCGAGATCGTTTCCGGGCCGGGCCACAACTGCGCGCTCGACGCGGCAGGCCAAGCCTGGTGCTGGGGCCTGGGCAACGCCGTCGGCGACGGCGCGGGCGCCGAGGCGCCGCCGCGCCGCGTGCCGGTGGCGGTGGCCACCAGCCAGCGCTTCGTGCATCTGACGGCCGGCGCCGGGCGCACCTGCGGGCTGACCGCGGGCGGTGGCGCCTGGTGCTGGGGCGACGGCTGGAACGGCGTCCTCGGTGACGGCGCAACCGACCATCGCTCGACGCCGGTCGCGGTGGCCGCGCCGGCACTGGCGGCGCTGGGCGCCGGCGGCGTCGTCACCTGCGGCATCGACACCACGGGCCAAGCGTGGTGCTGGGGCGGCAACGAGTCGGGTGCGGTCGGCCGCCCGGTGGTCGGCCACTGAGGACCGAGAGCGCCGCCTACCGGTACGCCACCTCGGCGGAGTTGCGCAGCTTGCTGCTGTGCAGCCGACCCAGGTGCTCCCGGCGCAGCAGTTCGACCGCGCGCATGCCGACTTGTAGGTGCCGTCGATGCGCACGCGGTAGAACCGATTGGCCATTCCCGGTAACTTGAGCTCGCCGCGCTACTTACACGCCACACCGTCCTGCTCAACGGCCGTCGCCGAGACAGCCGCATGAGCGACTGCTTTGCGGCAGCCAATTCAGGGCGGTGAGTGTCGCTGAAGGGTCGATCTCGCACATTCGTGGCGTGGGCGCGAATGATCGCGATGTGAGTACAGTGGACCTTCGCGCGTCGGCGCTCACCGCTCCCTTTGTCGCCGTTACCGACGTTCGGGCCCTGCGGTCCCGCCACTCCCAACCTGTCGCGAGCCGCTGTCCGCAATCATGCGGTCAAGGGCAAAGCACGTGAGACAGTGAATCAGCGCGCCGCGAGCAGTTCACGCACCGCATCGGCCCCGGGCATGCCGGTGATAGCGCCGCGCGCGCCGACCGACAAGGCGGCGGCGGCGTTGGCCCAGGCCAGCGCGGCTTCGATCGGCTCGCCGCGGGCGAGGCTGGCGGCCATCGCACCGGTGAAGGTGTCTCCGGCGCCGATCGTGTCGGCGACCTGGACCGTGTGGCCCGCCAGCGCGAGTGCCGGCCGGCCGGGGCGGAATAGCGCGCAGCCGGCGGCGCCGAGGGTCACCGCGACGGCGCCGGCGCCGCGCGCGAGCAGCGCCTCGGCGGCTGCGGCGGCCGGCGTGCCCACCGGCATGCCGGCCAGCAGGCGCAGCTCGGTCTCGTTGGGCGTGAGCAGGTCGCACAGCGCAAGCAATGCATCGGGCAGCGGCTGGACCGGCGCGGGGTTGAGCAGGGTGAGGGCGCCACCCTTGCGAGCGTGCGCGAATGCGGCGCGCGTCGCCACCTGAGGTACCTCGCACGAAGCCATCACCACGCGCGCCCGTCCCAGCGCTGCCGCCGCGGCGTTTGCGTGGCGTGCCGCGAGGCCCGCGCCGGCGCCGGGCGCGACGGCAATGCTGTTGTCGCCGTCGTCATAGACGAGGATCTGGGCCACGCCGCTGGCCTCACCTTCAACCACCTCGACCATCGAGGCATCGATGCCTTCGCGCGCCCACAAGTCGAGCGCCATGCGGCCGAAGTCGTCGTTGCCGATGCGCGCAATGACCGCGACTTGGGCGCCCTGCCGTGCGCAGGCGATCGCGGCGTTCGAGCCCTTGCCGCCCGGGCCGATCGAGAAGCCACTGGCCATCAGCGTTTCGCCGCGCGCGATCGGCCGCGGCACGCGCGACACGAGGTCGGCGTTCCAGCTGGCCAGGCAGATGACTTCGCTCACAGACCCGGCTCCGTGGCCAGCCTCAGGCCCGCCGCAACTCTTCGCGGATCGTCTTGCGGACGATGCCCTCGAGGGTCTCGGCCTGGATGGCCTGCTTCAGCGCCTCATTGATCAGCGTCTGGTAGCCGCGGTCGCCGGCCTTGGCCTTGAAATGCTCGACCACCGCGCCGTCGAGGAAGATGTTCACGCGCTGCTTGTTCGGCAACAGGGCGCCGCCCGTGCCGCGCTTGCGCAGCAGCAGCTTGCCGGCGGCAATGTCGCTGCGGCGCAGGGGCTTCTCGCCGTCCCGGTCAGTCGAGGTTTTCGCGGTAGAGGGCTTGCTCATAGCGGTCTGCCTTTCGCATCGGGATGATGGGTCGATCATGTGTATAAACATGCACGATGTCAAAGCGTTTGGGACGACCGCGAACGGACGCCGGCTACTTGACTCCGTACCCCATGGTCTGCGGCAGCCAGAGCACGATCTGCGGGAACACCGTCATCGCCAGCAGCAGCAACAACAGCATCACGATGAAGGGCCAGCCCTCCTTCATCATCTCGCCGATCGGGATGCCGGTGAGCGCCTTGGTGACGAACAGCAGCATGCCGAAGGGCGGGTGGATCAGGCCGATCATCATGTTCAGCACCACCAGCACGCCGAAATGCACCAGGTCGATGCCGAGCACCTTGACGGCCGGCAGCAGCATCGGCACGAACACCAGCAGCAGCACCGAGACATCGAGAAAGCAGCCGAGCACCAGGAACATCACGTTGACGAGCAGCAGGAAGTGCACGCGCGACAGGTGCAGCGCGTCGACCCACTGCGCCATTGCCTGCGGTACGCCCTCGGCCGTGAAGGCATAGTTGAGCAGGAAGGAACCGGCCAGGATCAAGGTGATCACCGCACTCGAACGCGCCGATTCGAGCACCACCGCGAACAGCTGGCGCGGGTTGAGCGCGCGGTAGACGATCACGGCCAGGATCAAGGCATGGCAAGCCGCCACGGCCGCCGCCTCGGTGGGCGTGAACACGCCGGAGTAGATGCCGCCGAGCAGCACGATCGGCATCGACAGCGGCAGCGCGCCGCGGAAGATGATCTCCGGCCAATCGCGCCAGGGCACCGGGGCCTCGCGCGGCATGTTGCGGCGCACCGCGATGACCTGCACCACGGCCATCATCAGCAGCGCCATCAGCACGCCGGGCACCACGCCGCCGAGGAAGAGTGCGCCGACCGATGCGCCCGACACCAGGCCGTAGATCACCATCGGGATCGACGGCGGGATGATCGGGCCGAGCGTGGCGCTGGCCACCACCACCGCGCCGGCGAAGCCGCGCGAGTACTCGGGTTTCTTCAGCATCTGCTTGATCGTCACCAGGCCCGGGCCGGCGGCGTCGGCGATGGCGCTGCCACTCATGCCGGAGAAGATCACGCTGACCAGGATGTCGACCTGGGCCAGGCCGCCACGCAGGCGGCCGACGAGGATACGGCAGAAGTCGAACAGGCGCTCGCTCACGGTGCCGGCGTTCATCACGTTGGCCGCCAGCACGAACATCGGCACGGCCAGCAGCACATAGCTGTTGTAAAGGCCGTTGCAGACCTGCTCCGCGACGAGGCCGAGATCCTGCTGCTTGACGACCAGGTAGGCGATGCCCGAGGCGATCATCGAAAAGCCGATCGGCATGCGCATCAGCATGCCGGCGAGCAACACGCCGCCCAGGGCGAGCAAGGAATGGTTCATTGAGCCCCCTTGGCCCTTCGGGCCGTCCCCCCAAGGGGGAGCGAGCGCCTTCGGAGCGGCCGTGCGGCGCTCATGCCGCAGGTGTCCCCGCGTCTTCCAGGTCGAGCCCGCGCAGCGCGCGCCAGATGCCGATGGCGCTGCGCACCACCAGCGCGGCCAGCAGCCCCACGAAGGGCAGGAAGACCCACATGAAGGGCACGCCGAGCACGGGGGTGCCTTCACGGCGCATGAAGTGCACGTAGTCCCAGCAGGCCGGCAGCGCCCACGCGGCCAGGCCGCCGATCATGGCGTGGCCGAGCACGCGCATCACCTTGCGCGGGCCGGGGCCGACCGCGTTCCAGACCAGGTCGAACATCACGTGTTCGCGCTCGGGCACGATGAAGGCTGCGGCCCACAGGATGACCCAGACGTAGAGCATCACGGCCGCCTCGTCGGTCCAGGGCAGGGGCTTGTTGAAAACGAAGCGCGCGGCGATCTGGACCATGAACACGAGGAACAGGGTCGCGAAGAGGCCGGCGCCAACGGCATTGGCGCCGCGCTGGAACCAGGAGCGCATCACCTCGGGCCTGCACCGGGCCGCTCCCAAGCGGCCCGAGCTCCCAAGGGCCACGAAGGGGCCCTTTCAGGTCCCTGGGGGCGCGAGCGCAGCGAGCTTGGGGCTGTCATTTCGTCGCGTTGATGCGATCGAGCAGGCCAGTCGGCCAGGTCTTGGCGATGTCGCTCGTCGCGTAGGCCGCCTGCACCGCCTTGCGGAAGGCATCGACATCGGGCGTGGTGACGGTCAGGCCTTCCTTCTTGAAAAAGTCGACGATCTGCGCTTCTTCCTTCAAGCGGTTCTCGTTGTTGAAGGCCGCCGCCGCATCCGACGCCGCCAGCACCTTCTGGCGCTGCGCGGGGGTCATCGCCTTCCAGGCCTTGTCGGAGATGGCGATGAAGATGCCGTCGACCAGGTGGTTGGTCAGCACCAGCTGCTTGGTCACTTCATAGAACTTGGCCGCGCGCACGGTCGGCAGCGGGTTGTCCTGGCCGTCGATGGTGCCCGTCTTCAGGCCGAGGTAGACCTCGCCGAAGGCCAGCGGCGTGGCGGTGGCGCCCAGGGCCTCGCCGAGGAACAGCCACTCCTTGCTGCCGGGCATGCGCAGCTTCACGCCCTTCAGGTCGGCGGGGGTCTTGACGTTGCGCACTTCGCGCAGATTCACCTGGCGCGTGCCGAGATAGATGGGCGTCAGCAGCGTGACGTCCATCTTCTCGGTGGCCAGCTTGAACAGCTCCTTGCCGATGGGGCCGTTGAAGACCTGCTGCTGGTGCTGCGGGTCACGGATCACGTAGCCGGCGGTGAAGATCGAGAACTCC
>Ga0315284_10007338_pt1 | contig 15736 bp, 13 predicted proteins | sample YL17G09_16_MG_FD_203696 | JGI IMG/M metagenome (GOLD analysis project Ga0315284, IMG submission 203696) | Sediment microbial communities from Yellowstone Lake, YNP, Wyoming, USA - YL17G09_16 | ecosystem: Environmental > Aquatic > Freshwater > Lake > Sediment | place: USA: Wyoming | collected... | reverse complement strand
TCTCCGGCGTGGCGGTGGCCATCGTATTCGCCTGGATTTTCAACTTCCGGTTCGGCATCCTGAACTACTTTCTCTCGCTGCTGGGAATCCCGGGGCCGAATTGGCTGGGCCACCCCAGGTGGACGCTGTGGGCCTTTGTGCTCATGAGCCTGTGGGGGATCGGGGGCAATGTGATCATATTCCTGGCCGCTCTGCAGGGTGTGCCCGTGCCGCTCTACGAGGCGGCCAAGATTGACGGGGCCGGAAACTGGCGGCGCTTCTGGGCGATCACCTTGCCGATGATCTCCCCTGCCATCCTGTTCGTGCTCATCATGGGGGTCATTGGCACGTTTCAGACTTTCACTCAATCCTACATCATGACCGGTGGCGGCCCGGCGAATGCCACCTTGTTCTACCTGCTCTACCTGTACAAGAACGCCTTTAACTGGTTTGAGATGGGTTATGCCTCGGCCATGGCCTGGGTCTTGTTTCTGGTGATCATGGTCTGCACCCTGCTTCTGTGGCGCTCGTCCGCCCGGTGGGTGTACTATGAAAGTGGAGCCGAAGGGGGAAGATAATGGCAGCGGCCTTCACACATCCTGGAAAGCGATCCTGGCAATACATCGCCAGCGAGACGATTCGTCAACTCATTGTTTACACCTTGCTCCTGGTGCTAGGTATAGCCATCATGCTTCCATTACTGTGGACGCTGTCCTCTTCGCTAAAGCCTGCCGGAGCGGGCACCAGGTTCCCGCCAGAGTTTATCCCCAAGGTGTTCGTGTGGGACAACTATCCGCACGTCTTTCGCATGATTCCCTTCATGACCTTCTTCAAGAACAGCGTCATTGTCAGTAGCCTGGCCGTGTTGGGCGAGGTGTTGTCTGCGTCTTTGGTGGCATACTCGTTCGCCCGGTTGCGCTTCCCAGGCCGCAATATCCTGTTCTTGATTGTGCTGGCCACGATGATGATCCCCTACCCGGTGACGATGGTCCCCACCTTCATCATGTTCAAGTTGCTACACATGGTCGGTACCTTCTTGCCGCTGGTGCTGCCACCCTATTTCGGACCGGCGTTCTCCATTTTCCTGTTGCGGCAATTCTTCATGACCATCAACCTGGAATTGGACGAGGCCGCCAAGGTGGACGGTGCTGGCGAGTTCCTGATCTATAGCCGGATCGTGCTGCCCCTATCGAAACCAGTCTTGGCGACGGTGGCCATCTTTTCCTTCATGGCCAATTGGAACGATTTCCTGAACCCCCTGATCTACCTGGGCGACAGCAATATGTACACACTGGCTTTGGGGGTGAACTTTTTGCGATCGTTCCGCGGTGGTGGTGACCTCCCGCTGCAAATGGCGGCCAGCGTGATGTTCATTGCTCCGTGTGTCCTGCTTTTCATCATTGCACAACGCTCCATTGTCAAGGGTATCGTAACCACAGGGATAAAAGGGTAGTCCAATTCGAGCCCGGACGAAATTGCCGGGGTGACGGTCATCAAGCTGGTGTGAAGCATATGGGAGGAGAGGAGTATGGCCAAGTATGAGATACCTCGCGCGGGCGATTTAGTAGATCTGTCGAGATTTGCTCAGGTGCGCTGGTGGACGGGCACCGAGCGGCACGACCTGTACGTGCACGAGATCGAGCCAGACGCGGATGGCCTTGTGCGCCCTGCTCGCGATCCCGAGACGGGCGAGTGGCACGTCGGCCTGGAGTGGCAAGAGCCGCGCGATGTGCGGCAGGTGGTGGTACGCTACGCTGGCTTGAGCGGCGTTCCACCCCATCTACGGGTGCAGTATTGGCGCAAGAACTGGCCGGCGCCTGCGCCGGAGCGCCGGCCGGGTGCAGGGCGGGGCTGGATTGGCCGCGATGACCCGTGGCATGGAGCATGGACTACCGTGCGTGCCGAGAAAGAGGTGGACGGCAACACCTGTACTTTTTCCTTTGACCCGATTGACCTGCCGGAACTGGGCGGACGGGAGATGGCCAGTGCGGTGGCGCAACTCAACGAAGCCGAGCACTACCTGGCCCGCTTCCGGCGCACGCTCAAGGTACGGCTGGTCAGCGGGGGAGGGGAACAGCCTGTGATCGCTGCGCTGCACACCTATTCCGGCACCCGCTGGCGGGAAGGGCTGGTGGACGTCCGCTTCGGCATAGGGCAGCAGGTCCCTGCTGACTGGAGTGGCTATGCGGAGGCCACCAATGGCCATATCCTGGAGGTCAAGCCGCTTGATTTCGAGGTAGAGGATCAAGTTGGTGCAGACAACCATTGGCGTTGCCGGGTCGAGGGCCAGGCCAAGGGGGTGCGTCTGCGCATCCTTCACGCGGACTGTGCCCCGGCCTCGGCAGATTGCACAGTACTCACCATACGTACCCAGGCGCGGAGTTTCTCCTTCCTGGTAGCGGACCTGGACCGAGGTCCGATTTACATTGAGGACTATGGTGTGTACGTCACCTGGACTGAGACGCCGGTTGATTTTGCTGCTTTTCGAGACCAACTGGCAACGAAACCCAGGTCCATCTACGACCGTGTGCCGGACGAACCAGAGCATTCTCTGGCACGGGCGCTGGCCGAGATCCCAGCGCTGGGCGTCACCAAACAGAACTCGTACATGGGTTTGGGTCGCTATCTACCCCTGGGCGTGGAGGCCGGACGCCAGGAGTTTGCTGTGCGCTTCAACGGGGAGCTCTTTGCGGACAAGGACCATCTGAAACTGATGGGCCGGGATGCAGCCAGGCTTCTCTGGCCAGGCCACCAGATTCGGTTTCGCTTTGGCACCGGCGACCCACCGGATTTCCGTGAGCGCCGCGACGCCACTCGCCAGTCGCTGGTGTACGGTTGGCTGCCGGTCGTCGTCAGCCAGTGGCTGGACCGGGAGATTGAGTACAAGCAGATGGCCTATGCCTGCCTCCTGGATGGGCCGATGACAGGCCAGGATGCGCGCCGAGGCGACGAGGACGTGGTGGCGATGTTGCGCTTCATCATTCGCAACACGACCCACGGCCGGAAACGGGCTCACCTGTGGCTGGCGATTGCCCCGCAGGAGCAAGTGAATCTTGCAGATGACGCGGCCAGCCCGCTGGTGATCGCTCTCGGTCGCGTGGTGCCGGCGGAGCCTGTGGCACGCCAGTGGCGGGTAGAGTTCTACGAAGAGCCTTGCTTGCGTTGTGTGGTCAAGACCGGCGGACGTGGAGATTTGGCGGTGGTTCCCTACGCGAACGAAGAGGGTGCGTCGCAGGCCATCCCGACGGCCTTAACCTACCAGGTTGATCTGGAAGGGGGGGAGACGCACGCGATCACCCTGGCCATTCCGTTCGTCAGCCTGACTGGCAGGGAAGATTGGCAGAAGGTAGCGGCGCTGTGCTATGATGACAAGATGTCAGACGTGATCGCCTATTGGCGCGGAACCATCGAGTCGGGAGGGCAGATCGAGGTGCCTGAAGCGATTTTGGTGGATTTCCACAAGGCAGTGCGCACTCACATCGCGATCAGCGCAGACAAAGACCCGCTCAGTGGGCTGATCGTAGTGCCCGCGGCAACCTGGTCGTACGGCGCTTGTGGAAATGAAGCCTGTTGGCAGATCACGATGTTGGATCAGGCAGGGCATCACGACCGTGCGGAGACCTATCTGGAGACGTTCCTACGTACCCAGGGAGTCATGGGGCTGGACGGCAAGTTCGCCCTGGCCGAAGGAGCACTGCAAGGACTGGACCTAGACGATGGTGTGCCGGTGCGAGGTGGATTCGGCTACAATCTGGATCATGGGTTCATCATGGAGTGCCTGGCCAACCATTATCGGCTCACGGGAGACCAGCAGTGGCTGAAGCGCGTGACGCCCAATCTGATCGCCGCCTGTGACTTTGTCATCCGGGAGCGCCAGGGCACCATGCAGGTGGGGCCAGATGGCAAGCCGGTGGCAGAATGGGGCCTGTTGCCGGCCGGTCACCTGGAGGACAACCCGGAGTGGCGGCACTGGTTTGCCGTCAATGCTCACGCCTACAAGGGGATGCAATCTGTCGCGCACGTGCTGGCCGGCGTGGGGCACCCGGAAGCCGAACGGCTAATCCGTGAGGCGGCCGCTTACCGGCAGGACATCCGGCTGGCAGCAGGTCGGGCGATGGTCGAGTCGCCCGTGATGCAACTGTTGGACGGAACCTACGTGCCACACATGCCGCCTCGCACGTCTGTGCGTGGGCGCGAACCCGGCTGGTTCCGCGAGGTAGCCTACGGTGCTCTCCACCTGCTAGAGGGTGACGTATTCGAGCCCTGCGAGGAGGAGATGACGTGGGTGTTGAAAGATATGGAGGACAATCTGTTCGTCGCTCGTGAGTGGGGGCGGCCGGTTGATCTGGAGCGCTACTGGTTCAGCCACGGGGGAATCACGATCCAGGCCAACCTGACCGACCTGGCGATAGATTATCTGCGCCGTGGAGAGGTCGCGCACGGCCTGCGAGCCCTGTTCAACAATTTCGGCGCCTCCTTCTATCCTGACGTGCGCGTGTTCACGGAACACCCGGTGGTAGAGTTGGGGCACGGTGTGGGACCGTTCTACAAGGCGCCAGACGAAGCCAAATTCCTGGTCTGGCTGAGGGCGTTCCTCCTGTGGGAGGAAGACAGTACGCTGCATCTGGCGCCAGGCGCTCCAAGGGCCTGGTTCGCAGCGGGACAGTCGTTTGGAGTGCGCCGGTTGGCCAGTGCTTTTGGGCCAATCACTTACCAGGTCCGATCAGGGCCATCGGAGGTCACCGTCGAGGTCGTCGTGCCTGACCGTCGCCCGTTGGAAGCGTTGCTCGTGCACGTGCGCCGGCCGGCAGGCCAGGTGATAGCGGCCGTGACGGTGAATGGCGAGGTACACGAGGATTTTGATCCGGTCGCTGAGGTGGTGTCCGTCACAGCTCCTTCAGGTACGGTTGTAGTCCAGATTGCCTATGACGATGGTGCGGACGAACCGTAAGCGCTTGACGAAACCGGACCAATTTGGTAAACTGCACGTAACTGCTCAGGTCACAGAGATTCACAGAGGAGACACAGAGAAACACAGAGGTTGTATGGCCTTTTAGTAACCATGCTCTGTGTGCCTCTGTGTGTTCTCCGTGTAGCTCTGTGTAATTGGTCCTTCTATCTGAGTAGTTACAACTGCGCTTCGGTAGCAGGAGCAGGGTTCACGTAGGGCAATGAACGAAGGATGGTGGCATGATGATGACATCGCGTGAGGTGGTTGACAACCTGCTGCGTGGCAAGCAGGCGGAGCGGGTGGGGTTGGTGGATTCCCCGTGGGATGACACCATCGCGGCCTGGGTGCAGCAGGGCTATCCCACGCGCATGGTCTACAAGGAGGTGGGGGAGGACCGCTGGCGCAGAGAGGATGGCCGGTGGGTGGAAGTCGAGGTGGCGGGGGAGTACGAAGAGCCGGTGCCAGTCTGGCAGCACTTTGGGTACGACTTGGCCGGGGTTGGCCCCTGGTTCGACGTCATGCCGCTGCGCGACTGTGACGAGTTGGTGGCTGAGACGGAAGAGTGGGACATCCGGCGCAATGGCGCGGGTGCTGCGCTCAAGTACTGGAAGCACAAATCGGGCACGCCGGAGCACATGGACTTTCGCATGACGACGCGCGAGATCTGGGAGCGCGACTACCGCCCCTACGTGCTCGAGTTGGACCCCGCGCGCGTGGACGTCAAGCAGGCTCGTAAGAGCATGGCGCAGGCAACCCAGGCCCAGGTGTGGACCCACTTTGGGCACATGTTCGTGTGGGAACTGATGCGCCAGAGCATGGGCGACATCACATTGTACGAGAACCTGTTGCTCGACCCCGCTTGGATCCACGACTATAACCGCGTCTACACCGACTTTTACAAAAAGCACTTTGCCTACATGTTCGAGCACGTGGGTCTGCCGGACGGGGTCTGGCTGTACGAGGACCTGGGCTACAAGAATGGCCTGTTTGCTTCGCCCAAGGTGCTGGGTGAACTCATCTTCCCCTATCACAAGGAGATGGTGGACCTGTTCCACTCTTACGACCTGCCGGTGGTCCTGCACACCTGCGGGAGCACGGCTCAGGCTCTGCCCCTGATCATCGAAGCAGGCTATGACGCGCTGAACCCCATGGAGCGCAAGGCCAAAGACAACGACCCGTTTGTGTTTGCCGAAAAGTATGGGGACCGGATTGCCTTTATCGGCGGGCTGGACGCGCGCGTGTTTGAGACGAACGACAAGGACACGATCCGCCGCGAGGTGAAGGATTACATTGAAGGGATGAAAGCACGTGGGGCGCGCCTGGTGTTCGCCTCGGACCACTCGATCTCGACCAACACGCGCTACGAGAGTTACTGCTACGCCGTCGAGGTGTACCGCGAGCACATGATGTACTAGCCATGAAAATCACGATCTTGAACGGCAACCCGGACGTCCGGAACCGCGCGTTCGATGGTTACCTGGCGCGCCTGGCTGAGGTGCTGGTGGCGGGGCAACACCAGGTGACGGCGCTCACGCTGCGGGAGATGGACATCCGGTATTGCGCGGGCTGTTTTGGCTGCTGGGTCAAGACGCCCGGGCAGTGCGGTACGGCCGACGATTCGCACCAGATGGGCCGCGCGGTGATCAATTCTGATTTCACCTTGTGGGCTGCGCCGCTGCGCATGGGCTTTCCCAGTGCCCTGCTGAAGAAAACGCTGGACAAGTTCATTCCCCTGGTCCATCCCTATATCGTCGTGGATCAGAACGAGTCACACCACCTCGCCCGCTACCCGCGCTACCCGCTGCTGGGGTTGTTGCTCGAACGCGAGCCTGATACCGACGACGAGGACGTTCGCATCGTCGGCGATGTCTTGAGCCGCACCACGCTCAACATGAAGAGCCGGCTGTCCTTCGTCGCCTTTACCGAGCAGCCTGCGGAGGAGGTGGCCCGTGCCATCGCGGATGGAGCCAACAGCCAGGTCTCCTACGCGCGGGATCTGGCCCCCATCCCCGGTGTACGCATCGCCCCGCCGGCGCGTCTGACCGCCTTCAACGGCTCGCCGCGTGGCCCGCAAGGGAACACGCCGCTGCTGCTGGAGCAATTCCTCAAGGGCTTTACTGCCAACGAGGGGCGCAGTTACGAGTTGTTCCACCTCAACCGCCTGGGCGACCTGGAGCGCCACCGCGAGGCATTCGCTGCCGCCGAGAGTGTGCTGCTGGGCTTTCCCCTGTACACCGACGCCATGCCCGGCATCGTCAAGGCCTTCATCGAGGCGCTGGAGCCGCTGCGGGGTCGCGCCGGCAACCCGCCTCTGGGCTTCCTGGTGCAGTCGGGTTTCCCGGAGGCGATTCACTCCCGCCACGTCGAGCGCTACCTGGCGAAACTGGCGGCACGGCTGGGTTGCCCCTACCTGGGCACGATCGTCAAGGGGGGCGGTGAGAGCATCCGCTATATGCCGGAAAACGTGACCCGCCGCTTGTTCACGTCGCTGTCCGAGATCGGCCGGACTTTCGGGGTGACGGGGCAGTTCGATCCCGCAATGCTGCGCGCCCTGGCGAAACCGGAGCGCTATCCGGCCATCCTGGTGCCACTGCTCAAACTCCTCATCCGGCTGCCGATCGCTTCCTCCTACTGGGATGGCCAGCTCAGGGCCAACGGCGCATACGATCAGCGCTTCGCCAGGCCGTTTTCAGGTGTATAATTCCAATCATGACTCCACTGAAAAAACCACAAAGACACCGCGGATGAGTACATCCGAGCACGAAGAAAACTTGAAGGACAAGTTTCAGATTATTCGCCAAAGTGAAGTAGAATCCGAGTTTTCTTGTGCAAAACCTTGAAAATCCTTTGTGTCTTTGTGTCTTGGTGGTGAAAATGGCCTTTTTTCAGGAGAGTCAATCATGCACAGGTCCGAGGCTGAACCGAATGGCCAGCCGGATGGCAGCATGACCGGCCTGGTAAGCCCGCTGGTTGGTCGCCAGGCCGAACTGGCGGCCCTGCTGGGGCTGGGCGAGGCGGTGCGAGCCGGGCTTGATCATCGGCGAGCCAGGTCTGGGCAAGACGCGCCTGCTGGCCGAATGGCAGTCTGCCGATCAAGCCGCGGCCGCCAGCCCACCGCTGCGCTGGGCCAGAGGGGCCTGCCCCTCCGACAGCCGGGGGCTGGCTTATCACCTGCTGCTCAGCCTGCTGCGCTCTCTCATCGGCGTCCCGGCGACGACCAGCGAACCCGACACCCGCGCAGCGCTATCTGCTCTTGTCCAGGACCTGTTTGCTTCCGGCGAGGACGGCGCGGATGAGGCGGATGAGTACATCCGTGAGTACATCCGGCAGCGAACACCTGGACAGGACGGGGGGGCGGCCGTGCATGCTTCCCTGGCCCTTATGCTCTCACTCAGGCCGGAGGGCCCGGCGCTGGGGCGGATGCAGCCGCTCGACCCGCAGACTCTCCAGGCGCAATACCTGGTCGCGCTGAGACAGTTGCTGCAGGCGCTGGCAGCGCGCGGTCCCCTGGTGCTGGTCCTGGAAAACCTGCACTGGGCCGATCCATCACAAGGAGACAAGGAGACAAGGAGACAAGGGGACAAGGGGCTGTACGCCCTGGTGGCTCGTGCAGCCTGGTACTCTGGCGATCCGGCCGAGGGGTCAGGAGGGGTTGGCGGCGGTGGATGGCCCGGCGTCTGGGCGCGCTCGAAGTGGAAGCCGAAGCCCTGGCGACGCTGGGGATACTGCCCGACCAGCTGCCTGAGGCTGCCGTGAGCGCGTTGACCAGGGCGGTCGAGCTGGCCGAGTCGGCCGGGCTGCTGCCCCAGGCCCGGCGCGCGCACAACAACCTGGCCGCCATCCTGCAGGAACCCCTGGCCGATTTCCGGGCTGCTCAGGAGCACCTGCAGCGGGCGGCTGAACTGAGCCGCCAGACGGGGAGCGTCGAGGGGGAGATCGTGGCCTTGAGCAACCTGGAGGGGTTGCTGCTCCTGACCGGCGACCTGGAACGGGCAGAGGCGTTGGCCCCGGCGCTCAACCAACTGCTGGACGAATCGGCCAATCCAGGCCCGGCGGCAGCAGGGATGCGCATCAACGAGGCGCTGCGCTTCCGGTACCGGGGTGAGTTGGCGGAGGCCATCCGGCGGCTTCAGGCTTGCCAGGGTGAGGCGCGCCAGCGAGGTGAGGCGGAGCACCTGTTCCTGGCGGGCAACTCGCTGGCCGAGGCGTTGCTGGAATCGCGGATGCTGCCTGGCTTCGGCGGAGTTGGGGAAGCCTCTGGCGAGAGTGCTGCCCAGATTGAGGCCGCCTTGGCGGAGACGATCGAGATCGGCGACCAGGACGTGCGGCTGGGAAGCGTGTGGCCGCGCTGTCTCACAGGGATGTGGCGTGTCTGCCAGGGGCGGGTGCAAGACGCGCGTGGAGCAGTGGCCGAGGCACGCGAGATGGCCGGCGCACGGCTCACCCCGCTGGATGAGACCCGCCTGCTGTGGGCAGAGGCCGGCATCGCGGCTGCCGAGAACCGCTGGGCCGAGGCCCTGGTGGCCTTGGAGGCCGTGACCGGGCTGTTTGAGCGGCTGGGCATGCGGTGGTGGTGGGCGCGCGCGCTCTATGGGTGGGCCGAGGCCTACATTTCACGCGGGGAGCCGGCGGACCTGGACCGGGCGCGGGCACTCCAGCGTGAGGCGCAGGCGGCGTTTGAGGAGTTGCACACGATTTCTACGACTTTATCCCGCTGCCCAACGGCAAATGGGGGATCGTGGTCGCAGACGTGGCCGACAAGGGGATCGGGGCGGCGTTGTACATGGCCATGAGCCGCACGCTAATCCGCACGTATGCCGGCGAATATCACACCAGGCCCGATTACGTGCTGCGGGTCAGCAATCGCCGGATTTTGACAGACACGCAGGCCGACATGTTCGTCACCGCCTTTTATGGGGTGCTCGATCCATTGACCGGCACATTGACCTACTGCAATGCCGGCCACAATCCGCCTTATCTTCTGCGCATTGACCCCTCGGCGGGCGCGGTAGCGCAGCCACTGCACAGGACCGGCATGGCCTTGGGTGTGGCCCGAGATGCGCTGTGGGAGCAGGCTGTGATCCACATGGAGCCCGGCAGCCTGTTGGTTCTGTACACCGACGGTATCACCGAGGCCCACAATGCCCAGGCCACGTTGTTCGGCGAAGAACGGCTGCTGCAGGCTGTGCAAACGGCTGCGGCTACGCGAGTGGGCCAGGGGTTTGCGGCACAAGACATTCAGGAGGCCTTGCTGGCCGCGGTGCGCGAGTTCGCGGGAGACACGCCCCAATTCGACGACATCACCTTGATGGTGGTCGCCCGGGACCTGGCAGCGGGACAGTAGTTGGCCTACTCGACCCCGGCGACGATCCAGTAGGTGCCGATGCAGTCGCCGGGCAGTTCGTCGAACAGGCGCCGGATGACCTCCAAGTCCCAGTTCAGGGGAATGACCCCGCCGGTCAGGCGCACCGCCTCGCCCGTGCGGGCCACGGCCTGGCCCGCCCCGTCCACCAGCACCACCGTGTCACCCTCGACGCGCGCCGACCAGGCGGGCGGCCACAGGGGAGTGACGGTGCCAGGACCCCATTCCGTCCAGATGTGCAGGCAGCGGTCGGACTCGGGCGGGGCCAGCGTGCCCACCAGCGTCCCGCGCTCGTGTACCTCTGCCTGGAGCGGCGGCTTCTGGCGCAGGAAGAACAGGGTGTGCTCCGTACTGGTCAACACGTCCAGGACAAAGAGATCCGATTGGTACCTCAGGTTGGGCCGCACGGTGTTGCCGACGATCCAGTACGCCCCCCGGCAGGCCGGGGGAATCTGCTGAAGCACCCACGGGTCGGACACGGCGCTCTCGCCGCCGCTCATGAACACTTCTTCGCCCGTGCGGGCGACCACCTCTCCGGTCCCATCCATCACCAGCACCTCGTCGCCTGCGGCGCGATCGCCTGATGGGCGGAGGGTGAACTCAGGTGGCCAGATGGGCACGCGGACCTCCTGGCCATCCGGCGATTGCAGTTGCAGGCACCCGTCATCCAGTAGCAGGGTGGCGACCAGGGCGGCCGTCATGCTCTCGCGGATCCCCTCGGTGGGCTTTTGGCGTGGGAAGGCGATGCCGGGCACGGGTGGGGTGAGCAGCAGGTCTTTGTCCACGGCTGCTGGTGTGGTGCGCGGACCGCTGCAGGCGACGGCCGCCACGAGTATCAATCCCACCAGCCATGTGTGGTGTCCGAGCAATCTTGCGTTCATACAGGCTTCTCCAGGCAGGTCCAGCTCCCTATCATAGAGACGTTGGGGAGGGGGAAAGGGTTCCGGGATCGGGGAGGGCATTTGGACCACGAGCTGGAAGTTTTTCACCGCGAAGACGCCAAGGGCGCCAAGTTTCCACCTATTTTCTTCGCGTTCTTGGCGTCTTGGCGGTTCAATCTGATTGACTTTCGGGTAGAATTCAGTACACTTCTGAAGAAAGTGCAATCAGTCAATCAGTTGGAGGTTCAATCATGGAATGCCCCAATTGCGGTCAGCAGATGGTCAGCGGCCGGGTAACACTGCGTAGTCAGTACCTTGCCCGTGTTGTCTTTTCACCGGATGGTGTAACCGATGGATTCCGCCAGTGGCTCCTTCAAGGGACCATCTTCGACAGGCGACTCAGGCCCGGCGAGGTGACTATTGCTAGTAAGTACAGGTCAGAGCCCGGGAACACTACACCGGCATCGAGATGCGCGGCCTGCGGAACGATCGTGATCAGGCCAATGTGAATAGCTGAGTCGCGTCATCTTTCCTCTGTCACCGTGATCGTGACGGACCCACCAGACCGGTCTGGTATGTGGGTCGGGAGTTCGATCCACTCACGCCGCAACGGGTCGAAGGCCACGACTTTCCCGCCTGAAATGCGGAGTCCCAACCGGGCCAGGCTGCCATTCTCCAGTTGTGCGTAGGCCGCTCCCTTCTTGCCGATGTAGAAACCAACTGGCTGCATGCTCACCGCCAAAAAGAAAGAGCCCGGTCGCTTACGACTTGCGACCGGGCTCTGTGATCGTACCCAGGGTAGAAAACAGATGTCCTGTGTCTCTAACAATGCCTGTGGGGTAACCCACAGGGGGCTATTCGATTGCCCGTATTATACCGCAGTCTGTGCCCCTGCATAGGCTATCCCGGTCAACTCACAGGGCTTCTCCAAAGTCCATCGAGCAGATGGCCAGCGTGAGCTTCTACGGCAGAAGTTGGCGGGGTCAGTCAGTTCTGCCACCAGGCCGCCTGGCGAACTGGTGAACTGAGTACGAGTTGCCTCACGAGTAAATGTTACCGAAAGCGAATCGTTGACTCACGAGTAAATGTTACTGAAGTGGGTATTCGTTGACTCACGTGAAACCTTACCGAAATGCCATTCGTTGACTCACGAGAGATAGTTACCATGACAACGTGCACGTTAAGAAATGGCCCCCTGCATCAGGAGGTCTCCAGAGCTCCGGTCTGACCTATGGTCACATCGGACTCGGCTGCGGGCTGAGACAGGAGCTGGTCGAGCAACTGGTCGAGCTGGCGACGGAGTTGGACGACGTCGAGGGCCTGGTAGGTAGTGCGGAGTTCCGCCTTGTCTTCCTCGGCCACCTCTGGACTGGCCAGCACGCGCGTGTAAGGGGTTTGCGGTTTGTCGTAGGTCTTCTTGACCTTGCTTCCCTGGCGCTCCTTGCGCAGCAGTTTCATGGTCGGGATGAAGAAGTTGATGTACAGGCGCAGGACGCTATAGAAGCGGTTGAGCAGGTGCAGTTGCTCCGGCGTGTCGTAGCGCTGATAGCCCACCGCCCGGCGCACGACCGACCAGTTCTTCTGCTCGACGTGGGCATTGTCGTTCTGGCGACCGGCGCGCGTGCGGGTGAAGGTGATGTGCTCCTGCTGGCAATAGCGGTACAGTTCGTTGTTGATGAACTCGGAGCCGTTGTCGGAGTCAATCCCCAGCAGTGGGAAGGGCAAGCGCCGGCGTACGCGCTTGACGCCCGCAAAGACGTGCGTCTGCGCCTTGTTGCGCACCGCCACACACTCGGTCCAGGTGGTTTTGATGTCGGTGAAGATGAGCGTCCAGGCGTGATCGCCGCGCGGATTGCCGCCGCTGTGGTCCGCCAGGTCCACCTCGCAGAAGCCCGGGCGATCCTCGTTCCACTCCGCCCACGTGCGGACCGGGATCTGGCTCTTGAGCAAAGTACCGGGTTTGGTGAAGCCGCGCGCGCGGCCCCGGCGTCGCCCATAGCGGGCACGCAGACGATCCATCGTCGCTGGACTGATGTGCTGCAACCGCTCGTAGCACTGTGGGCCGACGTCGAGAAACCCGCTTTGTCGTAACTGGGCCAGCTCGTTGTTCATCGCCGCGCGCAGCCGTTTGGAGCAGATGTGATCGAACAACTCGGCCAGGGCCAGCACCGCCCGCGCATCCTCATCCGTGTACCGTCTCCGGCGCGGCCGATGGATCGGGTGTTTGACGCGCTGGCGCTGGCCGCCCAGGACCGCCGTGGCGTGTTTGCGATGACAGCCCGTCGTCGCCACATACTCGTCCAGCATCTTGGTGCGCTCTTGCTTGCTCGCCTTGGCGTAGCGAGCCTTCAGAGAGTTCAGGTACTTCGTATCGGGTTGAGTCATGGGATAGTCCCTTGGTGCCAGATTTGGGTAACATTATCCCGTGAGTCAACGAATGCACTTTGAGTAACACCGTTACGTGAGTCAACGATTCGTTTTCGGTAACATTTACTCGTGAGGCAACGATTGTCGTTCGGTAACATTCTAAGTGAGTCAATTCGGGGTATTGACTTTCGCGCAAGATTGCGCTACAATATGAATGCGTGACCAACAAAGGCGTTAATGCAGCATGAGCATTGACGGTGAACGTCGAAGTGCTACGTAGCCCACCCACCGTCAAGGTGTGGTGGGCGTTTTGTTTGGGAGATGGTGAACAGCGGTGCGGCGGACCGGCATGCGCTTGCTAGCCTGCGGCTCGCTGGCGCGCCGCAGGCTGACAAGCGGATGAAGCTGCTGCGCTTTCGCATAAATAGTGTCGCTTTGCTCGGCATTTATGTGGAGTGCTCGCAGCTTATCCGACGCGACTAACGGCGCGGCGTCCATCACAAAGGAGGAACAGAACGCCATGACTCTTGCCCGAATAATTCCCATCGTAACCGGACTAATAGCTATCGTTGGTGCCATTATCGGCGTGGCTGTTCATATTACCAAACTGCAATCCCAAATACAACAAGCACGCCTTGAGGATCAACTCAACCGTCTTAAGGAGAAGTATTCAGAGTTAGAAGCAGACTATCAAAGTCTACTTCGCGCTGGCACTGCTGCATATACCAAGAAGCGCGAGATTCAAGCGGAACTATCAACCATCAGCGCAGCAGTTGACGCAAGTGCAAGTTCCATTTTAGTGCCAGCACCGTCGGCCATTGCGGATGAGGAACCGGCAGAACTTGTTTTCCTTGTACTAACAGGGCCAGCAGCACCGAAACTCCAAGGAACTAGAGTGCCAATGAGCAGCGTCGCTGGCTCTGTTTTCGTGACCAAGAAGCCCCGTATTACCCACACCCCTCGCCAAGAGAGCAGCTTTTCCGATAAGGCAGATGAGGTGTCAAAGTTCAGTACTGATGAACTGCTTGCCATTCCGCTCATGTGCCAGGAAAAGTGTATTGGGGTTGCCGAGTTTTTGAACAAGAAGGATGGCCAGCTTTTTGATGCCGATGACGAGCAGTTTGCAGATCGCCTTGCCATGTCACTTGCTGCGAAAGTTGGAGAGCTCATTCAGGACCCTAACCATGTTAGCCTTTTGGGCGTCACGCCAAAGAGAAAGGCTGAGGAGGCCACTATACTCTTCAGTGATTTGTCTAATTCATCTATCCTGAGCAAGAGTATGGACGCGTCCGTAGTCATAGACTTACTCAACGAGTATTTTGAAACACTCTGCGGTATTGGTCTAGACTATGGAGCAACAATAGACAAGTTCGTGGGCGATGGATTTATACTGACGTTCAACGTGCCACGTGGTCTGGCACAACACGAAACCAAGGCTATTGCAGCTGCGCTCGAGATGCAGAAGCGATTCAACGAATTGAAGCAGAAATGGACTGTTCTTCAGTACCCAGGTGTCAGCAATATCTATAATCGGCTAGGTATAACCTGCGGGCCGGTGCATAGGGCGGAAATGGGCCACTCACAATACCGGCATATTACTGTCATAGGCGATACCGTCAATGTAGCCAGCAAACTGTGTGAGATTGGCGATAGAAGTAGGAACATCATCGTAATTGGAGAAGACCTGTACAGGAAAGTGTCTTCACAGGTTGTCGTGAGAGAACTGAGAGCAGAGAAACTAAGAGAAGCGAAAAGCCCGATTTCAGCAGCCTATGAAGTCGTATCGGGAAAAGAGTAGGAATCTTCAACTCTATGAACGCGCCTAACCACTTGCTGACCCCGAATGATGTGGAGGACAGGATTGGTTCTTGCAAAAGCTTTGATTCTGAGCAGGCTGCGAGGGCAGGTCAAGGATTTCTTGTCAACCCTCGAGGAAGGCACAGGACTTGAAATTCAATTTGAGGCGCTTCCTCAATCAAATGAGTTTGCGTCGGAATACCGTTTTACTGTTCCTGATGAGCCGAGAATTGGTTTGCGTGACCATTGGGAAGATGTGGATGTAGCTCATGACTCGACTGTTGTGTTTTGGGCGAGCAGTGGGCGAGCCATCAGGCCGCCACAGCGGCCCATTGTTTGGCGAATAGGTAGGCAAACACATCGTCCACTTCTTGGCCCTGCTGAAGCTGCTCGTGAACA
>Ga0315284_10007337_pt1 | contig 15738 bp, 15 predicted proteins | sample YL17G09_16_MG_FD_203696 | JGI IMG/M metagenome (GOLD analysis project Ga0315284, IMG submission 203696) | Sediment microbial communities from Yellowstone Lake, YNP, Wyoming, USA - YL17G09_16 | ecosystem: Environmental > Aquatic > Freshwater > Lake > Sediment | place: USA: Wyoming | collected... | reverse complement strand
CTCCGTGAACTCGACCTCCCGGTGCACGAATTCGCTTCGACCCACGCGGAGATTGACCGGCTCGTATATGACCTGTACGGTTTGTCGGCTGAGGAAATCGCGCTCGTGGAAGGGCAGGAGTAAGAAGGCAGGAGTCAGAAGACGGAAGTCAGAATGTATGGATTTCGACTCGCCTTTGGCCCGATAATAGGAATTAGGAATAATGAGGTATCTCAGATGCTGAGAAACTACATCCAGACAGCGATGCGCCAGGCAAAATACGAAATACTGTCAGAGGATGGTTCCTTCTACGGGGAGATACCCGGCTTCGATGGGGTGTACGCTAATGCCGACAAGCTGGAAAAGTGCCGGGAGGAACTGGAGGAGGTTCTCGAGGAATGGATTCTGCTGCGAGTTTCCCGGAATCTGCCGTTGCCCGTTGTGGAAGGAATCGAGTTGGTGATTAAAGAAACCGCATAATGCCTCGCCTGGGTCCCATCAAGCGACAGGATTTGATCCGCCATCTGAAACAGCTTGGATTCAAGGGTCCTTATTCGGGTGGGAAGCATCAGTTTATGATCAAAGGTGGCCTGACCTTAACCGTTCCTAACCCGCACAGAGGAGACATCGGAATCGGACTGATTACTCGCATTCTCCGGCAAGCGGGAATTGACAAGGACGAGTGGGAAAAGCTGTAGCCTGGCGCGAGCGGGTGAGAAACTTCTGACTCCTGACTTCCCGAAAAAGACCTATGGCCCTCTCTTCCAATTTCGTCCAGCAGGTGAAGGCCGACGCCGATATTGTTCGGATCATCGGCGAGCACTTACGGCTGAGGAAATCGCGCTCGTGGAAGGGCAGGAGTAAGAAGACAGGTCCGATCTACGGTCCGATGGAGTCCATCGGTCCGACCTGTGGACTCCGATGGAGTCTATCGGTCCGACCTGTGGACTCCGATGGAGTCTATCGGACTCCAGAAATCGGAGACTCCAGAAATCGGAGACTCCAGAAATCGGAGAGTCAGAATATGGCAGCCGAGGTACAATATCTTCCGAGGCGGTGGAACGATGCAGGATTACGAATTCACGGTGGTGATTGAGAAGGACGAGGAGGGCCGGTTTGTGGCCATTTGTCCTGCCCTCCAAGGTTGCTATACCGAGGGAGAAACCGAGGAAGAAGCACGCCAACTCATCGAAGACGCCATCCGGCTGCATGTGGAAAGCCGAATTGCCAGAAATGAGCCGATATACCAGGAAGTGGGCTCCCACAGGGTGCGGGTTGCGGTGTGACCTCCAAGCTTCCTTCGTTCAATGCCATTTCCATCCTGAAGAGGCGTGGCTTTGCCCTGGACCGGCAGTCGGGAAGCCATACCGTCTTCATTCATCCCGACGGGCGCCGGACGACTGTCCCGATCCACGGCAAACGCGATTTGGGGAAAGGAATCGAAATTATGAGGGACGCCGAGTTGACCGTTGACGACATGATGAAGGGATGAAGCTGCCCGGCTGGTGTATGATGCCTCACGACATGCTTGGTCGTCATCCAGCGCGATGGCTGCGCAGTGTTCCCCTCGGAAAAGTCTGGCGGCTGTGCGCTGGACTGACTTTCGTATCCGCTCTCGTGTCCTCCACCGCTTTTGCCGATGTTATCTATTTGAAGAATGGTCGCAAGATCGTCGCCGAGGTCTCCCGCGAGGACGCGAAGCAGCTTTTTCTGGTGCGCGAGGAGGGCGAGTTCGCCATCCCTCGCAGCCTGGTGGACCACATCGAGAAGTCTCCCCCAGCCGACGCTGAAACGCCAAGCCCTGCGAGTTCCGAGGAAACCACTGCCCCGCTCGATCTGCCGCTGCCGCCTCCTGCGGCGGTCGAGCCCCAGCTCGAAGCGCCGTCATCCGTCATCAAGGACAATGCCATTGACGAGGCTTATCTTCAGCACCTCGACAACGAAGTGCTGCGCAATCCCTCTGTCGAGAACCGGCATCGCCTGGCGCAAGGTTATCAGGAAGCCGCCATCTTTCTGACGCGCCGGGGCGACCCGCAGGGCGCCATCGAGAAGTATCGCCACGCGCTTCCTTTCGCCCCGGACGATTTCGCCTTGACGCTCGCTTTGGGCTATTTGCTCGTGAAGCAGAACCGTTACAACGAAGCCCTCGAGCTGCTGCTTCCGGCTGCCACGCGCTACCCGGAGTCTCCGGATATTCCAATGCTGCTGGGATCGGCGTACTACGCCACCGAGCATATGGATCGCGCGATTGCGGAATGGAACAAGGCGCTGGCCATCCAGGATAATCCCCGGCTCCGGGAAGCGCTGGCCCGCGCCCAGCAGGAGCACCGCCTGGCAGGCGCCTACAAAGAACTCCGCAGCCAGCACTTCCTGCTTCGCTACGACGGGAACGAGGCAACCGCGCTGGGAGCGGAAGTCTTGAAGAGGCTGGAGCTGGATTTCCGCGACCTCCAGCTCGACTTGGATTTCTTCCCCCGCGAGCCAATCGTGGTCCTGCTCTATCCCGATCAGGCGTTCCACGATATCGCCCGCTCACCCTCCTGGGTGGGAGCGGTGAACGACGGGAAAATCCGCGTGCCGGTTTCCGGTCTTTCCAGCATGACTCCGGACTTGGCGCGCGTCCTTAGACACGAATTAGCGCACTCGTTCGTCCGGCAGATCAGCCTGGGCCGCTGCCCGACCTGGTTCAACGAAGGCCTGGCTCAATTGGAGGAAGGCGCCACCACCGCCGGGCTGGGAGCACAACTGGCCCGCGCCTTCGCGAGCGATCATTTACCACCGTTCTCAGCCCTGGAGACTTCGTTCCTGAATCTGCCGCCCGACCAAGTGGGGCTCGCCTACGCGAAATCCCTGGCGGCCCTCGAATACCTGCGCGATAGCTTTGGCTTGGCGGAGATCCGCCGCCTGCTGAAACTCATGCCTGCCACGCCTGACGTCAATTCTCTCCTCCAGGATGAATTGCGGCTCACCTACGCGGCGTTCGAGCAAGAAGTAGCCAACTATGTCGTGAAACGCTACGGATCGTAGCCGTGGCCCGCCGCTCCGTAATCACGGCGGCTGGATGAGCGCTGCTACAGAGTCGCCAGCAGGGCAGCCAGGAGCGCGGCCCGGCGGGGAAGTTCGCTGAGGATGACATGCTCGTGGGCCGCGTGGGCACCGTCGCCGACTCCGCCCAAGCCGTCGAGCGTGGGGACGCCGAGGGCGGCGGTGAAGTTCCCGTCGGAGCCGCCGCCGCTGGACGCTTCCTGGATGTTCATCCCCATTTGGCGACCCAGTTCGCGCGCCCGTCGGTACAAAGCCGCCGCCCTTCGTCTCTCCATGGGCGGGCGGTTGACTCCTCCTTCAATGACAAGGCGGGCTTGCGGATGGATGGGTTTCAGCCCACGGACTTTCCTTTCGATGGCCTCGCGGTCGTTCAGCCGCAGGATACGCACATCGACCCGCGCCGAGGCGTATTCAGGGACCACGTTCGGACGCGTGCCACCTTCGATAGTGCCAACGGTCAGGGTTAGCCCGCGGCGGGGCCGCGCCAATGCCTCAATGCGCAAGAGTTGCCGCGCCAGTTCACTGATGGCGTTTACGCCTGCCTCTGGGTTGATCCCCGCGTGGGCCGAGCGGCCGCGCACGGTAATGCGAAACTCCCCCACGCCTTTGCGGGATGTCTTCAGAGCACCTCCCGCTGCCGCCGGCTCCAGAACCAGCACCGCCCGCGCGCGCCGCGCCTCGGCACGCAGTTGCCGGCGAAACGCCACGCTCGCTGTTTCCTCGTCGGAATTCAGGAAAAAACGCACGGGACTGGCAGGCTGAATCCCGAGCGTCTGCAAGGCGCGGATGGCCCACAGCCCGCAGACGATCCCGGATTTCATGTCGTAAACGCCGGGGCCGTACGCGCGTCCATCGCGGATGCGGAACGGCATGCGCCTCAGCGTGCCGATGTCCCAAACCGTGTCGAGGTGGCCCAAGAGCAATATCGGCCTTGAACTTCGCTTTTTCCGCCGCCTTTCACTCCAGAACTCTGCCACTACGGCTGAACCCGCCTGGGGGTGGCGTAGCACGCGGACTTTCCCTCCCTGCCGCTTGAACTTCGCGGCGAAAAACTTCGCCAGCCGATCGACGTGGCGTTTCGAAGACGTGGGCGACTCGGTTTTCACCGCTTGCTCAAGACAGTGCAGCAAGCCAGGAAGCTCGGCCTGGCAGTGGCTCAGCAACCTCTGTAAATTCACGTGCTCCTCCCGCGGAGAACGCATTGTACTAGACTAAGAACCGCAGCATACAACAAGCTTCCTGAAGGGACCGCGCCACGCTCTCCAATTCCTCACAACAGGTTAGCATCCCCGCGCCACCCTGACTGACCATCCCCCAGTAGGGTGTCTGTCATGGTGACGGCAGGCTGGCTACCAGCGCTCCATAGATGAAGGTTTCTTACTGACAACGGCCCGCATTTTATTCTATCCTAAGTATTCTGGAAATCACTTTTGGGTGTTGGAGGATCAGGCCTCAATCCTCCCCGAGGAACTCTGATTTGAACAAGGTCTCATTCGCCCTGGTCATTCATTCCCATCAGCCGGTCGGTAACTTCGATCACGTCATCGAGGAGGCGTACCAGAAGGCCTATGCGCCCTTCCTCCAAGCTCTGGCTCTGCATCCGCGCATCCGGTTGGGTCTGCACTACTCCGGCATCCTGCTGGAATGGCTGGAGAAGCGGCACCCGGAGTTCTTCGAGCAGCTCCGGGAGCTGGTGGGACGGGGCCAGGCGGAGCTGGTCGGGGGTGGCTACTATGAGCCCATCCTGCCGGCCATTCCCGATCGGGACAAACACACGCAGCTCTGCAAGCTGGCGGACTACCTGCACCAGCACTTCGGCGTCCGCCCTCGCGGGGCCTGGGTGGCGGAGCGCGTTTGGGAACCGAGCCTGGCACGGTCGCTGGCCGAGGCCGGCGTCGAGTACGTAGTCCTCGACGACACGCACTTCCTCGCCGCCGGCTTGGAGTCCACCGCGCTGCATGGCACCTACATCACGGAGGAGGCCGGTTCTCCCCTCCGCTTGGTTCCCAGCCTGAAGGCGCTCCGCTACGCGATCCCCTTTCAAGAACCCGAGGAGACGCTGCGCGTTTTGCGCGCGGGGGCCAGCGAGCATGGGGCGCTTTTCGCGATGGGCGACGACTGCGAGAAGTTCGGGGTCTGGCCGGGAACTTTCGACCACTGCTACACCGACGGCTGGCTGGAGCGGTTCCTCGAGGCCATCGAGCAGGCTGGCGATTGGCTGGAAACCACCACCGTTTCAGATTTTCTCGCCGTGCATCCACCGCGCGGCCGGATCTATCTCCCCACGGCCTCCTACCCCGAAATGATGGAATGGGCTTTGCCCACGGCTGCCTCGCGAGAGTTCAAGGCGGTCGTCGACGAGAGCGAACGCTTTTACTGGGGCGGCCGCTTCCAACGCTTCTTGCGGGGCGGCCTCTGGCGCAACTTCCTGAGCAAATACGCGGAGTCAAATCAGCTTCACAAGTTCATGCTCGAGATCAGTCGCCGCTCGGAGGAAGCACGCCAGGCGCCGGCCGCCGGAACCGCGGCGGCCCGCTGGCTAGAGGAGGCGCAAACGCATCTGCTCGCCGCCCAATGCAACGACGCGTATTGGCATGGGGTGTTCGGAGGGCTCTATGCACCCCACCTTCGCAACGCTCTCCTGTGCCACCTGATTCAGGCCGAGGTCCAACTCGACCGGCTGGAAGGCGTCGCGAACAACCCCGGCGTCCGTGTAAGCTGCCTGGACTTTGACGCGGACGGGCAGCAGGAAATCCTCCTTCAGCACCCGGCGTTCGGGATGGTGGCGCGACCTGCGGACGGCGGGACGGTTTCCAGTCTGCGCTTCAAGCCCGCCGCGGTGGAGCTGGTCAATTCGCTCATGCGCCGCCCGGAGCCCTACCATGAGTCGGTCCGCCACCGCGTCGTCACCCGTGAGGCGCCGCGGGTGGGCCCGGCCTCCATCCACGACCAAGTGTGGCGCAAGGAGCCGAACCTCGGCGCGCTGCTTCGCTACGACTGCTACGGCCGGCATGTTTTCCGCACCTACGTTTTCCCTGCGGACAAGCAATGGCAGGATTTCGACTACCTGCGCCTCGACGAGAACGGCGACCTGGCGGGTGGACCCTGGACGGTCCTCGGCTCACGCGGCGAAGGCGGGATCCTCGAGCTTCAACGCGAAGCCTGGCATCGCGCGGACAGCGAAGAGCTGCATCTCGACGCGACCAAGACTATCCAGACCACAGCTGTCCGCTCCGCCTGGCAACTTGAGTGTCGCACCTCACTTTTGGTAGATCCAGTGAGTCCCGTCCCGCTGGCGCTGGGCGTGGAGCTGGTCTTCAACCTTCTGGCTCCTGACGCCCCGGACCGCTATTTCTTGGCCGACGGCATTCGCCGGCCGCTCGAGTTTAAAGGGGAGATTGACACTCCGCGCCTCGAGTTGGTGGACGAATGGCAGCGGGTGAAGATCTCCCTCGACGCCGACCCGCGCCCGCTCTGGTGGATCGTTCCTGTGGAGACCATCTCGCAGTCGGAGACCGGCTTCGAGCGCGTGTACCAGGGCTCGGCCATCCTGGCGGTGTGGAAAATTGATCCCCCGTCCCGACGCGAGATTACCAGCACGTTGCGTGCGGAAATCACTTCTCTCGGCCCCCAGCCAATCGCCGCAGGAGAGTTGTGAATTCGCGCGGCGGCGCTTGAATTCGCGCTGAGCGTCTGCTAGATTCCAAACGCTTAGTGACGTGGAGCAGAGCCATGGCTATCAGCCAGGAACTGTTGGATATTTTGGTTTGTCCCCTCTGCAAGACCCCGGTCAAACTCACGGCGGACGGCCAAGGGCTCAAGTGTGGCCAGTGCCGGCGCGTCTATCCCATCAGGGATGACATCCCCGTCATGCTGCTGGACGAGGCCAAGGTCGACACGGAGTAACGCCGGTGCTCCGGCATGAAACCGCCGCTTCACTCCTCCCTTCTCTTCCCGTAGGCGCTCGCCTCCTGGTAATCCGCCTGCGCTCGATCGGCGATATCGTGTTGCTGACTCCGGCGCTTCGGCTCCTGAAGGCGTGGCGGCCTGACCTGCGCGTTTCCGTGGTCGTCGAGTCCCGCTTTCGCGAACTACTGGAAGGCAACCCGGACGTGGATGAAACCTTGGACCCCGGGGGAGGTTCGGGCTGGGCCAAGGTTGCGTCGCGGGCCCGTGCCGTGCGGGAAATCCGCGCGAGGAAGTTCGCGCTGTGCCTGAATCTGCACGGAGGCCCCGCCAGCACCCTGCTCGCGGGCTTAAGCGGCGCGCCATGGAAAGCCGGCTTCGAGCACTTTCGCCGGCGCGGAATCTACCAGGTCTTGGTTCCCGATGCCCGAACGATTCTGGGCCAGCCGAACATCCATACCGCCGAACACCAAGCTTCCGCGTTTTTCCATTTAGGCCTGCCGCGGCAGGAGATCCCTCCGGGGCAACTGGTGGTGACCGCGGCAAACGAAGCTTGGTGGCAGGAGAAACGCACGAGCCTTGGCATTCCGCGGGAGCGTGAATACGCGCTGCTACACCCTGCGGCACTTTACAGCACCAAGCAGTGGGCGCCGGAAAATTTCGCCGAGCTGAGTGCGTGGCTCGAACGCGAGACGCAACTTCAGGTGGCTTACTCCTGCGGGCCGGGTGAGTCCTCGGTTCTCGACGCCGTGGAACGCGCTGCCGGCAGTCCAACCCGCCGCCTGGAAGGCATGGGTCTTGGCCGGTTCGCGGCGGCGCTCGCCGGTGCTCGGCTTTTCGTGGGCAATGACAGCGGCCCGGCGCACATGGCGGCCGCGCTGGGACGACCGGGCGTGGTAATCTTTGGATCGTCCAGTTCCCGGATTTGGGGGCCGTGGCGTCCGCGGGGCGCCTGGCGCATCGTCCAGAATCCTTACGACTGCAATCCTTGTCCGGGCGACCGGTGCTACCGCTTCCAGCGTCCAGAGTGTATCCTGTCCGTGACGATTGAGCAGGTTCGTTCGGGGGTCGAGGCCGTGCTGGCCCACACCGCGCACACTTCTGCTTAGAGGGATAGGGAAATGCAACGACATCATGCACGCCTGGTGCGCATTGTCCGCGGCTTCCGTGGTCGAACGATCGGCGTGCTGGGCGACTTCATGTTGGATGAGCTGCTGCGCGGGGAAGCCACGCGCATCTCCCCGGAGGCGCCCGTCCCGGTCGTGCTGATCAGCGACCCTCAGGCGGCCGAAGGATACTATCCCGGTGGCGCCGGCAACGTGGCTGCTAACCTCGCCGCCCTGGGCGGCCGGCCGATACCCTTCGGAGCCATTGGCAAAGATGAGAGCGGGAAGCGCCTGCGGGAGCTCTTTCGCAGCCGACGGATTCCTTGCGCTGCCCTGGTGCAGGAACCAGGACGCCTGACCCCGCGCAAAGTCCGCGTTGCCGCCCACCAACATCAGCTACTGCGCCTGGACTTTGAAAAACCCGCGCGAATTTCCGACCGGACGGCCAGGTTGCTGGCCCGCCGCTGTGCACACTGGATGGGCCACCTCAATGCCCTGATTGTCTCGGACTACCAGAAAGGCACGGTGACGACGGAATTGTGTCAGCAGGTGACGATGCTGGCGCGCCAGCGGCGGGTTCCGGTATTTGTCGATCCTAAGCCGGAGCATCCGGAAATCTGCCGCGACGCCACCGTGGTCACGCCCAACCTGCGCGAGGCGGAATTGATGGCCGGCGTACCGCTGCGGGACCGGCGCCAGCTCGAGATCGGCGGACGACGCCTGCTCGCCGAACTCGGCTGCGCCTATCTGCTCATCACGCGGGGCGCGGGGGGCATGACGCTGTTTGAATCGGGCGGGGACATCCACGACATCCCCAGCCTGCCCCGCCCCGTCTATGACGTGACGGGAGCCGGAGACACCGTTATCGCTGTGCTGACCCTGGCCTACTGTGCCGGCGCCACGATGCAAGAGGCCGCGCAGTTGGCTAACCTGGCCGGCAGCCACGTGGTGCTGAAATTCGGAACGGCTGAGATCTCCGCGCAGGAATTGCTGGAGGCGGTTGCCCGCAACTTCAAAGATTCGTAGCCCGCAAGTAGCCGAAACGGGAAATCCGAAAATCGAAACTCAGCAGGCGCAGCTTTCTCGGGACAGCTGACAACCGACTACCGACAGCAGACATCGCAAAGGATTTTCCATGCCCCATCGAAGCGTTTCTCGCGGCCGGTGTTTCGCGCTGGCCGCTGTGCTTGTTATTGGCTTCGGCTTGGGTTCGCGACCTCCCATCGCGCAGCAGGTTCCCTCTGGCCAACCGTTGTTCCCGCACAATGAAGCCTGGGCGGGGACGAGGCGTCCCAAGATCTAGGACGAGTTGCACCGAGTCGGTTAGAAAATCGAGTAGGCGAGTCCCTGGGTCTTGCGGTCCACCAAGAGATGTAAGGGCGGCTCCACGTTGTTGATGCGGACCGTTACGATGACGGTGTTCGATCCTTTGGATTCCGAACCGAGAATCTCGAATTTGCGGATCTTGCCGTAGTCACCCTTCTCACCCCAACCACCCAGGAAATCCGCGAAAGTATATGAGGGACTGGGTTGCCAGAGTTGGTAGGCCTCGCGGTAGTTCCCCCGCTGAAGCGTGGTCAAGAAACGGGCCACGGCTCGCTCCTCGGGATAGTTGCGGAACTCAAGGCACAGGAAACCTCCGAGCACAAGGAGGAAGGCAATCACGAAGGGAAGGTACCTGCGCCACATGCTAGATGGCTGGGGGACCTTCGCGTCGAGAAGTGTCATTTCTTTTGACCCCGAACGAGTTTCGCGCGCCCAACACCGCTCGGCTTCCTCGGGAGCTTCGCCGGGCCGCTGCCGCGCTGCGCCCCTCTAGCGTACCACGCTCCTCTCCCTCGCTTCAAAGCGTCCGGCGGAAGAGTACCGTGGCCAAAAGCATCATAACGACGGTGAGCGCGAGCTGACAGGTACGATCGCTGGCGACCGCCACCAGGCCGCTGTCCTTCAGGAAGAGCTTTCTACCGAGAGAACAACGGAATCAGTGACTAGGCTGGTAGTGGAATCGCGTGCGGTTTTTCTCCTGCTGGCGTTCGCAGGCCAGTTCAATCAGCCGGTCCACCAGCTTGGGGTAAGGAATCCCACTCGCTTCCCACATTTTGGGATACATGCTGATGGGCGTGAAGCCAGGAATAGTGTTGATCTCGTTGACGAAGACCTTCCCCGTCTTGCGGTCGAGGAGGAAATCCACCCGCGCCATCCCCGCGCCATCAATCGCCTGGAAAGCGCGGATGGAAAATTCCCGCACCTGCTTCGTCTGGCGCGGCGTGAGCTTTGCCGGGATGATCAGTTCCGAGCCTTCCTTGATGTATTTCGCCTCGTAATCGTAGAACTCGTTGACGGGAATCACCTCGCCGGGCACGGAGGCCTGCGGGCGGTCGTTGCCAAGGACTGAACACTCAATCTCCCGCGCGTCCACAGCCTTCTCCACCAGGATCTTGCGGTCGTACTCGGCCGCGAGGTCGAGCGCCGCCGCCAGCTTCCGCGCCTGTGCCACCCTACTGATGCCGACTGAAGAACCCAGATTGGCCGGTTTGACGAACAACGGATAGCCAATTTCCCGCTCAATCTGTCGCCGCACGCGCGCGGGCTCGCGCTCCCATTCGCCGCGCAACGCTAACACCCACGGGACCACCGGCAGCCCGGCGTCGCGGAAGAGCCGCTTCATCACGTCCTTATCCATGCCCGCGGCGGAGCCCAGCACGCCGGCGCCCACATAGGGAATGCCCGCCAACTCGAGCACTCCTTGCACGGTCCCGTCTTCCCCGAACGTGCCGTGCAGGACGGGAAAGATGACATCCACCACCTTGCCACCCGACCCTGCGGACGACGAAGGCGAATCAAGCGGCACGAGTCCCGGGTGGCTGGGGTCCACGGAAGGCGTCACGGGTTTGCCCTGGTCGAGCACGTCCCGCAAGGCTTTGGCGTCCGCCTCTCCGGCGGGCGCACCCCACCGCCACCCGCCGTCGCGCGTGATACCAATAAGTACGACTTCGTATTTGTCTGGATCGAGCGCTTTCAATACCGACGTCGCAGAGGTCAGCGAAACCTCGTGCTCGCCGGAGCGCCCACCGAAGAGTATGCCCACGCGGAGCTTCTTCTTCACAGGATCTTCTTCCCCAGCGCTGAGCTGATCAGACCCACGCCCAGGATCGCCGTCTTGTTCAGGATATCGATGATGGGATTGATTTCGACCAGCTCCATGGCCAGCATCTTCCTGCTATCCGCCACCATTTCCATGGCCAGGTGCGCTTCGCGGAAGGTAATGCCGCCGCGCACCGGCGTCCCCACGCCCGGCGCTTCGTCCGGGTCCACGGCGTCCATATCAAAAGAAACAACGAATCCCGCGGTGCCCTCGGTGGCGAGTGCCAGGCTTTTCTCCATCACCGTCCGCATCCCGAGTTCGTCAATCGCCCGCATGGTGAAGACGTTGATGCCCGAGTCTTTCACCAGCCGGCGCTCGCGGGAATCCAGGGCGCGCGCCCCAATCAGAACACAATTCTTCGGCTGGATTTTCGGCGCATAGCCAAAGATCTTTGCCAGCGCTTCCGGCCCCAGGCCCAGGGTAGCGGCGAAGGGCATCCCGTGGACATTGCCGCTGGAACTGGTCTCCGGCGTATTCATGTCGGCGTGGGCGTCGAGCCAGATGCAGCCGATGGCTTGCTCGCGGTCGCGGTAGAACTTCGCCACCCCGGCCTGTGTGCCGATGGCCACCGAGTGGTCGCCGCCCAGCGAGATGGGGAAGTATCCCGCTTCCAGCGTTTGGTAGATGCGATGCGCCACTTCCTGACACGTCTCGGCAATCTCATTCAGGTACTTCGCACGCCGGTCTCCGAAGGGCTGCATCTCGGGAATCTTGACGTGGAGGTTGCCGAGGTCTTCCACTTGGTGTCCCAGGCTCTTGAGGGCGGAATTCAGGCCCGCGGCGCGCACGGCCGACGGCCCCATATCCACGCCGCGACGCTCCTGGCCGAGATCGAGTGGCACACCCAGAAGCCGGATTTTTAGCACGTTGCCCCCAAGGCCGACAGTCCACCGGCCAGACTGATATCGTACCACGAGCCTCAGCACCTAACGAGATGCGCCGCCCGGAGCTCGGTGTGCCCGGGCCGGGGCCGGCAGGACCCTCCCCTCCCTCAACCAGGGAAGGTTGAAGCCCGCTGCTATCTCAATAGGAACTGTTCCAGGAACATCGCCATGGCGTAATAGAGATAGTCGGCGTTCTGTTTCTTGGCGAAGCCGTGCCCTTCGTCCTTGGCAAGGAGATACCAGACCTGGCCCCCATTGGCGCGCACCTGCTTCGTAATCTGCTCCGACTCACCCACGGGCACGCGCGGGTCGTTCTGCCCCTGCGCGACGAGTATAGGCACGCGGATCTTTCCCGCGTTGGTCAGTGGCGAGATCGCCAGGAGGAACTCGCGCATCTTCGGCTCGCGCTCGTCTCCGTATTCTACGCGCCGCAGATCGCGCCGGTAATCCTTGGTGCTCTCGAGGAAGGTCACGAAGTTCGAGATCCCCACGATATCGATGCCGCAGCGCAGCCGGTCGCTGAAGTGCGTCATCACTGCCAGGGACATGTACCCGCCGTAGGAGCCGCCCACGACGGCCACCCGATTCCTATCCAGGTCGGGCTGCTGGGCGACCCAGTCGAGCAGCGCGTCAATATCCTTGACGGAATCCTCCCGCAGGAACCCATTGTCGAGCTTGGTGAAGGACTTGCCGTAACCCGTCGAGCCCCGCACGTTCGGTTCAAGCAGTGCAATTCCCATTTCATTCAGGAAGTAGTTGCGGCGGCCCTGGAACCCGGGCCGGGTCTGCCCCTCGGGCCCGCCGTGAATGTCGATCAGCACCGAATACGGCGGCTTGAAGTTGGCGGGCGGCCGCGTCAGGAAGGCGGCCAGCATCCGCGCCTTGCCCGCCACCTGATCGAACGTCGGGAAATGCACCAACTGGGCTTCTTGAAAACCTGCCGCATTCAGCCCGCCCGTCTCGCTGAAGGTCCAGCGGTCCAGCTTCCGGGCCTGCAAATCGTAGGAGTACACATCGCTAGGCGACTTGGCCGAGGCGATGGTCAGCGCGAGTTCGTTGCGCTGGCGATGAAACTTCGGGTTGAAGACCTGCCCCTGCGGCAGCTCCGGCGCGGCCAACTCGCGCCGCGTGCGTGTGTCAAGCAGGTGGAGGCGGGCGATCCCATCTTCGTTGGCCGTGAACGCCAGGACACGGCCGTCAGGAGAAAGGTCGAACCCTTCGATATCCCAAGGAAGGTGGTCGGTGAGCGACGTGAATTTCTTCGTGCCGAGGTCGTAGTAGAACAGCCGCTGGAATTCCGACCCACGGTCGCTAATCACGTAAAAGCCTTGGCCGTCCTTGGCCCACACCGCGTTGCCGTAAGCTACTTTATCCGGGCCGGGGGGCGTGAGGTTCTCGAGGCGACCGCTGGAGAAATCGTACAGGTGGATATAGCTCTCGTTAACGGAGATCTCTTCATGGAGCAACAGGCGCTTGTCATCGGGCGACCAGTCAAGCGGCGCCCATTGCCCTTTCAGTTCCACGACCCGCCGGTCCGAGGCGGGATTCTCCGGATCGGAGGTGTAAAGGTCGAAGTCCCGGCCGTTGCGCCGCGTGCTGACGTAGGCCGCCAGCGTGCCCTCGTGATTAAAGAGCGACCGCTCGTTCCGCGACTTCCCGTCGGTCAGCAGGCGGTAGCTGCCATCCGCAAGGTCGAAGCGATAGAACTGAAAGAACTCCGACCCACCCGTATCCATGCTGAAGATGAAATAGTCCTTGCCCGCGCGCGGCGCGAAACGCGCCCCGCGCACGTAGTCGGGGAAAAAAGTGAGCTGCTGACGATAAGACGCAGGAGCTTTCAGGAAATGCACCTGCGCGGTATCAGCGAACCGGGTCAGGACGAGCATCGACCGCTCGGTGGGATGCCAGTCGGCGAAGATGGCTGACCGCATGTTCAGATACTGGTTCATGCGCCCCCGCAGTTCGGCGGGCATGGCCGGCACCCCTTCTGCCACAATGCTAGGCGGCGGGCCTTGCGCTTCCACCCACACCGCCATCAGCAGGACGGCGAGCAAGGCAGTCTTCCCATGACGCGAGGAAATCATCGTCGTGCCTCCCCCTACACCTAGTCGGGTAGATCGCAGCCTAGGTCTTCAGGTTTGTAGCTTCGGAAGTAATCTTCGAACATCCCGCAGCGACCGCGCTCCCGCCGCGCTGCTCCCGCAGGGCTACGGAGTCAGGCGATAGAGCATGCGGGGAAAGGGAATGGTTTCGCGGACGTGCTCGAGCCCACAAATCCACGCCACGACGCGCTCGATGCCCATACCGAAACCCGCATGCGGCACCGTGCCGTAACGTCGCAAGTCCAGATACCACTCAAAGGCCTGGCGCGGCAGTTTGGCCTCCTCGATGCGGCGCAGGAGCAGGTCGAAGTCGGCCAGGCGCTCCCCGCCCCCGATGATTTCCCCGTAGCCTTCCGGGGCCAGCATGTCCACGCACAGCGCCACTTCCGAGCGTGCCGGGTCAGGCGCCATGTAGAACGCCTTCACCTGCGCAGGATACCGGTGGACGAGGACCGGTTTGTCGAAGCTCTCGGAGAGGACGGTCTCATCGCCTCCGCCGAAGTCCCCGCCCCACTGAATCTCACTGCCCTTCTCCTGGAGCATCTTCACCGCGTCGTCATAGCTCAGGCGCGGAAAGGGCGGTGTGCACTTTTCCAGGGGAGCAACCTTCCGCTCCAGGGTCTGCAATTCGGTGCGCCGCCGTTCGAGCACGCGCCGGACCACAAAGGCCACCAGTTCTTCGCCGAGCACCATGGCATCGTCGAGGTGGGCGAAGGCCACCTCGGGCTCAATCATCCAGAACTCAGTCAGGTGGCGGCGGGTCTTCGACTTCTCTGCCCGAAAGGTTGGGCCGAAGCAGTAGGTCTTGCCCACGGCCGCCGCGGTCGCCTCGTTGTAGAGCTGACCCGACTGCGTCAGATATGCCTTGTCCTCAAAGTAGTCCACTTCGAAGAGCGTCGTGGTGCCTTCGCAGGCGGCGGGGGTAAAGATGGGCGTATCAACCAGAATGAAGCCGCGGTCATCGAAGAAATCGCGGCAGGCCTTGATGATTTCGTGGCGCACGCCCAGGATCGCTCGCTGGCGGGAGGAGCGCAGCCAGAGGTGGCGGTGATCCATCAGAAACTCGATTCCATGCTCCTTGGGCGTGATGGGATAAGGATGGTCAGGAGGAATGAGCTGAAGGACCTCCACGTCCGAGACCTCCAGCTCGAAGCCACCCGGCGCCCGCTGGTCCGCCCGCACCTTGCCGGTGACGCGGAGGGAAGATTCCTGCGTCAGGTCGCGCACGCGCGCAAAGACCTCGGGCGGGACGGCACCTTTTGCTACTACCCCTTGAATGATTCCCGAGCCATCGCGGATAAGCGGGAAAAGCAACTTCCCGCTTTCCCGCAGGTTGTAGAGCCAGCCCTGGATGAGAACCTCTTGGCCGACGAAATTGGAGACGTTGCGGATTTCAACTACAGGGGGCAAAGGCGTATTCCTCCAGAAGTTCTCACGGCGGCCTGTGACCGCCGTCACCCCGCGGCGCTCCTCGGGCGCCGCTACAGGTCTCAAGGGATGGATTCCATTCTCTCCATCACTTCGCGGAGCCGCGCCAGGTCGACTTCTTCGGACTCGTTTTGGCGCAGCTC
>Ga0315284_10007336_pt1 | contig 15740 bp, 15 predicted proteins | sample YL17G09_16_MG_FD_203696 | JGI IMG/M metagenome (GOLD analysis project Ga0315284, IMG submission 203696) | Sediment microbial communities from Yellowstone Lake, YNP, Wyoming, USA - YL17G09_16 | ecosystem: Environmental > Aquatic > Freshwater > Lake > Sediment | place: USA: Wyoming | collected... | reverse complement strand
TATTTTTGATACCGAGACTACCGGTCTAGACCCTGATTCCGGAGACAGGGTGGTAGAAATTGCGGCTATCCGCATCAAAGGTAAAGAAAAAATAGCCTCTTTTCAGACCTTGATTAATCCAGAAAAAGCGATTTCAGAAGCAGCTTTCGGCGTCAACCACATTACGCCGGAAATGCTTGAAAAAGCCCCGCGTCCAGAAGAAGCTCTACCTAAATTCTTGAATTTTATCCAAGATAGCTGTCTGTGTTCCTATAACGCCGGATTCGATTTGGAATTTTTAAATAACGAATTGAGGTTATTAAATAAAACTGGCCTTGAGAGCATGGTAGTTATCGACATCTTAAAGATGGCAAAAAAGCTCCTGCCGGGATTAGAGCGCTATGCGCTCTGGTATGTAGCGCAAAGTTTAGGGATTAAAAAACAACAGGAGCATCGCGCGCTTTCCGATGTGGAGTTGACCCTGGACGTCTTTGATAAGTTTAAAAAAATGTTGGAGTTAAAAGGCATCTTTGATTTTAGCAATTTTTCCGGCCTTTTCGGGGTTAACGCCCATTTTTTAGATAACCTGAATAATCATAAAATTGCCAAGATACAGGAAGCGATTAACCTGGGGGTAAAGCTTAGGATCAAGTATCTGGCCAGCTCCAACGCCGAAGTGACGCAGCGCGAAGTCACCCCCAAAGAAATACGTCAGGACAAGAAGGTAAGTTATCTGGTGGGATACTGCGCCTTAAGGAATGACGAGCGCACCTTTAGAGTAGATAATATTTTGCATTTGGAGATTCTATAATGCGATTTACCAAAATAAAATTACCCTTTAAATTAAAAAAATCCGTTCTAGCTTTGGGGGCCCAAGGTAAAAATACAACCTGTTTTGCTAAAGGTCAATCCGCTTATATCAGTCGCTTGCACCCAGATTTAAATAGCCCAAAAGATTTCTTGCAGTTTAGTCAAACGGTAAAATATTTCTTAAAAAAACAGCCCCAGGCCGTGGTTTGCGATCTACATCCTGAATATCAGTCTAGCAAATATATGAGTTGCTCCCAGTATATACAGCACCACCACGCACACATCGCCTCTGGCATGGCAGAAAACGGCCTAAAAAATAGAAAAGTCATCGGTATAGCTTTTGACGGAACAGGGCTAGGTACGGATGATAAGTTGTGGGGGGCCGAGTTTTTGATTTGTGATTATAAAAACTTTATCAGGGTTGCGCATTTAAAAGAAATTCCGCTTTTAGGAGGGGAGAGGGCGATATTAGAACCCTGGAGGGTGGCCGCAGCTTGGATGTATTTAATCTATAAAGAAAAATTTTTAAGCTTAAAAATAAACTTTATTAAAAATTTGGATAAGAATAAATGGCGGATTTTAAAAAAGATGTACAAGGCTGGATTTAATTCTCCTTTAACTAGCAGCATGGGCAGGCTTTTTGATGCCGTCGCAGTATTAGTCTTAGAAAAGAATAACGCCGATTACGAGGCAGAGTTAGCGCTGGGGCTAGAAAGATTGGCTATAGGTTATAAACTACCAGCCACAAGCTATAATTTTAAACTACTTAAAGAGGGGGATAGTTATATCCTGGATCCCGCGCCTATGTTTAAACAGGTCGTTTCCGATTTAAAAAACAATGAACCTAAAGGCAAAATCGCCTATAAATTTCACTTAACAGTAGCAGAAATGGCAAGAAAAACATGCGCAGCTTTAAAAAATAAAAGTAAAATAAATGAAGTAGTATTATCCGGGGGAGTTTTTCAAAATAAGCTTTTACTTCGCTTAAGTTCCGATTTATTATATAAAGAAGGATTCCAAGTTTTTACTCACCAGTCCCTCCCTTGTAATGATTCGACTATTTCTTTAGGGCAGGCGGTTATTGCCGGATGCGCCGCTAAACGATTAAATTCGGGGCGGCGTCCCGCTCCGACAAGAAAATAGCTGTAGCGGGAGAAACTTAATATGTGCTTAGCTATACCGATGAAAATAAAGGCGATTAAGGGTGATTTTGCCGAAGTCATCTCCGGCAAGCTTACCCGCAGCGTCAATATCCAGATGCTACCCCAGATAAGAACCGGAGATTACGTGTTAATACATGCTGGTTTTGCAATTGAAAGGTTGGATCCTAAAAGAGCAAAAGAGACCTTAAGGCTTATCCATGAAATACATTGACGAATTCCGCAATAAAGATTTAAGTCTAAAAATATTATCCAGAATAAATAAGATCGTGTTACCGCCTCAGGTTAACATTATGGAGGTCTGTGGTACCCATACCCAGTCATTCTTTAGATTCGGTTTAGATAAGTTACTTAACCCCCAGATAAAATTAATTTCTGGTCCGGGTTGTCCGGTCTGCGTAAGTTCTTTAGGCTATATTGACGCTGCTATAAAATTAGCCGAAAGTAAAGAGGTAATCATTGCTACTTTTGGCGATATGTTACACGTCCCCGGCAGCAAATCTACTTTAGGCAAAGAGAGAGCAAAGAATGCAAATGTAGTGGTAGTGTATTCTCCCTGGGATAGCCTAAGGTTAGCCAAAGAAAATCCCGATAAAAAGATAGTATTTTTAGCTGTAGGCTTTGAAACTACAGCCCCCGCTGTTGCTTTGAGTATTTTATCAGCAAAGAAAGAAAATTTAAAAAATTTATTTTTCTTTTCTTCTTTAAAACTTATACCCTCAGCAATGGGGTATTTATTAAAAGATAAAAGATTGAATATCGATGCCTTTTTGTGCCCGGGGCATGTCTCTGCCATCATCGGTACTAAACCTTATGAATTCATCCCTAAAAAATATGCTATAGGCTGTTGCGTGGCAGGTTTTGAGCCTTTAGATATTTTAGAAGGCATATATATTCTTATCGGCCAATTAGTGCAAAGTAAACCAAAAGTAGAAAATCAATATGTGCGCGTGGTCACCCGCAACGGAAATAAAAAAGCCCAAAAATTTATCCAGCAAGTCTTTAAAACAACCAGTGCTTTTTGGCGCGGCTTAGGCAGGATTCCTGAAAGCGGGCTTCAATTAAGAGATGATTTCTTGCGATTTGATGCCGGCAAAGTTTTTTCGCTGAAACAGGTTAACAGGCGAATAGGCCCACCGGCAACAAAATGTAAATGCGGCGATGTTTTAAAAGGCTTAATTAGCCCGAAGGCCTGTCCCTTATTTGCTAAAACATGTAAACCCGATAATCCCGTAGGCCCATGTATGGTTTCTAGCGAAGGAGCTTGTAATGTGTATTATAAATACCGCTAAAAGGTTTATTTTTTGCTTTATTATTACGGTTGTTTTCTTTGGTTGCGCGCAAAAAAGCGATCTGGAAGAAGCCCGAAAATACTCCCAACAATCAGAAGCTAGTTACCGGCAGGCGTTGAAGGTTCACCGAGATTTAATCACCAAAGGTAAAGACGTTGATATATTACGTTTCCAGCTAGGGCAGTTATACTTTGGCCACGGTGAATTTGATAAAGTAATAGAAGAACTTAAAAATGTAAATACCCCGTTTGCCAAAAAATTACTGGCGATAGCTTATTATAAAACAGGAAATTTTACCGATGCTTTGGAGGTTTTTAATAAGAATGAAATGTCCGGAGATGAATATCTTTATTATTACGGCTTGACCTGCGAAAAACTCAATCTTTTTGATAAGGCCCTAGATATTTATAAAAAAATAAAAGATCAGAAACTTACGATACTTGCTTCTGAGCGCATTAATAGCATAGAGAAACAGGTTAGTCTGGTAGATATAAAAGATATAGACCCTGCTGCCGCCAAGATAATAGCGGATTCCCCGAAGCAAGAAGATTATCCTCAGGCGGGCGCACTAATTTTATCCTGCAATGAAGTAATTAAAATCACCTCCGGGAACAGCGAAATTTCATATTTACATTATATTGTGAAAATCCTGAATGAACGCGGAAAGGAAGATTTTTCCGAGACGCATATAGATTACGATTCTACCTACGAGAAAGTAGAATTAGAATATGCCCGGACCATCCGTCCGGATGGCAAGGTTGTAGAGGTGGGCGCTCGTCACATCCGCGATGTTTCTAAGTACTTAAATTATCCCCTCTATAGTAATGCCAGAGTTTATATTATTTCTTTTCCGGAGATAGCCGAAGGCGCGGTTATAGAATATAAAGTCAAGGTCTACCGTAATCAGCTAATCAACAAAAAAGATTTTGCGCTGAACTATCCGCTTCAGACTTCGGAGCCGATTATTAAGGCTGATTTTATGCTATACCTGCCTAAAGATAAGAATGTTTATCTTAAGAATTTAAATGCGGAATATAATAATTTCGGCGCAGATTTAAAGCCGCAAATCAAAAATGATGTAAATGGATTAATATACAGTTGGCAATTTAATAATATTCCACAGATTATCCCGGAAGCAAATATGCCTCCCAGCATAGAAATAAATCCTACTATACTTATCTCTACCTTTAAATCATGGGAGGAAATTTGTCAGTGGTGGTGGGAGCTTGCTAAAAATAAAATAAAGGCCGATGCCGGCATCAAAGATAAGATTAAAGAGCTAACTCAAAACCTTGATTCTGCCGAAGCCAAGGCTAGGGCGATTTATAATTTCTGCGCTAAAGAAATACGTTATGTAGCGGTAGAGTATGGGGATGCTGGGTATGAACCGCATAAAGCAGAAGATGTTTTTCGTAATAAATACGGAGATTGCAAAGATCAAGCGGTGCTTTTAGTTACTATGTTGAGGGAGGCCGGTATTTCTGCTTGGCCGGTACTGATTCCTACCAAGAGCTGCTATAATTTGGACCGTGCATTTCCTGTTATGTTATTCGACCATGCTATAGCAGTAGTAGGGTTGGATAACCGTCTGGTATTCCTTGACCCCACCGCAGAAACTTGTTCCTTCGGCGATCTTCCGGGGGCAGACCAGGCCAGGTCTGTATTACTAATAAAAGAAGGCAGCTATATAATAGAAGATACGCCCTTTTACCCTGCGGAGCATAACTTAAATAAACAAAGCTTAAAAATAAGCGTGCATAATGATGAATCGATAGCCGCAGATAAGGCTATTTTTAGTCATGGCGTTTATGACCAGGCCCAGCGTTACTGGTTGTTGTATACCGCTCCCGAATTAATAGAGGAAGTACTTAAAGAAAAAATTCAGGATATTTCCATAGGCGCAGAGTTAGAGGATTATAATATAAAAAATTTGGAAGATTTGAATATTCCTGTAGAACTCGATTACTCTTTTAAGGGCCCGGAATACTTTACCTCTGCCGGAATTTTAAGGATTATGTCGCAACTGGCTTCCCTGGACGCATCTTTAGTAGCTAAAGCAAAACGTAAATACCCGTTAGATTTTAATATCTTAGACCGGAAAGAAATGGAAATAGAAATTGCCATACCGGCAGATTTTAAATTAAAATACCTGCCGGAGAACATTAAGCAGGATAATCCCTGGTTTAAATTTAGCGTAGAATATGTATATAAGGGCAACACTATATATTTTAAGCAGGCCACAGAATTAAAAAAGGCCCGGGTTGATAAAGGCGATTACCCTCTTTTTAAGGATATGTTTGAATCGCTGGCTAAAAAGATTAAACAGAGGATAATAATGGAGAAGGTCAAATAGGAAAGAACGGTCTTTATAATTTAAAGTCAATATATAAAAAGCTTTATGCGCATTTTGGGCCGCAGTACTGGTGGCCGGGTGATTCTGCATTTGAGGTGATGGTGGGAGCAATTTTGACCCAGAACACTAACTGGGGCAACGTAGAAAAGGCCATCATCAATATTAAAAGGCATAATTTACTTACACCGGGCAAGCTTTACCGGATGCCGCTAGGAAAAATGGCCTCGTTAATACGGCCAGCAGGGTATTATAATATTAAAGCCAGGCGCCTGAAAAATTTTTTAGGCTTTGTCTTCGATCGCTATAAAGGTAATATAAACAAGATGCTTGGCACAAGAACAGATATTTTACGGCGCCAACTGCTTTCGGTAAACGGCATTGGCCCTGAGACCGCAGATTCTATTTTACTTTACGCCCTAAACAAGCCGGTTTTTGTGGTAGACGCCTATACCAAAAGAATATTTTCGCGACACAAGCTTATCAAAGATGGTAGTTCATATGCCGAAGTGCAAGATTTATTTATGCGCAAGTTAAGGCCTGACCTAAAATTATTTAATGAGTACCATGCCCTTTTAGTAAGATTGGGCAAGGAATTTTGTTTAAAGAACAAACGGAGGTGCCGGCTATGTCCGCTAAAATAGATTTTAAATTTTGGATTTTAACTTTGATTTTTGAATTTTGCCTTTTAAATTTTTCTTATGCCGCTCCCTGTTACGGAACAAAGATGCCGGAAAGGAAAGAGCTTGTTGCCGGGCTTCAGAGTTACGCCATTTTTGACCGGGATTTAGAAGAAGATTTCGGCAGTCTGCGTAGTATGCAGGATTTTTTTATGCTTTCCTACGGAATATTTGACTGGTTATCCCTGGATTTAAAAGCCGGATCCGGTAACATAAAACAACGTTCGCCCAGCGCAGAGAAGCTGGATTATACTTATAATTTTGCCGGCGGATACGGTTTTCGCCTGCGGCTTTACGATGCCCATAAAATCAAAGCGGTGTTCGGTTTCCAGCATATCAGCGTACATCCTAAGCGTACTTATGTGGCGGGAGTAAAACAAAAAGCGGTTTTGGATGATTGGCAGGTTTCAGCTTTAGCTTCCTACGATTTAGGGATGGTTATTCCCTATATTGGGGCAAGATGGTCGAGAGTTGATTATATCCATTGGAACGGCCAGCAGCGCAAGCGTAGAATGTCTGACCCTAACAAAAGCTGGGGCTTGATTGCTGGCTTGGATATACCGATTTATGAGAAAATTTGGATTAATTTAGAAGGCTCATTTTTAGATAGTCAAGCTTTTGCCACCAGCATAAATTTTAAATTCTAAATGGTCAATAAAAAACGTTTAATAAAACTTACACAAAGACTTATACAGATAGATTCCCAGAATCCTCCCGGAGATGAATCTAGAATTGCCTCTTTTGTAAAGGAATATCTTCTAAATTTGGGGTTAAAAGCAAAAATTTATGAGTTTAGGAAAAACCGCCCCAATGTGGTAGGGATATTAAAAGGCAAAAACGCCAAGCGTGCCATTTTGTTAACTCCTCATTTAGATACCGTTCCGGCAGGCAAAAGCTGGAAGTTCCTACCTTTCGCAGCCAAAATTTGTAGAAACAGGATTTATGGATTAGGCGCTACTGACTGCAAGGGAAATTTAGCCTGCGGCCTGGAGGCGGTTAATAGTTTAGTGGAAAAGAGAATAGTTTTAGATTATAATCTTATTTTCGCCGCCACTGCCGATGAAGAAAGCGGATCTGATTTTGGCCTAATACCTTTATTAGAAAAAGGCATATTAAAGCCGGATGCAGCCGTAGTTTTAGATTCCGATGATTTCGATATTATTGTTGCCCAAAAAGGCCTGTTGCATTTAAAGATAAAGATTGAGGGTAAAAAAGCGCACGGCGCTTACCCTTGGCGCGGAATAAATGCAATTGACATAGCCATAAGCATTATCCAGGAATTAAAGAACCATAAATTCTTATACAAGAAAAATAGATACCTCAAATCCCCGACCATGAACGTCGGTACTATCAGAGGCGGAGATAAAGTAAATGTCGTGGCTGACTGGTGTGAGTTTGAGTTGGATTTTCGTTTCTTGCCGGGCACGCAAGCTAAGGCGTTATTAAAATATATAAAGCAGGTCGTCAAACGGCAGAGTAAAAAATTCCGTCTGGAAATGGAAGGCGCACAAAAGCCTTACCAACTAGACCAAAAGCATCCTTTAGTACAATATTTATCCCTGGCAATAAGAAAGGCAGGGGCTAAACCATTGATAAGAGGGTCAGAAGGGGCTACGGTAATCACTTTTTTAAAGGATAAAGGTATCCCCGCGGTAGCCACAGGCTTTGGCTCTGGAGGTTGTGCGCACATCGCTGACGAATACGTCAAAATAGAGAATTTATATAGAGGCGCACAGGCGCTGGAAGAATTTTTAAAAATTTATCAGTTTTAGAAGGAGCATAACCATGGAGGGGATTAAAATTTATAGAAGGCCGAAACTTAAAAATCCTTATTTTATCGTAGCTTGGCCGGGGATGGGAGAGGTGGCTTTTAAGGCAGCCAAATATTTGGTAGAAAAATTAAAAGCCGAAGAGTTTGCCGAAATTCCGCCGGAGGATTTTTTCTATTTGACCGCAAGCGTGGTGCAGGAAGGTATATTATCCGCACCGGAATTACCCTACAGCAAATTTTATTATTGGAAGAATCCCGAAGGCACTAAAGATTTAATTATTTTTATCAGCAATGCACAGCCGGATTTGGCCAAAGCCCAGGATTATTGCAGAAGAATATTGGAGGTAGCCAAGAAATTTCAGTCCCAGATTATAGTCGGTTTCGCGGCTATGCCGCAACCGGTTGACCATACCCAAGCTTCCGGGGTATGGTTTACTTCTACTTCTGCCGAAATAAATAAACAATTTAAAGTTTATAATCTTAATATTCTTTCTGAAGGCCAAATTAGCGGGATGAACGGCCTATTTTTAGGGATAGCCAAAAACGAAGGCTTTCAGGGCTTCTGTCTTTTAGGAGAAATACCGCTTTATACCATCCAAACAGAAAATCCCAAGGCATCCCAATCAGTCCTTGAGGCGCTGGCCAGAATAATAGAAATAAAAATAGATTTTTCTGGGCTGATAGAACAAACCCGCGCCATGGAAGAGGAGATAAATAAGCTTCTAGATTACCTTAAGCTCGGCCCGGCAACCGCCCCTATCGGAGAGGAAGAGATAGAGAAGATTAAAAAATATTTAAGCCAGCTGACTAAATTGCCCGCTTCTATAAAGGAAAATATAGAAAGCCTCTTTAGTGAGGTTAAAAAAGATATCTCAAAAGCCAATCAGCTTAAGTCAGAGCTGGATAAATGGAATGTCTACAAAGAGTATGAGGATAGATTCCTGGATTTATTTAAAAAGAAGCATAACAAGGATAAGAGCAATTGATGATTAAATCCGGCATCGAAGCTATTATTTTTGATTTGGGTAATGTTCTGATAAGTTTCGACCACAGCATAGCGGCAAAAAAGATTTTGCGGTTTACTGATAAATCAGAAAAAGAAATCTATGGCCTTTTCTTTGATTCCGGCATTACCGGAGACTTTGAGGAAGGCAAATTAACGCCACAAGATTTCTTCTTCCGAGTAAAAGAGGCGCTTGATTTGCGTATTGATTATCAAAGATTCTTGCCTATTTGGAATGAAATATTCTTTTTAACACAAGAAAATCTTAAAGTTTATCAGTTAGCCAAAAATCTAAAGAATAAATATAAGACAGCGCTACTCTCCAATGTAAATGTTTTACATTTTAGTTATTTAAAAGATAAATTTCCTATATTTGATGCTTTTCATCATATTCTTACCTCTTTTGAATTGGGGGGGCGTAAGCCCGATCCGCTTATTTATCGTAAAGCAGCCGAAACTTTAGGGGTTAGTTCTATGCAAAATGTTTTTTATACCGACGACCGCGCCGAACTTATAGAGAAAGCAAAAGAACTTGGTATAAAAGGAGTTGTTTTTAAAAATACAGCACAATTGGAAGAGGATTTAAAAACTCTAGGCATAGATGCGCAATAAAGGTTATCAGAGTAAAATATTTTTGGGCCATGGTAGCGGCGGTAGGTTGATGCACGCCCTCATCAAAGGTTTGTTGCTTAAAAAATTACATAATCCGATCTTAAAAGAGCTTGCGGACAGCGCTTCGATAGATTATAAAGAAAGGCTTGCTTTTTCTACCGATTCTTTCGTGGTCAGCCCGATTAATTTTCCCGGAGGGGATATCGGAAAATTAGCGGTTTGCGGCACGGTAAACGATTTGGTAATGCTCGCCGCAATTCCAGAATATTTCTCTTTGGCGCTGATTATCGAAGAAGGGCTCGAATATAAAATATTAGAGGATATCGTCGGTTCTACCTCATTAAATGCCCGTAGAGCGGGAGTGCATTTTGTGACCGGAGATTTAAAAGTTGTTGAGAAAGGGGCCTGCGATAAAATTTTTATTAATACCTCCGGCATCGGAAGGATTCTTGCCAACAAAAAATTATCCTTAAGCAATATAGAAGCCGGTGATGAGATTATAGTGACGGGAAATATTGCAGAACATGGTTTGGCTGTTTTGGCCCGTCGGAAAGAACTGGATTTTCAATTTAATATCAAAAGTGACTGTGCTGCCTTAAATGATTTATTGATCCCCATACTTAAAAAAACAAATGCCATCAAGTTTATGCGCGATCCCACCAGGGGGGGATTAGCTACTACCTTAAATGAAATTACAGAAAGCACAAATTTAGGGATTACTATCGAGGAAAATAAACTTCCTATCTTGAAAAAAGTGAAAGTAGCTTGTGAGTTGTTAGGGATCGATCCGCTTTATGTAGCTAACGAAGGCAAGGCTATTTTAGTGGTAAAAGAAAAAGAAGGAAAAAAAGTAACGGCTTTGTTAAAAAAGCACCGCTTAGGGCGTTGCGCCAGGCAGATAGGCATAGTTACTAACAAGCCTAAAGGTCGGGTTATCTTAAATACAGTTTTAGGCGCCGAGCGTATTCTGGATATGCCGACTGCTGAGCCGCTCCCCCGGATATGTTGATATGAAAAATACTAAATACCAAAGAAGATTTTACCGTGATTGGATAAAAGTAAAAGATTTGTATCTTAGTCGTATCATTGATAAAGAGATAGACTTACAAATTCTTACGGATAAAGAGTTGGCCAAAGATTTTATAAAAGAGAAAGTCGGTTTTTACCGTCGGAAGATAGAAAGCTATATTGCCAAAGATAAAAGATTTTTAACTAGCCTCAAGCCCATAGCTGTAGAATTAAATGCTCCGCTGATTATTAGACGGATGAGCAAGGAGTCTAGTATTGCGAATGTCGGCCCCATGGCTGCTGTTGCCGGTGCGATAGCGGAGTTTATCGGCAGAGGTTTGTTGCGCAGAGGCTGTAAAGAAGTGATTATAGAAAACGGAGGAGACATATTTTTAAAAACAAAAAAACCGCGTATAGTCGGAATTTATAGTGGAAAATCAAAAATATGGAAAGGATTGAGTTTAAAAATTAGGCCTAACGATAGCCCCTTGGGTATTTGTACTTCTTCCGGCACCGTCGGCCACTCTTTAAGTTTTGGTTATGCGGATAGCGTGGTAATTTTAGCTAAGAACGCCATCTTGGCTGATGCCGTAGCCACGGCGGCCTGCAATCGCGTTCGTAAAAAGGCTGATTTAGCAAAGGCTTTGGATTTCGCCAAATCCATAAAAGGCGTATTAGGAGTAGCAATCATCTTTAAAAAGCACCTTCTTGCTTGGGGAAAAGTAGAATTTTGCAAATGATTAATCCCGCCCGCTTTTTATCAACCCAAAAATAAGTTATTTTTTCAAATCTCGTCGGGAAATCACTTTTCATTAAAAGGCTGAATTTTCAAAAATTACTTGACAGAAAAGGTATATTGTGATAAAAAATACTTGTAAGTATAAGATTTTTAATCAGTTCTGTTTACTTTTTGGAGGTAAATAAGTCAGCTGTGAAAATAAAGGGAAGATTTTTTAGGGCTCAAGGAAATGGGGAGCCCTTATTTTTTATATTAAAATGAAAACTGTGGGTTTAACTTACGATTTAAAGACAGATTATGAATTTAAAGAAGGCGATCCTCCGGACGCTAACGCGGAATTTGACCACCCTTCCACTATAGACGTTATTGCCTCTGCTATTGAATCCTGCGGTTTCCCCGTTAAAAAAATCGGAAATGTCTCAAATCTTCTAGAGCAAATCGACAATCTCGGAGTAGATATTGTTTTTAATATTTCTGAAGGGGTCTCAGGCAGAAATCGGGAATCTCAGGTCCCCATTGTTTTGGAAATGAAAGGCATTCCTTTTGTAGGGGCAGATGCTTTGACTTTAGGCGTGACGCTAGATAAGATAATGGCAAAAAAAATTTTTATGAGTGAAGGAATTTCCACCCCGAAATTCTTCGAAATAAAAACTCCCGAAGCGCTCCTAGATATGGACCACCTTAAATTCCCCTTGATCGTTAAGCCGCGTTTCGAAGGGTCCTCCAAAGGTTTAAGCGAAGATTCGCGCGTCGAAAATATGGAAGGCCTGAAAAAACAGGCCGAATACGTCATCGGTACTTATAGGCAGCCGGCGCTAGTAGAAGAATTTATTTGTGGGCAGGAGTTTACCGTGGCTATCGTAGGCAATGACCCTCCCGAAGTAATGCCGGTGGTGCAGATAAAAATAGACGGCCGTTTTAAGCTCAACGAAAAATTCTATACGTTCGCGCGCATTACTTCCGACAGATTAGAATATATCTGCCCTGCGCATATCAGCGTAGATTTAAAAAAGAAATTATCCGATCTGGCCTTAAAGACGTATAATGCCGTGGAATGCCGCGATTTCGGCAGGGTAGACTTCCGCGTAGATAACAAAGGCCATATCTATGTCTTGGAGATAAATCCTTTGCCCTCCCTGTCGACGGAAGACGTGTTTATGCTAGTGGCCAAAGAAATAGGCATCACTTACGAACAGATGATCGGAAAGATTTTAGACAGTGCACTAAAAAGATATAATTTGAATTAAGTGAGGACATAAGTTATGGAGCATTATATTCAAGATAGTATAAGCGACATAACTTATATGTCCGAACTTACCCCTCACCCAGAAAGCCATAGCTATGTAGCTTGCTGGGTGAGGGGTTAATTCGCCCAAACAACTTACGTTCACTGTCGTTCCGTAAGTTGTGGGCTCATTAAAATGAAAATCGCACTGACTTACAATTTAAAAGAGAAAGATATCACCAAGCCCGCGGATTATTTTTCCGAATTCGATTCGCAGGAGACCGTTAATGCGATAATCTCGGCAATAGAGAAAAATGGGCATCACGTAGAAGCGTTAAACGTGGGGAAGGAAAACCTCTTTTCTTATTTTAGAAAGAACCGCGTAGATATGGTTTTTAATATTGCCGAAGGCTCATGTGGAAAATTCCGCGAATCAGAGATACCGGCGATACTGGATTATTTGGACATACCCTATACCGGTTCCGGAACTTTTTCACTGGCGCTGGCCTTAAATAAGGCACTCACCAAAAAGATATTAAAAGCAGAAAACATACCCACCCCGCGCTTTCAGGTATTTAGCAAGGGCAATGAAGAACTCGGCCTGGAATTAAAATTTCCGCTGATAGTCAAGCCCAACCGCGAAGGTTCGGCCAAAGGGATAAATGCCTCTAACGTCGTAGACAATAAAAAAGCTCTTTATGCCAAAGCAAAAGAACTTATTGAAGCGTATAAACACGAGGTATTAGTGGAGGAATTTATCGAAGGAAAAGAATTAACGGTGGGGGTCTTGGAGAACGGTAAAACCATGGTGCTGCCTATCTTAGAGATAGATTTTTCAACTTGCAAAAATAGTGGCGAGTATTTTTATTCCTGGAGGATGAAAGAATATCAGGGGAATGCGGAGCTGGGGCTCATCCCTACTTTTCATTGTCCGGCGCGCCTGGATAAAGAAACCGAGAAGCACATACAAGAAGTGGTTTTAAAAACACACCGCGCAGTGGGCTGTTTTGACATTTCACGCACAGACATACGTTTAAGCAAAGATAATATTCCGTATGTGTTAGAGATCAATCCCTTACCCGGGCTCGACCCTAAAGAATCAAATTTTCCGATGATGGCATATGCTGCAGGCATAGAATACGAAGACCTGATCGAGGCAATATTAATAAGTGCCTCAGAAAGGACAAGGCTAAATTGAGTAATAATACAGCGGTGTCTGAAAATCAAAAGTTATTGCAAGAAACACCTCCGCCGCGTACCACAAGAAGGTCGCTGGATTATCAACAAATTAGCTTGTATAAAGATGTAAATCCTCTGGATTGGGAGGATTGGCATTGGCAGATAAAACATAGAGTCCGTACCAAAGAGGAGCTCGAGCAGATTATAAAATTAACCCCAGAGGAGGAAGAGGGGATTAAAAAGGCCAGCGGCCGTCTTTCTATGGCCATCACTCCTTATTGGGCAAGTTTAATGGATCCAGAAGATCCCAATTGTTCCTTAAGACGCCAGGCAGTGCCTGTAGATGCAGAATCAGTAGTATCTCCTCATGAAATGGTTGATCCTTGCGCCGAAGATAGAGACTCTCCAGCTCCCCACCTGGTGCACCGTTACCCGGATAGGGTTTTATTGTTAGCTACGGAGCATTGCGCGATGTACTGCCGCCATTGTACCCGGCGCAGGTTAGTAGGAGAACACAAAGAAGAAAATTCTAATTCCAGATTCGACGCGGCTATAGAATACCTTAAAGCAAACCGTAAAATAAGAGACGTACTTATTTCAGGGGGAGATCCTTTTATCTTTGAGGATGAAGAAATTGAAGATTTACTCCAGAAGATACGCTCTATTCCTCATATAGAATTTTTGCGTATAGGAACCCGTACGCCGGTGACTTTACCGCAGCGTATCACCGAAAAATTAGCCTTGATGCTTAAGAAATATTCACCGCTTTGGGTGAGCATTCATTTTAATCACCCCAAAGAGATCACCAAGCGCTGTAAGATTGCCTGCGATCTGCTCGCAGATGCCGGGATTCCTTTGGGAAGCCAGACTGTGCTCTTAAAAGGGATTAATGACCGGCCCTATATTATGAGGAAACTGATGCAGGAACTTTTGCAGATCCGCGTCAGGCCTTACTATATCTATCAGTGTGACCCGGTAAGAGGGACGCAGCATTTCCGCACTCCCGTATCTGTGGGTATAAATATTATGGAGAAATTACGGGGCCATACTTCCGGATATGCGGTGCCGGTTTACGTAATCGATGGCCCGGGCGGAGGCGGTAAAATTCCGGTCGGGCCTAACTATATACTTTCTCAGGCTAAAGGAAAATACGTTCTGCGCAACTATCGCGGGAAAATCTATACCTACCTAGAATAAAATTTAGCCTTTTTATCCTTGACCCTTCTCTTCTGGTGTTATATAATTAACCTCTCTTGAACCTTAGCCTCGATAATAACGCCGTTAACGCCCAAACATATCGGATTGTTTGGCGTGCACTTACTGTGCAAGGAGTCTTTATTATGGATGTTAAGTCCAAACGTAATTTTATCCTTTTAGGACACGCCCAATCTGGTAAAACCACACTCGCCGAGTCAATACTGTATTTGTGCAAAGCTACCAACCGCAGGGGCACGGTTGCCGAAGGGACTACGGCAAGCGACTACAGTTTTGACGAAATCGCGCGCAAAAGTTCCATCAATTCCAGCTTATTATTCTGTGATTATAAGAATCACCGCATCCAGATGATCGATGCTCCCGGATATGCTGATTTCTTCGGTGAGGTTATTGCTGGTATCCGGGGAATAGATGCTGCAGTAATAGTAGTGGATGCTGTTTCCGCAGTAGAAGTAGGCACTGAGCGCGCCTGGCAGCTATTAGAAGAAAATAATCTACCCTGCTTAATCTTCATCAATAAGATAGATAAAGAAGGCGCAGATGTAAATAAGGTATTGGCAGATATTCAATCCCGGCTCTCCAAAAAAGCCCTGTTGATAAATTCTCTGGATAATCCGGAATTAGTCGAAGTCATTGCAGAGAGCGATGATCAATTGATAGAGAAATATCTAGAAGGTGCGGCTTTATCACCCGAAGAGCTTAGATCCGGCCTCCACC
>Ga0315284_10007333_pt1 | contig 15743 bp, 7 predicted proteins | sample YL17G09_16_MG_FD_203696 | JGI IMG/M metagenome (GOLD analysis project Ga0315284, IMG submission 203696) | Sediment microbial communities from Yellowstone Lake, YNP, Wyoming, USA - YL17G09_16 | ecosystem: Environmental > Aquatic > Freshwater > Lake > Sediment | place: USA: Wyoming | collected... | reverse complement strand
AGGCTCTGCCTGTCGTTGGACCGGTCGTTGATATCGAAGCGCTGTCGCAAGACCAGCAGATGGAGCTAGCACGGGCCGCTCGCGGCCAGGAGGGCGTCAACCTCGTCGACCGCGCATGGCGGACGGCCGGCGTTCGCGAGCTTGTCGGCATCCCGCTCTATCTGAACGCCTTGCTGACATTGCCGCCCGGCGCCAGTTTCCCGGAAACCAAGGAAGCGGTGCTGCGCATGTTTGTGCAGCAAAATGAATCGGCGCCCGACAAGATCGAAAGGTTGCAGCGGGACACGCTCGGCCAACACGTGACCATGCTGGTGGGCCTTGCTGTCGAAGCGAACCGAACCGCCAACACCGTGATTTCGGACAGCAACGCCAATCGCACGATCTCAACCATCGTGCGGCGGCTTTCCGAAGACGGCCAGATCGGTGCCGCGCCTCAGCCGCGTGACATCGTTGATGGTCTTGTCGGGGCGCATCTGTTGGTTCGCTCGGCTGGGGCCGACGGTGCCGTATCGTTTCAGCACCAATTATTCCAAGAGTGGTATGCGGCGGCGGAAGTCGAGAAACTCATGTTGCAGGCGGCCGCGGGAGATGCCGAGGCACGCAAGCGGCTCCGCGAAGAGATTCTCAACTGGCCGAGTTGGGAGGAGTCGATCCTGTTCGCGTGCGACCGGCTTTCGCGCGCGGACGAGACTGGCGTGCCAGCCGTGGCAGCAGCCATCGAGGATACGCTCGGCATCGATCCAATCCTAGCAGGCGCAATGCTTGACCGCGCCGCGGATGCGGTCTGGTTGCGCGTGCGCGAACGTGTCCTGCGCTTTATTGACCGCTGGCACGAACCCGGCAAGGTCGACCGCGCCGTGCGGTTCATGGTCGCATCTGGCAAGCCCGAGTTCGCCGATCGTATCTGGCCGCTGGCATCGAATGCGGATGATCAAATTCAGTTCGAGACCTTCCGGGCATCTGATCGTTTCCGTCCGGCGGTGCTGGGCCTAGAGTGCGAAGCACGCTTGCGCGCCCTTCCGGCGCCTAAGCGCAAACACGCCCTCTCGGAAATTGCCGACAACAGCGGTTTCGACGGTATGGAGCTCGCCGCGACGCTCGCGGCAGACGACCCCGACCCGGAGGTCGTGGTTGCCGTGGTGGAATCGCTCGCGTTCCGGCGCGGCGACCGGCAAGTGAACCGCATCATGCAGGCAGCGCCGGAGGCCGCATGGAAGGCACTGGGCAAAGAGGGCTACCCCTATCACCTCACCGATCCGCAGCTCGATGCCCGCCTTGCGGCAGAGCGTTCGGCATCGCGCGCCGCGGAAACCGAGCCGGTCCGTTTGCTTGGCCGTATAGCGGATGAGAAGCCAGCCGATGCCGAGGCCCGCATCACGGCGCTGCTCGGAAAAGCCGATCTTGAGTTCAAGGACATGAACATTGAGCATGCGATCGCGCACGCCTACCCGGAATTTCCCGGCGCAATCGCGGCGGGGCTTATGGCGCGTATCGAAGCCGATCTGCCGCTACCTTATCGCGCGGGCGACTATCTCAAGGATGTCCCGCTGGTCGATAACGGGCCTGTGGCCGCGGCGGCACTCGATCCGTCGACGCCAGAACGTCGTCTTAACGCGGCCGCAGCCGTTATCGGGCTTGCCACGGTCACCGCGCTCTTCGACCAACTCTTCGCTATCGACGCCCGGATGCAGGCCTTGGGCCGCTATGATCAACAGCTGTCGGATGCGCACTCGCGTCTTGTGGGCGCGATTGCAGCGACGCGGCAGGAAGTTTTCGTGCAGGTACTGGCGGCGCGGGCGCAGACCGGCAATCCGCGGCGCATCGGCTTGATGGCCGATCTGCTCGCGCGCCATGGCCGCAACGGCGGAAATTCGGAGCCGCCTATCGAGTCCGCGCACCGGGCCATGTTGCACGCCATTATCGAGAGCTGGATAGCGACATTGCGAGCGGCGCCGAACCCGGTCCGCCACACTTCCTCAGAAGTCGCGCGCGCCGCCAAAAGACTGGCGGATGCAACCTTGGCCGAACCTCTACACCTTCTCTTGGAGCGTGACCTGACCGACTACGCGGCGGCGCGGGCGGCGCACCGCGCTGGACAACTCGGGGCTACTGCGACCGACACCACGGGATATTCACTGCTGTACGCGCGCGCTTTCGCGGCCATGCATGACGCACCGGCGGTCGCAGTGCTGACGCGCGATCTTTCCGATCTGCGCTGGGGCATCGACGCGGCGGGCGCGTTGTATGAAATTTGGTCTGTCGACCACCCGCCCAAAGAGAAACACATCTTCGGCAGTTGGACCGATTTTTCCCAACATCTGTCGCGCCGGGCAGAACGCGTCGCGGGTACGCCCCCGACTTCGGAATTTGCCGAAGCGATCTTCACTGTCATCCGCACGTTGGGCGACGCCGCGAAGTCCGACGCGGAGCAGCAACACGCCCTTGCACTCGGCGTGACGGGTTTGGCTCTGCCGCACGGGGCCAAGCGGCGCGAAATCGACGGGCTGCTCGGATTGCCTCAGCCGATCACACACAAGCATCGGTTGCTCGTTGCCGCTGCACGCGCGGGAGAGGTCATTCCGGCGACCCTCTTGATGGATGGTCTACGAAATCTGCTCACTGCGGCGCAGACGCAAACGTGGCGGCTGGACGAAGATCGCGGCGAGCTGATGGGATGGATTGATCTGTTTCCCTTTTCCGACGATCCGGAAAAGGTGCATGACGCACTTGCGCTATTGGCCGAGCCGCGACGGCGGCCGCATGCGCTCCATCGGCTGCTTGAGACCCTGCCGCAAAGCCCGGCTGGGTCGGCGCTCGCCACGCTGGAACGGCTTGCTTCGGATAACCCTGCTTTCTTGCAGGAATTTGAGTGGATGAACGCACTGATCAAGCTCGATACCGAGGCCGCGGCGCTGGCGGTACTCGACCGGCTCTGCGAGGGGCGCATCCCGGTTCGCGATGGCTTTCGGCTGTCAGGTGCATTGACCGGATGGGCGCGCAAATATCCAACGGTCCGCACCGCGCTCATTGGGCGTTACCGCACCCTGCCCCCGGGCAACATCCGCAGGGTTTTAGAAATGGCCATGGACAACCTGACCGACGAGGAGGTCTTCATGGCGCTGTTCGACGGTCATGTGGACGCGCCACATCCCATTCATGGCGTCGCGAGCGCGATACGAAATCTGGCGATCGGCAGAAAGCCGTCAGATGAATGGGCGGGCGCATTCGAAGAGTTCGGCTTACCGCTGACGGCGTTGCGTGCGCGCCTATTCGCGATGCTGCCGGCGTACGATGCGCGAGCACGGCTCGCCAAACAGTGTCTGATTGCGATTGAAGAGCATCGCGACGACCGCGGGCGCGTCAGCAACGAGCCGCGTCATCCGGACATCGCCACCGGCCGGACATGGCCGCCAGAAGCGGACGAACGAAAGACCTGGACACCCACCGTTCTTTGAATCTTTGATGCGTGTCCACATTCTTGTGTGATCTCGCCACCCATCGGCGTATTGAGGAAGTGGTTCGGTGCCTGCGCCGTCAGATTCGTGCGGTTCAAAACCCTGAAGCCCTCAAACCGGAATTGCATTAACATCCGTTCGGTGAGGGTAAGATCCTTATGGACTCCAACATCGAGATCGGCGATGTTCATTCCAATGATCAGGTTCGGCAAAGTATTCCCGTTCACCAACGTCGAGACCCTTGTGCGGTCCGCGCGTCACCGTTACCGGATTGTGGGACGGGTAGCAATCCGTGTTGAACCAACGCTGCGTCCTCCGCTGATCGGAAGGCAGATTCCCGTCGCACACGCGATCCGGGAATCGCAACGAGGAGTTGTCGGCTGTAAACGGATTCCCATCGGAGAGCGTCAGAATCCCCTGCAGGAAATCGGGGATAGGCCTGTCCCCGATCTTTGTGGAACGAGGATCAGCCCATCAACAACTCTGAGCAAATGAGTTTCGCTAGCCTTCCCAAACATGACACACCTTGGTGAGCGACTTCTATTCTGTAGGAAAAGTAAATCACTCCATCACAAGCCCAAAACAGCATTAGAAGCCATTTCCATAGCCGCCATTTAGTCCATTTTTGAAAATGCGTCTCTTTAATATTAGGACTGACAATTATTTCTTGCTTAGGCTTCGGCGCAATAGATGGAATTGACGGGGCAACAAAAGTAGTGGCCGTTGATTGGATGGATTCGTTATCAGTATCTACATCGATAACAATTTTGACTTTAGCCATGATTGCCCCCAAAATTAAACGGAGCTTAATTCATTGTAACGGCAAAATAATGACGTAACCTGACGCTCTCGAAATTCTTGTCCACGCATGAAGCGGTTAAGCAAAAGGCTCAATATGAGCCGGCTCTTCCCGAATGCTTTCAGGAGTCGAATCGGGAAGTGTTCTCGAGCGTGTCGATCGCCGTGCCCCACACGGTGATGCCGGCGTTGGTTCTCGCAGACGAAAAAGTTGGAATAGTTGACATAACCGTCCCTTATCAGAAGCTGAAGCAGCACGACCCGGGAAGGGTTCCGAGAGGATTCAGACGCAAAACGGCAGCTTATTTCACCTATGCGTCAGACGAGTACCGGCGTGTTCAGGTTGACGAAGTGCTGCGTGCCGTCAAAGCCAAGAGGCAAGGCAAGCGGGCGTGACTTCTGACTGGAAGGAAGTCTGTCGGCAGGAACAGAAGCGCCCGGGATACGTGATCAAGGACGGTCGGTTGCCTCGAGGGCGCCAGCAAGATGTATCCATTAAACGAACGGTGACCACGCTGCACCAGGCGAAGAAGAAAGCGGCGTGAGTCCTTTCGCGCCACAGCATCCATGTGGCTTTCCGGGCTGCCCGATCCTGGTGGATTCTATTCACCGACGTTGCGAAAGACACCGCACGCAGGAACGCAAAGAGATCGATAAGAGACGCGGTTCAGCTGCACACCGCGGCTATGATGCAAGGTGGCGCGCAGTAAGAAATCGCTACCTCGGCATGCATCCGCTTTGTGCCGAGTGCCAGCGAATGGGACGGTTCACGGCGGCGACGGTCGTGGACCACGTCGTTCCTCATAAGAACAATCCCAAGCTCTTCTGGGACGAGTCGAACTGGCAGGCGCTCTGCAGGCGATGCCACAACCGAAAAACCGCCGCGACTGACGGCAGGTGGGGATAAATGCGAATGATTTCCCAACAACGCAGGATTGCATCAAAATGCCCACTGTGCCAGTCCCGGAGAGGGGAATCGCGGCAAACGGCGGGTGGCAGTTGACATAACGCATCCTTATCAGAAGCAGAATTCGACCAGGAACCTTGGGATTCGCGGTTCGCATGCAGCTTGTTTTTACTGTCCCCTGCCGAAGCTTGCCGAGTCGCTTGCTGGAAGAATGGAGATTCTGCGACTGCATCCTTTGGCTCAGTGCGAACTGGCTGGCTGCTCGCCCCACTTCCTCGACGTTCTTTTCGCAAGCGAGTTCAAGACGCGTAAGGTGGAGCGCCTGGGGAACGCGCTCGCCGAGCGTGTGGCCGCGGGAGGCTACCCGGCAGCACTTGCCCGCCAGGCTCCACGGCGCCGGGCTGTCTGGTATCGCGATTACATTGAGACTTTGGTCCAGCGTGACGTGCGCGATCTGGCACGGATCCGATCACTGGACGCGATGCCGCGGCTGCTGGAGCTTGCTGCCGCGCAGACGGCGCGGCTGGTCAATTTGAGCGAGCTTTCGGGTCCCTTCCAGTTGAGCCGCCCGACGATCCGTGATTACGTTACGCTGCTCGAGCGAGTTTTTCTGGTGGAGGAACTCACGCCCTGGCATGTGAGCCGTGCCAGCCGGCTGGTCAAGACGCCGAAACTGCACTTGGGCGACACTGGGCTTGCATGCGCCCTGCTCGGCCGCGACGCCGCCGCGCTGATGAAGGACCGTATGGCGTTCGGGCCATTGCTTGAGACATTCGTGTTCCAGGAGCTGCGCCGGCACGCAAGCTGGCATGAGGACGACATCCGCTTCCATCATTTCCGCGACCGGGATGGCTTCGAGGTCGACATTGTCATGGAGCGGCGGGGCCACGAACTCGCGGGTGTCGAGGTGAAGGCGTCCGCGACCGTCACCGCAGCCGATTTCCGCGGATTGCGCAAGCTCAAGGATGCCGCGGGCACTCGCTTCGCAGCCGGTGTAGTGCTGTACGACGGCGAGACTGTCGCAAGCTTTGGCGGCGGCATGTACGCGGTGCCGATCCGCCTGCTATGGGAGACGACATGATTCCGAAGGAGATGAATGATATGCCCGCCTGTCATTCGTCAAAACTCCGACCGCGTTGAAACGATTGATATTGTGCCGCGCAAACCAGAAACTCTGCGGTGATGATTCTGACCATCTTGCCTCTGCTCTCATTGATTCCAAACGTTCTCAAGCTCCGTTCTGACCTTGCGTTGAGAATCTGTCCCTCCGTCAACTGAGTACTCCGGAGCAAGTTTTACCTTTGTTCCATTGGATTTTGGTGGCAGTTCTGGTGGCAAATTCAGAATATCTGAGAGCACCTTCGAAAATGAGCAAGGCGCTGAAACCCGCGTCAGATGGGCATTTGAGGTTTTCGGAGGTGCTCGCTGTTGTCTCATTCTCGCATTCGTAATCAGTAGGTCCGCGGTTCAAGTCCGCGCGCTGGCTCCAGTGGAATCAATGGCTTACAGCCTACCCCACCGTTTCTCTTACCGGCCGATTTGCTCGGATCGCTGGTCCTGGTCGAGTTTTTCTCGAATGTCCTTGAACAAGCGCTTCAATTCTTCCCGTGGGTGGATGCCGCTGCTCAGAGCTTCCTCATAGGTGTGAAGCCAGAGGGTCCAGGATCGGCGATGTTCGATCATCCGCAGAAGAATACAGAGGGCGGTCTCCGGGCTCTTCTCCACATAGTACTGACGAAAATAGCGGATGGCATCATTCGACTGATCGATCGCCATGTGGCACATCCAACCCAAGATGGCAAGGTGGTTGACAAACTCCCTTGCTGGGTAACTCTCACGGCCTTTCGAGAAGGGTTCGAGATCGTGCAACCTGTCGGCTGCCGCGTCTTTGCGGAGGTCATCGCAGATTTCGATGGCCATTTCCTTCATATCCACCGTTTCCAGGCAAGCGACTATGACCTCAAGAAGATCCTCCCATAGAGTGTGCCGGTTGAGGCCGTTCGCCAACGCCAGCAGAATCGAGTTGCGGACGAATTCACGCGGCGGTTCAATCTTTCTCTCAATATCCAGGATCGCCTGGAAATAATCGACCTGGCGAATCCCCACCGAATTGAAGGAATCATCTCCACTAAAGAGAATATACCCACAGGAGTAACACAGCATCTTGTAGAGACTCTTTAAGAGGTCGGCTGCCGCGGGGGCGTCATCTTGGTTAGCCGCGGCCTGATTGAGTTCCTTGAACAAGCGGCGCGCCGTGAACCGCCATCCAGGCCGCTTGCTCTTCGGCACCACCGAGTTGGGCGCAAAGTAGTATTGATTATAAGCATCCGAGAGGAACTCTTCTGTCTCGCAGCGGATGTCGTCCAGTTCACGCCGAATCGGCGCCGACGGTCTCGCCAGCCTGGCATCAGGATTGATGATGACAGAGTCGATCCTCTTCGCCTCTCTTACGGATTTGGGAATCGCTTTATACATCTCCAAAATGATATGTTCCAAATTATCCCTACTGCAGACCCGGATCTTCTGCCTCAGTTCTGAAACCTTCACCGCAAACCCCTCCGAGAAAATCCAACCTTTGCCGGACAAATTAAGGGATCCTCCCGCCTCTGGCGTCCCAAGACGATTCCTGGCAGGCTAAGCGGCTGCAGTCCGCTGAAAGGCGCCGCGTTGGCCAAGGCTATTTTCTACATGTACCGCTCTGCATGTAGGCAGCGCAGGGCCAATCCGCGCACGAGTTCCCACCAGGCAAAACTTCAGGAAGCCCACAGTTTCGTAAAGGTATGCCGACAAGCTGCATAAAACCGGTAAACCTGTGGAACGTCCCCGTATTCCGGGCTGATTCAATCTTGATCTTATCATCACCGGGCACCGAAGGGAAAAACCTGTGCGATTTCCGCATCGCGGGCCCATGGGGGTTGTTCAGATGCACACGCAGGGCTCGTATGCAGGTGCCGCATCTGGACAAAGCCTCTCTCTCACTGGCATCGATTAATATGGAGATATCCCTGAGATTCAGGACCATGCTGTTGCGGCCCAATCCGGGATATTACTACATTTATTACCACATTAATGTGGGGAGTACTCATTTACGGTCGGTGCGGCGCCATTTGGCATCTCGGCCCCGGCCCAACACCTCAAGACGGCCCTCTTCGCGCCTTCGGTTCAGTATTACGCGGATCATCTCCCGGCTCACGTTCGGACATAGCCGTTCTACGTCCGCGATCCCGAATGGGCTTTGCAGGTTTTCGAGCCCACAGGCGATCAATTCGGCTTTGGATCCGCGGGCTGGCCGTTGTCGGCCGGCTCGATCTTCAAACTCACGATAGGCCAGGCGCAGGGTGGAAAGGAAGTAATTGAACCATGGCAGAACATCATGCCTTCCCTCGAGCGTTGGATGATCGGTCACATGCATGTGGATGACCTTTCGATTCGCGAGCTCCATGATGACGAAGACGCAGAGAACACGAAACCCAACCGTGTGCTGCACAAAGAAGTCACCGGACCACATGGCCTTGGCCTGGTTCTTCAGAAAGCTTCGCCAGGCTTGAGAATCTGTGGGGACAAAGCGCCTTTTGACCATGTATTTCCGGACGGTCGAGCAGGCGTGATGAATACCGAACTTCACCTCATACTCGTTTCAACTTTATTTATCTCCAATCCCTGCTTAAAACTCGCCCCCCTGCCTACATGGAGGAAGAATTTCGCATACTCTTATCAGCGATCCGTCGTATGATCTCGCCAGCAGGGAAAAGCATCTTCCTATTACTCTTACTTCGCCCCGCCGAGCTTGACCGCGCCTACAAACTTGTTGGTGATCTTGTCGGAAACCTCGGCGACGGTGTTCAGGCCGGTGAGCGCCTTAAGCTGGCGGGTGGCGCCCACCGGATCGCGCTCCATGCTCGCCAGGGCGTTCTGCACATCGGTGAAGAGCTTGATGTCCTCTGCCGGGGCCTTGATTGCCTTGAGATAGGGCAGCAGGCGCTCCTTGACGTCCTTGGCGATCTGGTTGGCATGATCGATCTTGGCGGTTAGGTTGTCGGCCAGCGGGTCGCCGGCCGGCAGCGTGATCTTGTGTTTGGACACCTCGCCGACCTGCTCAACCCAGGCCTTCTCGACCGCCAGAGCGTTCTTGGGATCGCTGCCCATCTTCAGATACCCAATGCTCTTGTACGCATCGCCGCTGGTGCTGGAGGTGATCTGCTGCATGGCAGCCTTGGCGTTGCCACCGGTGGCCTGGTTGTAGCTTTGCTCGTAGATGGACTGCAGGTCCTCGGTGGATTCCGCCAGCGTGACGGGTTTCTCACCTTTGAATATCTGCCAGATCTCGCCAGGGTGGCGATTGTCCTTGACGCTATTCTCTTCAACGACGGCGCAATCGCGGTCGGTGTCGACGGTCTTGACGTCGGTGCTGCTCTTGTGGCGGACGCCCTTGAACTCGAGGTCGCCTGTCGGTTCCCATTTGCCGCCGGGGGTCTTCTTGCGCCACTGGTAGCCAGCCTGCTTGACATTGTTGCGGAATGCCGGGTCTACCTGTGTTTTGTAGAGGACGTCCTGTGCATCGGCAAAATCGGCCTCCAGCGCCATGTCGTCGAAGTTGCCGTTGGGCTTGCGGCCCTCGGCACCCGCTCCTTTCAGAATGCGCTTGGCAAGCAGATCCTCGTTCATCTTTGCGGCCAGCTTCAGGCGATCGGCTTCGAGCGCGGCCAGATCGGCTGTCAGTTCGCCGACCGAGGTATTGGCCTTGCGGGCCTGATCGATCGCCTGACGGGCCTTGCTGATCTTCTCCTTGAGGGTTCGATATTGACTGATCTTCTGCTCGGCCGTGCGTTTCATCATGTGGAAGGACTCATTCTCGATTAGTTCCTCGACGGTCATCGGCTTGGTCATGTTCGCAGGCGCCGCCGGAACACCGCCTTTGGGGGCGCCGGCCATCCAGGCGCCAACGCGGCTGGCGCCCATCTCGATGGCCTTGCCGATCAGAAAAGCCTCTGCGCCACGCTCCACCGCGCCGACCAGGCCACCGTTAGAGAACAGTCCGCCGCGCTGGTAGCCAGTCATCATCTCGGCGGCGACCATGCCGGGCAGTCCGGTCTGGGCGATAGCCTGTTTGACGCCCTCCACCGGGCCGCCCTGATAGCTCCCGGTGACAAAACCCGACCCGGCACCGATGCCGATCAGCGTAGTAGTGGAACCGGCCACGCCGGCCGCTGCCCAATAGACCGGCGCACCCACACTGACCAGCATGCCCGCGTACGTAGCGCCCGTCTGCATCCGTTCAGCGCCGACGAAATACTCGTCGCTGCCGATCGACTCGAGTTCGGCGGCAGCCGCCTTCTGTCCCTGCAGCCCCTGCACCGTATCGAAGGTTGCCTGGGCAACCTTCTTGGCTTTGGCGAGGTTGCCGTTGGCCAAGTCCTCGGGCGTGAGGTTGCGGGCGACAAAGTCGCCGATCTGCTGTTTCTGCTCCTCGGACGCGGTGTACGCCTGATAGGCGAGAAAGCCGGCGACCTTCGCCGTGGCCTGAATATCGGCAATCTTCTGCTCGGCAACGGCCATCTGCTCCTGGGCGCGCTGGATCATCAGATCGTGGCAGAACTGATCGGCCTCGGTGCGCGTATGGACGACCTCGCCCGTCTTGATGGTGTGAATCTGATCGTTGCGCGAGCTGATCTCAGCCTTGTCGTTCAGAACACGGCGGAGAAGCTCGGCTTTGGCGGCCGGATCCTTCTCGCGATCGTAAGCGGCTTGGTTGTAGGCCAGATTACGCTTGGAGATATCAATCCACGACTGGTGCTCGGCGATGGAGTCAGTGCGCAGTTTTGCCTCTTCCTCGCCTTGCTTGGCGGTATCAACGATTGGCGGAGGCGGGGTTGGGGCCGGTGCGGCCGACGTAGGGGCGGGGGTGACTGCCGCGGCCTGCGCGCGTTTGTAGTCGGGCGGAGCGACCAGGCGGACGCCCGAAGCGGCGGCCGTGGCGGCCTGTTCGAGTGTGACGGAGTAGAAGAAGCGGGGTCTCTCGAACGGGTCCAGATCGGTGGGCATCAACTGGTCGTTCAGCGCGCCAGCTTCACCTTGGATGCTTTTCGGCGGCGCGGTGCTGATGGTGGGTTCGGGGCCTTGTTTGCCCGCGGTAAACCACTGCGTCCACACGGACTCCTCTGAAGGCCATGAGGGCTTGAAGAGATCGGCCGGCTCGGGCTTCCCCGGAGTCGTGCGCTCTTCGTAAATGGCAGCTCCGTTGGAACGGCGGCCGACGATCTCGAGTTTCGTGTGCCCCGGGTTGTTGGCAGACCACTTCATCGAGGCCGCTAGTCTCTCGTCGATGTTGGCCGCGCCGCGCTGCAAGATGCGCCAGAGGTAGGCAAAGTGCGGGAGTTCGTTGGAGACGAAATATTTCAGGAACCGCTTGGCGGCTTTCTTCTTGGCTTCGACAGGGTTGGGCGGGTTCCCGAGTTTCTGCACGTCGGCCGAGATTCGGTTCAGGCGGGCGTTAGCGGATCCCAGGCGGCGGGCGTGATGGCTGGCGATCTCCAGACTCTGCGCCGCGCCGGTTTTGTCGCCAGCGGCCAGCGCCACAACTGCATCGGTCCAGGCATAGTCGAGGGAGGCGGCAGAGCGGGCAACGATGCCCTGAACGGCCGTCAGTTCGGTGAGCGTGGGGCCGAGTTTCTGGAAATACGCATCCGATTCGGGGGTGGGGAAATCAAAGAACGGCTGCCACTTCTGGTTAAACGTCTTCTCATCACCCGGCGAGAGCGGTCCGGCGAGGCGGCGCAGGCCTTCCATCGCCAGGGCGGTGGCACCGGAATCCAGTCCCTCGGCGGTCGTCACAGGGTTGGGCGCTGAGCCGAGTGCAATCGGCAGCGCATCCGTTGGGATCGTGAACGTCGGGCCGGCGGGCGCGACCCAGAGAGTGTCCTCGGATGCTTTGGGCAGAGAAGGAATGGGCACCGCAGTGCCAGGCACGGTCTTCGCCGGGGACACGACCGCGGACGCGTTGGCAGGTAACTTGTCGAGGCGGGCGAGGTTACTGGTGGCCGACTTGTTGCCAGGCTGGATCTTCAGAGCCTGGTCGTAGTCGCGGCGTGCTTCTGCAAGCATGCCCCGGTTGTTGTATGCCAAGCCGCGGTTGTTGTATGCAGCCGCGGCATTGGGCAGCTTCAGATCGATCGCTCTGGTGTTATCGGCAATCGCCTCATCCCACCGCTTCTGGTCGAGACGCACCAGGCCCCGCTGGAAGTAGCCCTGGGGATCGGCGGGGGCCAGTTCGATGACTTTAATCAGGTCCTGATCGGCGCCAGCCAAGTCTTTGAGGCTGCGCCGGAGCGTGGCGCGGCGGAGCAGATAGGCGCCATTGAGCGGGCCAAGTTCGATGGCCCGGTTCAGGTCGTCGAGCGCACCGGCCAGATCGCCGGAGTCCGAGCGAATCAGGGCTCGCTGAGAGTAAGCGATCGTCTCCTTCGGGTTGATCTCGATGGCGCGCGCGAGATCCGCGGTTGCGGCCGCGGTGTCCTTCATTGCTTTGCGGATGCTCGCGCGGCGGATGAAGTAACTGGTCGTTTGCGGACTGAGTTCGATGGCGCGATTGGCATCGGCGAGCGCACCGGCGAGGTCGCCCGAGTCGAGCCGCAGGAGGGCGCGCGAGTCATAGCCCTGGTGGTAATTGGCATTTAACGTCAGAGCCCGCTCGACATCGGCGAGCGCGCCGGGTACGTCCTTGAGCTGCCGCTTGACGATCGACCGTCCACCGAATGCTCGGGCATTAGAAGGGTTGAGTTCAACGGCTTTGTTGCCATCTTCGAGCGCGCCGGCCAGATCGCCGAGGTTGCGGCGGGCATTGGCGCGCAGACGATAGGCCTCGGAGTCGCGCGGCGACTTGGCAATGACACGGTTGGCCGCGTCAAGGGCCGCTCGAAAGTCACCACGATCAATCAAGGACTGTATCTCATCGAGCGGCGGCGGGGCCGTGCCCTGGCCGGCCGGCGCAATCACCTTCTTCACAGGCTTTCCTGCATACTCCAGAGCGAGCCTTTTCCCCTCGGCAATCTGTGCAGGGGTCATCTCGTCCAGGATCATCCGCCGACGCGCTGCCGCGTTGTCGTTCCCCTGAGCGGCCGCAAGATCAAACCAGGCATACGCTTGTGCAAAATCCTGCGCGATGCCCTTGCCCAGGTAATAGCGGTTCCCCATGGCGCATTGCGCTTCTGCATGCCCCTGTTCAGCGGCAAGGCGGTGCCACTTCGCCGCCTCCGTGTAATCCTCCGGGACGCCTCTGCCCAGGTAATAGCGGTTCCCCAATTCGCATTGTGCTTCCGCATCGCCCTGTGCGGCGGCCTTCCGCAATGCAGCCAAGTCCTCCTGCACGGCGCCCATTAGCGGCAGACAGATGAGCCCAACCAACAGCGCGAAAACAACGTTGCGTTTCATGCTCGCCTCCTGTGTTGTGGACATCTTACATATTTTGCATATTCGGAAAGGGTTTCACCGGGAAAGCTGGCATGCCATCCGAGTTATATCCAAACCAGGCGCGGCCTGCGGGACTGGTTCGGTCAATACCCGTAGACTTCGCCCTCCTGGAAGTGCAGGTACTTCCTCTCGATGAGTTGCATTTTCACGTACCGGGCTTTCTGGCCAGCCAGACCAACGGTGAGCACCTTGAACGTGCTGCCGTCATGGCTGTACGCCTTGGTCCAGTTCGATCCATCCGTCGAAAGCAGCACCTTCACGGTCTTGGTCCCGCATCGAACCAGTTGGCCGAACAAGACCGCCTGTGCAATGTCGACGGCAGGAGGGCCTTTCAGAGTGCCCGCGCCGCCCTTCTTGCCCTCGTACGTCTCTTGGGCGTCCTTCCCGACCAGGGTGCCGATCTTCACGCCGCCATCGACTTCATCGATCGTCACGGCTCCGGCCTTGAACGGAATCGTCCTGGACTCCCATCCCGCCGGCCGCCTCGCCATGTCGCTGGGCAGTTGTATGACCTCTGCCCCCTCAAGCTGGCAGATGAAACTCATGAGTACAAGAAGACTCAAGGCCCAAGTCGTTCGCAAGTGTTGCACGGGCAATCCTCGAAAAGCAAAAGGCCAGGGATCAATGGCCCAAACCAAGCTAATCCCGACCGCGTGAAGCATGCACCATGATGTGTGCTGGGAACATGCAATCTATCTCAGAACAGACAGTGACCGCCGCCGGTTCGCCTTCAGGGGATCGCGACGCCCACGCCATCCACAACCTCCTGGCTCCGAATCCGAGGCGAGCCTCCGTGTCTACTTATAAGCGTTTCTATCAGGGAGCACAAGGGAAAGCGGGGAGGAAAGGAAGGAAATCCGGGGAGAACTCGGGGCGGGCCGCGAATTGCCGGGCGGAAAGCGGTATCTGAGCAGCAGAAAACCCGGCGATTCGCTGCCTGCCCCGAGTCCTGCGCAAAACGCTCGAGATTGGGCAGTTGTCTACTCGAAAAACCTCAGAACCACAGATTCCCCGATGAGCTTTGGCACTACGACGGTAGATGAACGAGAGTGTCTCACAGGCACTGTCCTTCGGTAGAGAGACTCTCGTCTTGGCAGTGTTATTGTGATTGAACGGACGCTATGAAGATTATGCTGCCATCCGCATGTAACGGTGATGGAGGCCGCCTACAACCGGAATGGAAACAAGCCTGCTCGGATCCGTGACTGGCGCAGGCTTATCGGTGGGAAAGGGCGTCTCGCCGTCCAATCCATAATGCGGCCTGGCGATGTGATAATACTCCTCGATGAATTCCTTCAACAATCCTGTCAGGTGCTTTTCGTTGAGAACGAGCACATGGTCCAAGAGCTCTCGCCGTAGAATTTCCACATGCCTTTCGACGAATGGATTTTGCCAGGGACTCCGAAAGGCAGTCCTGACTTCTTCAATGCCGGTTCCCTGTGGAAATCGACCCACCTCGCCTCCATAAATTGCGTCATTATCCCGGAATAGGTATGTCGGCTGGATGCCAAAGGGCATTGCTTCGCGCAGCTGCTGGATCACCCAAGCCATCGTGGGATGAGCAGTCACCGCCACGTGTACCACCTGACGACGGGCATGATGGAGGACAACGAAGACATAAAGGATTTGGAATCGAATGGTGGGCACGGTGAAAAAGTCCCTTCCCCAGGAGACGTGCGTATGGTTGCGCAGGAAGGTCAGCCAGTTCTGAGACTTCTCAGTTCCTCCTTTAGGCTTGACCATGTACTTGCGAATCGTATCCGGGCAGGGAGAATCGAAGCCGAGAAGGACCAAATGCCCATGGATCCTTTCAGCGCTCCACAGGACATTTTCGCGACTGAGTCGTCGGATCAGAGCGCGCATTTCCTGGCTGATTAGGGGGCGCCCTGCTTTGCTCCGGGATTTCCAGCGCCACCACAGACGAAAACTCCTCTTATGCCATTTGAGAACAGTCTTTGGCAATTCGACCAGGAACCTTGGGATTCGCGGTTCGCATGCAGCTTATGTTGCGTGTTTTTTTATGTTCTGAGTTTAGTAATAAAGATATAGAGCTTTTTCCTTCTTCTTCGCTGTTTTTTCTTTCGCTCATGGAATATATATTATTCATTTGGGTGGGA
>Ga0315284_10007332_pt1 | contig 15743 bp, 4 predicted proteins | sample YL17G09_16_MG_FD_203696 | JGI IMG/M metagenome (GOLD analysis project Ga0315284, IMG submission 203696) | Sediment microbial communities from Yellowstone Lake, YNP, Wyoming, USA - YL17G09_16 | ecosystem: Environmental > Aquatic > Freshwater > Lake > Sediment | place: USA: Wyoming | collected... | reverse complement strand
TTATTTTTCCATCTCTCCAAATTTTCATTTGTTCCGCCAATTTTTCTTTTAATTTCTCTCTGTTTTTCATGTTTATTTTTTAAGAAATTTTTAAATACTCATCAGCTTTTTTAGGAATCCTTACTACTGTTGTATCTTTTGTAAGTTCCATGTAGTAGCCTTTACCATCATTCTTAAATTCGTATTTGTATTCTACGGAACAACTGCTGATAAATAGTTTTGCAGCATCCAACGGCATTGCACCCCAAATATTAGCTTGAAACGAAGTGTTAATGTGGTCGGCAATAGACTGACCATACGCTTCCATTTGAGCCGTGTTTTGATTGTTTATTAAGTGAGAAATATTTGTAGCTGTCGCAAGTTGTTGAATAGGGTTTGCGTTCGGTACAGATGGATTCTGTGGCTTTGTATCAGGCATTGAATTAATAAGACTGTCCATGTCAACAGTATTCAACGGAATACCGCTATAATCTTCGGGTTTCTTTTCAGGTTCGGCAGATTTAGTATCAACCTGATTGCTTATTGCTTCGTTTACTACTGTTTCTGTTGTTACGGCAGGTTGTTCGGTAACGGGCGGTTGCTCTGTTTTTGGTACTTCTTTAATGTATTTTTCAGGATTTCTCTCATAGTCAAGAAGTTGAACCCAAAGGTAATCAGCTTCTTCTCTATCAATACATTCAAAAGTAATGTCAAATGGTGCGCCTTGCTGAATTTGACCGAAAACATGATAGTTTTCTTCACTCCTACGTTGAATCTTAGTTCCTTCGGTTTGTATTTTAAGATGACCATCTAATAACTCAGCACCTAATTTTAATTCAAAGATTTTATCCAAATCGAAAGGTACAACTGATTTTTCATCTACCTGTATTGAACTTAATTCTTCTTTAACATCGCTGTTTTTTTCTTCAACAACCTCAACTTCGGGTTCAATCGAGGTTAAATTAACCTGTCCTTCAACGTTGTTTTCTGTTTCAGATTCGATGTTAGTTATCGGTTCTGTTTTTGGTTCGGGATTTGAAACTATTTTACGTTTTTTTTCAACTTTTTCAGAAGTGTTAAGTTGTACAGTTTTTTTAACTACTTTTTCTGATGATTTTTTAGTGTCGTTAATTTTGTTTTTTCCCTTTGTTGACAAGGCTTTCGGCTTATCATCTTTTTTTGGTCGTGCCATGATTTATATGTTTATTGGTTAACGTAAAATGTTGTTAAGTAACTTTTCAAATATAGCAAAAATTGTTTACCTATTGATATTAAAGTTTTAAATTGTTATTTTTTAAAGCTATTTTTGTTAGAATAACCAAAAAATTATCAACAAATGTCTAACATAGTAGATTTACCGCCTAATAAAAAAAGTGGAAGATATAAAGCACCATCACACGATGACGGTGGTGTTCAGGTAATTGTTGACAATTCAAAAAAAGTTGAAGTTGAAGGACACGAATATCATTTGTGTAAAGCTGTTCTACAAACTGATAAGGTTTATGAGTTCAAAAATAAAACCAACGAGGAAATTCTTGAAGCTATATTTAAAGATTCACAATGTACGTTCGAGCAAGGTAAAGCAAAATCAGGCGACTTCATAATTTGTAAACTTGTTGTTTTAGATGGTGGAAGGAGAGATATGAACGGAAGCGCAAAAGATATTATAAATGTTCTGCAATCAGAAAAAAGTTGCAATGTTACTGAGGATGCAGCCGACACATACGCTCAAAGATTAGGTGGTACTCAAACAAAATCAAAACCTGTTATTGAAAAAGAAATTGATAATGATGATTTAGTTGGTGTGCATAACCTTTGGATTGAACATTTAATTTTCGCTAATGAAATGGGCGGTTTACCGATGCCAAGTTTAGCAATTATAAATCCAAATAATCTATTTAAAAAGTACGGTGAGATAACTCTTATTGCTCCTAAGTCAATGTATGACCCAAAGGAAAGCACTAAAAACAAATTGTATAACCGTGATGTTTATTCACCACGCTTCCCAACAATATTCATAAAATCAAATCATAAAAAATTAATAGAAAATTTCTCAAAGTATGTTGTTATTTATGGTACAGGCAATGAAGCTGAATTTTTAAATAAATTTAATAAGGAAGAAGCTAAAATAATTTCAGAAGGTTTCAGGTCTTTATTTGATAAACTTGATGAAGGTAAAGGTAGTTTAAGGGAGATTGTTGAAAAGGAATCTTATCAATCTAATTTTTTATTTGCTTTCGCAAAGGCAAAAAACATTGATGTTCCTGTTAAATATAGATTCTCTAATATGAGTTCTGTTTTAAATGAAAAACCGAGCCAAGATGAAATTGATTTTTTAAAGAAATTTATTACTGAAAAATATCCTGATTTAGTTGGTATTAAAGATTACAATTACGGTGATAAAAAAATAGAAAAAGTACTTACTGAATTTTATGTTGAAATAAATTCTGATATAAATTTATTAAGAAAAAGATATAATTACGGTGAAAGAAATCCTGAGATTGATGAATTGACTATTGATATGGGTCAGGATAATATAAAGAGAAGAATATTTAAAGGTGCTATTTATCACAACGACGGTGTTGATGTGGTTAAGGATATTTATAAATTATTTAATGAAACTGAAATCATTGATGAATACGCATTAAGAGAGTATTTCAACGAAGGTAAATTCAGAGAGGAACACGAAACTGAAATTCAGGAATTTATTTATGAATTAGCTAAAGATGCCATTGAAGGATATTATTTTTATAAAGTAGATAGAGGCTCTTGGAATAATAAAAAAATACCAATGACACTTGAAAACGTTGAACGTTACATGAAAAGTCAGGGTATAAAAAGTGCTGAGAATTTCTTTTATGGTTTATCAAACGCTGCTGCTATTGCAGCTAAAGAATACAAATCATTAAGTGATGCAAAGAAAGATTCTGATAAAATAGTATCTGAGGAGAAGTTTACTAAATACATTTTTGGTAATAAAGATGTAATTGCAGAAGCGGAAGAAGTTAGAAAATTCTTCAAATACGATTACAGTCATTCTGATACATATTTCTTTACAGCTTTAGGAAAGGTTGCTCAACACGATAACCCTACCGATGATACTATTCAAAAAATATTTGGCAAGGAGGATTTTAATGAGATACCATCATCTTACATGGATGCCATAAAACTTGCTGCAAAATCAATAAGAGAATCACCAACAGAATATTTTGAGGTTAAATTAAAGAAGTCGGTTAAACTTGATGAGTTTGTTGGTGCTATTGTTCCTGAATCATTCAAGGAAGGTATCGAGATTTTAGAGAAGCATGGTATCCTTTATGAAACATACGATTTCGATAACAAGGATAACAGAGAGCAGAACAGGATTAAGGCATTAAAGAAAATGATTAATAAGGTTGATGATGTTATGTTCAGAAAAGGTGGCTCTGTTAAACCTGATGAAGATTCTAAAATAAAAGATATGATTGAGTTATTGGAAATGACCGTTAAGGAAAATCCAAAAGACCATGAGAGCAATGATATGTTGGAGTTATTAAAAATGACTTTATCCGACAAAGGAGTTAGTAAGAAAGATGAACACGAATCTGCGTTAGTTAAAATTTATCATAAACTTGAAAAGAATGATAAGTTCGGTGAAGGTTATTTAAAATCAGTTTGGTCAAACCATACGCCACCAACTGTTGTTAAAACAATGATTCTTGATAAATATAAAAAGTTGGTAAAAGAATTATCCGATAATGACATGAAGGAATTAATTGATAAGAAACATTTATTGACCGAAGATGAATATAAAAAACATCACGGAGATAAAGAGTTTATTGTTAAGTACGTGAGCAAGGAACGCATGAATCTAAGACCTAAGATGCAAGGTCAAACTAAAACATGGGTTGTAGCAAAAGACCGTGATGCTGTTTTAAAAGTATTAAATAATAAAAAAGAGTTTCCTGATTTTGGAAAATTAGTTTCAATTAAGCCAACTGAAAATAAATATAAAGAGGGAGGTAATTTGGATACAAATGTTGCAAGTAAACAAATGATTGCTGTTAACAATACAGACTTATCGGGATTAATATTCGCTAACAAGCGTGGTGGATTCTTTTATCCTGCTGTGGAATTAATAGATATTAACAATTATACTGATGCTAAATTACCTTTATCGGTGCTGTTATTGTTTAGTGAAAAACAATACAAAACGCCTGATTACATTGAAACTAAAGAGGTGATTGGAGCGGTTATACCAAGCAATATGAGCGAAGCTAAAGCTATTTTAACCAAGCATGATATTCCTTTTGCTACATACGAATTAAACGTTACTAACATCAAAGAAGGTAAGATAAACGCTGTAAAAGAATTATCAAAAACTCACAATAATATTCTAATTGAAAATGATTGAGAATAAAAAATTTACCAAACGAGAACCCGAAGACCCAAAAGTAATCGAGGCACGTTGGCATAAAAAGCGTGAGCAAATTGAGATATTAGCAAATAATGTCCGTAAGGTTCGTTATAATATAAGTTGTGATTTAAAGAGCGACAGCGAAAAGGTTTTCCTTAAAGCGTTGGTTGTATCAATGATGTTAGCCACAGGTGAACGTGTAGGTAATGAAGCCTCTGCTGATAATGGTCATTTTGGAATAACTTGGTTTAGAAAGAAGCACGTTAAAATTGATGGTAATAAAATAACTTTGAATTATGTTGGTAAGTCAGGTGTTGACCATGAAAAAAGTTTTTCTGATGAAAAATTAGCGAACGCACTTAAACGTGCAATGAAAAATTCTAAGAGCCAATTTATTTTTACTACCTCAGATGGTCATAGAATTAAAGCAGATTCAATAAATAGATATTTAGCAGACTTTGATATTCGTTCAAAAGATATTCGTGGTTATTCATCTAATAAATGGATGCTTCAAAAACTAAGTAAAATTGAATTACCGAATGAAGAAAGTGAAGAAAAAAATGCAGCACTAAGGAAAAAAGCATTTATGAAGGCATTGCGTGAAACAGCAAGAAAGGTAGGTCATGGTTCGGGTACGTTGCGTAAACATTATTTGATTCCCGAACTTGAATCAAGTTTTATTAATAAAGCAGAAATAATTGATATTGCAGACAGGGATAAATACGAAGACGGTGGTGTAGTTGAAAAAAGAAAAACTGAAAAAAGCATAACCGAACGTGTAAAGGAATTTATGAACGACGGTGGTGAAATTAGTAAATACGATTTAAGAGATATATTAGGTTCATCGCCTGATTATCCTGTTCAGGTTGTTGGCGGCATAAAAATGAGAAAGGTATTTATGAAACCAATTTATAGAATTGAGAAATGAAATCAAAAGATTTAAAATACGGTGGTGCTTTGTATAATGGAATTAACGTTCCTAAGACTGTTAAACCAAGTCTTATTATATCGGCATTTGAGAATCCGATAGATGAAAATAAGGTTGAGGAATACACGAATATTATGCGGAACGAAATGTTATCGCATAGTTTTCCTGCAATTACAGGATTCCCTACCGTTATTGATGATAGCGATGTTGGTAATTATTTTATGAGTGGTGAAGAAATTACAGAAGAACATATCGGTAAACAAGTATGGAAGGTTTGGGATGGACATCACAGAGTTATTTCTGCTATTGCTGCTAACTTACCTTACATAGAAGTTGAGTTAGAATATGCAGCAATTACAGACAAAGACGAATATTTAAAAGATGGCGGTCATTTAAAAAATGAAAATGATATTGAAGGTCAATTAATTTTAAATCCAAAAGCAAAAGAAGTAGTAGTGATTAATAATGCTTCTGATGTTGATAAAATTAAATTTGATGTTGGTGGTGAATTTAATCCTAAGTCTTCTTATCAAAAATTCTTGGACGAATTAATTAAAAAAACAACATTAAACGAAAATCAATTAGAGGTAATAAAATCAAAAGAATTTAAGTCTTGGTTCGGTGATTGGGAAAATGACCCTGCGAACGCAAGTAAAGTTGTTGATGAAAAAGGTATGCCTTTAATGGTTTATAGAGGTGGTGCAGAAAGTGAAGATTATCACGGACACGAATTTAAGTTAGGATTAAACTTACTTAATAAACCATATCCTAATTTATTTGGTCATTTTTTTACTACTAACTATAATGTAGCTGATAGATATTTCGGTGGTGGTTTTAATAAAAACGCTCATTTGTATAGAGTATTTCTTAATATTAAAAACGTACTTGATGTAAGAGAATTAGGTGATAAGTCATCGGGTCAAAAATTAATAGATGTATTAACAAAAAAAAGAGTTAGTTTTTTAAATCACGAAAACTTAAAAAACGAAATAATAAATTACGAAGCAAAAGACGGTTATCGTTATGATACTTGGGATTATTGGGATATATTTCCTAAACTAAGAGAAGTATTTATTGAGAGCGGATTCGATGGAGTAGTATTTAAAGATAATTCTACTGAGGCTTTTGGTGATTTAGCTTCTGATACATTCGTTGTATTTGAATCTAACCAAATAAAACTTGCAGACAACAAAACATTTGATGGTAGCAACTCTGATATTAGGTTTGATGATGGCGGTTCTGTTTTATTAGCACCAAATGGTAAAAAAAGTAATTTGAATGAATCGCAATATAAATTAGTACGTACACCTGAGTTCAAGGCGTGGTTTGGCGATTGGGAAAATGACCCTGAAAATGCTTCAAAAGTGGTTGATTCTAACGGAGAACCTTTGGTGGTATATCATGGATTTTTGTCTTACAGTAAAAAAGATTGGTTCTATGAGTTTAAAAGTTTACCTGCGTTCTTTTCTACGAGAAGGGCATTTGCTGAACAATACGCTGAAACTAAAAGTATGGATGCGGGTCTTGATAAGGATGCTAATTCGTATGAATGTTTCTTAAACATAAAAAAATTATTTGACCCAAAAGATAAATCTGTAATTGATTTGGCTAATCAGGAATTACCTGAAAAAATAAAAGTATCTCACGGTACAATGTGGTTTTTGGATGCTAACATTGACAAAGAAGATGTAGTTGAACAAATGTCAGGCACAGTAACAATATATCCTGACCACATGACAGAGGATATTTTGAAGGCGAATGTTGGGGATATAATAAAGGAAAAAGTTGCAATGTCGCAATACGAAGAACGTATCTTATTGTATAAGGATGAAGATTGGGGTTATACAACTGATTTAGGGTATTTCAATAAAAAAATGGAGAAGGAAGTTGCTGAATATGTAAATGAAGGTTCTTCTTCGGTTCATTTTGACAGGAAGCAAATAACTTATAAAGGACAAAGATTTTATCCTTATGTTGTAGATAAGGAAACATATAATTATAAACTTAATGAAGAACCTATTGCGGTAGAATTTCGTAATGATGTAGAGAAGTATAAAAAATACTTCATAGAAAACATAAACACACTTCCGAGAGATGATGATAAGAGAGATTATTTTTCAATTAAACTAAAGGATTTTGATAAATACGGTTATACATCAACAATATCAGTAAAGAAACGTAATCTCAAATCATATAAAACTAAGGCAAAAGATAATTGGACTATGTTTGAGAATGATACCGTACAAAAGTTTTTGACTGAAAACAGTTTCGGTGGTTGGATTTCTTTTGAGAAAGGTGATAAAACTTATGCTGTATATGAAGCACAAAATATAAAATTAGCCGATGGCACTAATACTACATTTGATATGAATAATAAGGATATAAGATATACTGATGGTGGCGGTATAGGTGAATCACCGTTACCGATAGGTACTATCATTTATAAATCACAAAGAGGTGGTTATGGTAGAGGTACTGATTCTTATTATGAGATTATTGATTTTTTAGGATTAGTTGATTGGACTGTTGGTAAGACTAATGATGTTGTAAATAAAATAAAATTAGCCAAGTATGTTGTTTATCCTTTGAAAAGTAATTTAAAAGAAGTTAAGGGTAATCGTGAAGAAATAGCGTTCCCTGTTGATTTAAAAGATAAAATATCAAATCGTATCAGTTATGGTATTTCTCATCAAAAACCAACGGGTAAATTAATTAGTCAATCACAAATTGACACAGAATCAAGACGTTCATCTACTGAATCAAAAGTTGAATGGCAAGGCGTTAAACCTGCTTATTTGATGACTAAAGATGAATATAATAAAGAAGTTACACCTAAGTTCCGTGAGTTTAATAGATTCATTGGAAAAAATGAATTAGTATTTTCTAAGCCTGATTATCAAGGAATAAATTATACCGATTGGGAAACGTTTAAAAAATCATTCGTACCAAAATACAAATACGATACTGTTGAAAGTTCTTTTAAGAGTAGTCGTAGTTATAAAAATAGAGAAGCTGAAATAGAACAAGCAAGTCCTGAATTAGTAAAAAAATTGAATGATTATTTAATTTTTCTAAGTCCTATTTTTGGTGAAGAAAATATGTCAAAAGTTCAGAGTGATGAAAGCGGAAGTAATAAACGTGCTATCAGAAGGGCTATTGATGACGGCACTTATGAGAAACTTTTAAGAGAAGGTAAAATAAATTTCACTTTACTTAAAAATGTTTTTGATTCTGTTAGTATAACTATTCCAAGTAAACTTGAAAAAATTGAAAAGGAAGTTGTTGAATTAGGTTTGACTGCTGATGTTAAACAAGATTACGAAAAAAAGGAAAAAGAATTTATTATTCATGTAAAACAAAAATTCAAAGAAGACCTTGAACACTATTATGAATCGTATGTACGCACTTATCAAGATACTTTCAGTAGGTTGGATAAATTTTACAAAAAAAATAAAAACAAATCATTCAAATCTTTTGAAGAATATAATTATGACTATATTATATCAAACGGAAAAACACTTAATCCGATATACAATAAAGGTAATAAGATAAAAGAGGGAGAGGAAAAGGTAATTACAGGTTATAAACGAGATTATGATTTTGAAAAACTTGATAAGTTTGGTAAAAAAATATATGACCAAGATTATTTTAAAAATAATAAATCAATAAAATTAGTTGATGATTGGAAATCTGTTTTAGATAAAGCAGCAAGGGATTACGCAAACTCTTTATTTGATGAGTTCGCAAAAATGATTTTAGGAGCAACGTCTTCTATAAATATACTCGCTAAAACACCTCCTTTAGTTAAATACGGTTACATAGAAGGTCATGGCGATAAAGGATTTAATGTTTGGATTGATTTAGAGTATCCAAATGGATTTGTGTTGTCTATTGAAACTACTGTTATTTATGCGGGTGGGTATAATATTCAAGTTCTACACACAAGGGGATTATTTAAGTTTCAAAACAAAGGCAAGTATATTGATAGTGATGATGTTCTTGAACAATACAAAAAATATAATTTTAAAACTGATAAAGTAAAGCAAGTTTATTACGCTAAAGGTGTAGAGGAAGATGATGGGGAAATAATAGCTGAAATTGAAAGAAAGAGGAGTAAATCATTTTTAAGAAGACAGAATTTAGCAGGGGAAGATAAATTTATTGGCTTTGGTGATTTTAATGTAGAGGGCAGAGAAAGATATGAAGAAGAAGATTATGATGAACAAGATGAAAATGGTAGTGATGAAAAAAGCAGTCAGATAACTGAAACTGAGGATATGATTGAGCTTCTTAAAAATACTTTAGCTGAAAACCCAAATGATACCGAAACAAAAGATATGTTGGAGTTGTTGGAAATTACTTTGGTTGATTTAAAGGCTAAGAAATTTAATGGTGGTGGTGAAATTAAAAAAGAAGGTTTTGAAATAATACCAAACGAGCAAACACCGAACGTACCAAAGATGAATGATGCTAAATCATTTATTAAAAATAATTCGGATTTACTTAATAAGTTTTTAGAGTTCGCTAAAACACAAACAACCGCAACAGGATTAGCAGCTAACCAAACAAGTATTGATGGTAAACGATTCATGCAAAGGGTTATTGCAATTAATAAAGGATTTGGTCATTGGGAATTAGCAATCAATCCAATTATTACTGAATACATCGGTGATAAAGAAACCAAGCACGAAGGATGCCTGACGTGGAAAGGTAAGGATACAATTGTTGAGAGAAGCCCGAAGGTAAATGTTTCATATTACACGATTGATGGTAAAAAAGTTACCGATGAAGTGTATTCGGGATTTGATGCACAGGTTTGGCAGCATGAAACAGACCATTTAAACGGTGTTAAACAGGATGTACAGGACTTTTTTGCCGAAGGTGGTGTAATGAATCCATACGCTGTTTGTACTGTATCAGTAGGAAGTAAAATAGGTACTCAGGAGCGTTCTAAATGGACACCTGCACAAATGAATAAGTTTGAGCGTTGCGTATTGAAGGTCAAGGATAAAATGGGTCTTGGTGGTGGCGTGAAAACTCTTTTATATCAGGATGAAAATCACGGGGCGATTATTTATGACGATGGTTTCTACAAAATATCGGTTAATGATATTAACGATGCCAAGTATTTTCAGTTGTATGATGACACTTGGAAGCGTATTGGTGTGCTTGAAACGAGAGTGAAATACTTGGATGACTATCATGGTTATAGCGGTAAGTTTTTAGCGGTTCATGCCATTTACATTGATAAACCACATCAAGATAAAGGTTTTGGATTAAAAATGTATAAGCTATTACAAACATATTCTGCTGATGATGTTATTGGTTTTTTAAGTTATTTACCTGATAGAGCAAATAAGAAAGTAATCCCAAAAATTTACAGTCATTTCAATAATGTGATTGTAGAAGATTACCACATTGTTACTTTCCAAGATGGCGGAATTGTAAAACAAATTGTTTATATCTCTATTACTGATTCTGACGGTAGTAAGGTAGGAGTTTATAAATTTGACGTAAATTCAGAAATTGATGCAATGCTATTGGAAAAACTTGCAAAAAGCGCAATAGATTTGGATATGAAAATAAATAATATTGACAAAAAAGAATATGAAGAATACAGTTACTTTGATGAAATCTCAATTAATGAAATTAAGGACTTACTCAAATCGAACGATGCCGACGAAAGCAGCGAAGACCATAAAAAGGGGGGAGCGATTACCAAATCAGGAGCGAAAATTATATTCAATGCAAACAGAATACCTAATAAAGACGTGTATGAGTTTGCCTTAAATGTAAAAACAAAATATCCTAAAGTTTGGGATTTAGGTGGAAATATTTTTGGTAATCAGGCTTTCAAAAACTTAGGTAAGGTAATTAAGCGTGGTTATTGGATGGAATACGAAAAACCAATGTACATCAAATGGCAATCCTTTATGGCTCGTCATAAACAAGATTTTAGAATCGAAGGTGTTATAGCTAATTTAAAATGGCTTTCTACTGTTGATGAAGGTTGGGTTTATATGAAAAAATTAATTAACGATGAAATAAAAAAACGTTACACTAATGGAGCGTAGAGTACCGAGAGATTTAGATACTAACTTTGATTTTAGGTTTGGAGATAAACTAAAAAAATCAGGTGAAATAATCGTGGCGCATAGCACGAGTAGTAGTCTATTGCCTGAAATTTTAAAAAATGGATTAAGTCGTGATGCTGAAAGCGTTTGGGAAAATACATCTGCTAATAAATTATTCTTTGAAGTAGAACCAACACACACGCATTACGGAGAAAATGTTTATGGTTGGAAGTCGGTACAAAAACACGGTGGCGTTCCTGTTACTTTATACATTAAGATAAAGCAAAATCAATTAAGAACAGATAGGGATGATGCCGACTTGGGTGCTAAGTATCAAAAGAACCAAAAGGAATGTACTTGTGATGTTCCACCCGAAGATATTTTAGGATTAAATTTTGTTCGTGGTATTGATATTGCACCAAAAGATTTTATGGAGTTCCATGATATGTTTGCTGATTACGATAAAAAAATGAGTGAAGGTGGTAAGTTTGATGATTATAAAAAAATATATGATGCTGATGGCTCTATGTTTCATCCGTTTGATTTAAGAATAGAGTTCCCTGAATTGATTTATAATTCATTTCCTACTCAGAAAGAAATTGAAAAATTAAATAAATGGCTTCGTGATAACAAAGAAAAGTATGTTAAGATGTATCACGGTTCACCGTTTGAAAACAAAAAGAATATTTTAGAAAAAGGTTTGCTTCCAACGTCATCTTCAAGAAGGCACTCACAACAATCTCAAAGTGGGTTTGTTTATTTGAATGTTTTTCCCACGATGGCAAAGAACTTTGCTGATATAGCTGTTTACTATGACAAAGGTAATAATGTTGTTTTTGAAACTGTTATTCAGATTATGGATTTAAAACCTGATACCGACCAATTAATGAACAAGAGGTATCACGGAGATGATAAAAACATTGGGGATACTTTAGCCGACAGCATCATTTATGGACACGGTGCAAGGATTCGTGGTAAGGTTGACAGAAATTTAATAAGGATTGTTGATGAAACTAATCCTGAGTATTTTAATCAAGGTGGTAATATAAAAAATTGCAATATAATTTTAGAAAACATGGAAGAAAATTACGCATTAGGTGGCTCAGTATCTTTTATTAGAGATGCCATATCACGTTCAAACGCTAAAGCAGAAGAACTATTTTCTGATGAAGTTAACTTTGATACCCGTAAAGGATTAAACCGTTCGGACAAAGTTGTTCCAAAAGAAGTGATTGAAGAAATCGAAGAAAAAGGAATGTCTTTGGAACGATTAGAAAGTTTAGGTCTTCCTATTTATAAATACCAAACTCAAATAACCGTGCATGGTGTTTTTGAAGAACTTGGAAAGAGCCGTGTTGGTCTTGGTGGTTATAAAAATTTATTCCTTAACGGAAATCAAACATTAGGTATTAAGTATAATGCTGTTGATGCTGATAAGAAAAAAATAATTGCTAAAGCAGTAAGATTCGATTATCAACTAAGTAAATCAGAAGGTGATAAAAGTTTCTCTTACAATGTAGATAGTAAAGGTTTTATTTTATCAAAATATAAAACTGCTGATAATAAAGCTACAATTGTTGAGTATGCAAAAGAATTAATTGAGTTATCAAAAAGTATTCCTCAAAATTTTATTGGTACTAAGAATGTTAGTGTGTTTTCTGTATTTGGTATGTATTATGCTGAGTTATCAATCGGTTTAAAAGCTATCCGTCAGGAAAACCTTTGGTCATTTATTTCTTCTATTACTGATGGTCGTATTACAGAAGATAAATACAATGAAATGTTAGCTGAACAAATTAAACAAGATGAAGCTAACAAGTTAGAAAGAGAAGCAAAATCAAAAGAAGAAAAGGAAAATTTAGCCATTAAGGTTAAAGAGCTTGTAGAAAAAACACCATACGCAAAAGCTACTGAATATCCGAGCGGTGAAGATTACATACTTGCCTTTGTTAGTGGTTCTTATAGTGGTGCTGAAATAAAAGTTTACTATGTTTTCAGAAATAAAACAGGTCGTAAAGTATTCTACATCAAAAATTACAAAACTTGGGAAGATATTGAAAAAACAATTGATAAAGATAAAAGAGGTAATTCAATTGCCGATGAAGCATTTGAAAAAAGAATAAAAGGTGGTGTTGAAAAAGGTATTTATTATTTGGTTTACAATAAACAAAAGTTGACTTCTATGTATGAGAAGCCAACAACAATAGTAACTAAAGAAAAAGTGGAACTTACCAAACCCGACACCGACAATGTATTAATTGATACAGACCGTTATGAATTGATTAAATCAAAGCACACAAAAACAGGTGATGATATTTATTTGCTTAAACTTAAAACCCGTGTTGAAAGAGATGACTACAAAAAAATTGATGGTAACGTAAAAAACATTCGTGGTTATTATTCATCTTTTGTTGGAGCGTTCGTTTTAAAAACTGCTATCTCTGCAAATGAAATAGAAAAATTACTCGAAGGTACTGCTGTTGAATTAAAGCGTAGTAGTGATGTTAATGTTCCTGAACAAATATCATCAGAAACATCATTATCATTAATACCTCCAACATCAGAAAGTAGTAATATAGAATCGGTTAAAGAAGAAGCTATAAAAGATGTTGTTGAAGGAACTGACCTTACATTAGCAGAGGCAACCGAACAAGTTGAAAAGGGTGTGGCTATGGAAGAAGAACATCGTGAAACACTTGAAAAATTAGCCAAAGGTGAAGTAACCGTTGATGAAGCTGTGGCAGGTGTTGCAACCGACCATATTATTAATGAAGACAAAAAATATTATACTAAGCATGAAGAATCTGATAATAAGCTGTATGATGTTTATTTTAAGGTTTGGAATTTAAGTCTTGATGAAATCAAAAAAAGTGCAGAAGATTTAAGCATACCTGTTGGTGGTGTTTGGAATTATCTTGATGGTACTCCAAACAAAATCCATTTTGAAAATATTACTAAAGAACAGGTTGAACAATTGCGTGAAATCAATAAAGATAATGATGCTATTTTTTATAGTGATGATGCGGGTTCTAATAAATCTTTAAGTCCTACGATTGAAGAACAACCTGAAACAAAAGAAATCGAAATCATTGAAAGTAAAACAGAAGCAGGTAAGGATGTTTACGGTGCTAATATAAATTATAAAGGTGAACATATTTTTATTCCTTTGATGCGTTACGACACAAGAGAAGAAGTTGAAACGAGAGCTAAAAAAATAGTTGATGAATTGAAGTCGGGTGAATTAGGTGAGCAGTTACAAGAATTATTAAGACTTGAAGCTACTGAGGAACAAGAAAAACTTGATAAGGTTAAGGCAGAGCATCCGATTGTGATAGAAATGAGTGAGGGTTTAAATCAAAGAAATCTTGGCTTTGATTATTTACATCAACTTGAAAAAAAGGTTAAAGAGGCAGGTTTAACAGATAATCCAACAGCAACTTATATTAAAACAAAAGTTTGGTTTAAAGATTATCCGAATGAAGGAGATTATAGTTATGTAACAATACTTAATAGCTATAAGGATGGTGAGTTTAATCCTGAACAAGAAGAAGGTGCTTTGATGGAATATTTAAAAAAATACTCCCCAAGTTTTGATTGGGATATTTATGAGTATGGTAATAAATATAAATTCGGTACTGTATATGTTCCTGAACAAAAATATAAAGAAGGTGATTTAGTTAGAGTTACTATTGATTTTGGTGATGGTAAATATGAATATGCCTATGGTAATATTATTGCTCCAACAAAATTCAATAAAGATGATGCGAATTGGAAACCACATTGGGAATATGATGTGAAAGATAAATTTGATTCTGAAAAGATTTATAAAGATGTATTTGAACACAGAATATCTTTACGTGAAGAAAATGAAATTACCGAAGAAATTAATAGAACATTAATTGAAAATGGTGAAGCATCTTTATTATCAATTCAAGAAGCAAGTCTTTTATCTCAGAAGTATATCAACAACATAAATGAAAAATATGCTGAATATACTGAAACAGGTAAACCAAATACATATTGGAAGGAAACTTACGAGAGAGCTATTTTAGAGTTTCTTAACGGATGGTTTGAAGAAGTTATATGCCGTTACCCAATAATGTTAACCGAATGGTTAGATGTTCAGGTTCGTAAATTACCAAGCTATAATAAATATTTACTTAATGGTTTTATACCTTTTAGTGATGCTGAATATCCTAACCAAAAACAGTTCTTTAATTCATTAATGAAATCAAATGTGGGTAAACAAAAACTTATTGGTTTGTATGAATTATTACCTAATATTTTAATTTACGATAAGAAGACACCTAAACAATTGGATTGGGAGCTTGACCCATCAAGTGAAGAATTATTCACTATACTTAAA
>Ga0315284_10007331_pt1 | contig 15744 bp, 18 predicted proteins | sample YL17G09_16_MG_FD_203696 | JGI IMG/M metagenome (GOLD analysis project Ga0315284, IMG submission 203696) | Sediment microbial communities from Yellowstone Lake, YNP, Wyoming, USA - YL17G09_16 | ecosystem: Environmental > Aquatic > Freshwater > Lake > Sediment | place: USA: Wyoming | collected... | reverse complement strand
CCTCGAGGACGTACCACCCGTCTGCGTCTCTAGGAGAGAAAGCATACATCCCTTCATGCGGAGCTTCAAACACTCCAACACGAAGGTGACGCTCTTCCCCGTAGACCCAATAACGGGCGCCATCTCCGATCGGCAAGGCGTTTTGCCCCAACCTGAGTCCAACTTCCGCCCCGCCGTAGGAGTAGAGGAACTGAATCCTCTGTGACGGTTCGACACCCCAAAAGGTGCCAAGCATCGCGGTTGAATTGAGCATCAGGTCAAAGCCCGGGCCAATCGCCGTTCCCTCAACATCCACAGGTTGGGCCATCAGCCGCTGCTCCTCCCCTCTTGGAACAAGCAGGGTAAGGATTGCGGCGTCAGAGCCGTCCCGGTGGTCGAGGCCAACGACCGGCCAACGCCATTCTCTTTCGGGCGAAGAGCTGAGGATGATGTCATCCCACGTTCCGTCGACCTTGAACTCGATGGAGACCATCGATAGGTCTTGGGGTGGGGAACCGGCATCGATCCTGTACATCTGAAACCCAGGACGGGTTTCCGCCTGTGCCGCGTAGGCTCTGGACGTACCGCCAGGCAACCTCCACGGCTTCGGCTGATGTTGGCGCTCTTTCCCGATAGAGGCGGACTTGCTGCCCCCTCTCTGGTTGAAGGTTGATGGAATGTCCGATCCGCGGCTGCACGTGATGGCAAGCACCACGATGGCCGCAAAACAGACGGCTACTGCGGCCCCCCAGAGCTTGGTTGGGCTCCAAGGGGCCAAGGTAGGACAGTTGAGTTTTTGCACCGACAAACCTCCTTTCTGGTGAGAGCAACTTCTTAAGGATCACGCATAGCGCAAAGCGAGAGGAAACCTCCGCCAAGACGCATGCTGAAAAATAGTGTAACATAAATTTGAAATATTGCAATAAAATATTTTAAATTTAGGTCAATCCTCCTGGGTTGCCCGCACAGCCTCCTTTGCCTACAATGGTTTTGTACTTGTAATCGCAATCCCATGCTCAAAAAAATCGCCATTATTATCCTGATCCTCATCGGAGGTTATTTGCTCCTCCAAGTTCCAGCGGTAAAAAATTACACGGATAAGTTCAGGGCCGATCTTGGCCAAAGCACAAGCAACGTGATGACGGAATACCAGAAACAACAGGAAAACCTGAATAAACTGAAGACAACGGTTACCAACACCGTGGATAAGGTAAACGCGGCAAAAGACAGTGTGGTGGAAGCAGCGGATACGCTAGGAAAAACAGCGGACGCTATCAACGGAGCGGTCGACAAAATGAAAGGCTTACCGGCCCCCGAGCAAAACTAAACTAAGCGCGGAAATAGCCGCCGTTTCGGTGCGAAGGATCCGCGGGCCGAAGGTGAATGTTTTAATGCCGGCTTTTTTGGCGTTTTCCACCTCCTTTTGGGAAAGCCCGCCTTCGGGACCGATGATCACTTGGATCTCTTTTGATTTGCCTATCGATTCCAAATGGTCAGGCAGGTAAATTTTGGTTTCATATTCATAAGCCATGTAGGCGTTTTTCAGTTTTGGCGCCACGTCTTCAAAGGCCACGGGGTGATGCAGGGCGGGAATGTGCAGGCGGCCGCTTTGTTCGGCAGCTTCCATGGCGATGAGGAATAGCCTTTCGAACTTGGTCATATGCCTCTTCTCCGTGCGTTCGGTGATGAGGGGGAAGATTTCATAGATACCGATTTCCGTCGCCTTCTGGACGACTAACTCAAAAAGGGCCGGCTTTTTGGGGATAGCCTGGTAAAGGCTGACTTTCAGGCGGGGCTCCGTCTTATTTTCAACCGGTTCCACCACATTCACCAAAATCTGCCGGCGGTCGATATCCAGGATTTCCACGGCGAATTCCTGCGCCTTATCGTTAAACAAATGGAACTTATCGCCTTTTCGCATGCGAAGGACCTTGGAAGCCTGGAAAACAATGCGTTCATCCGTGACCACGAGCGGCTTGCCAGGGACGATGGGTTTGGGCAGATAAAATCGGTGCATGGGCTATTCGGTTTTTTCCTCCGTGTCGGAAATATAAATTTCTCTCGGCTTGGCTCCATCCACCGGGCCAATTAAGCCGTGCTCTTCCAGTAAATCAAGAAGCCTGGCGGCGCGGGCGTAGCCAACGCTCAGGCGCCGCTGGAGGAGCGAGGCGGAAGCCTTGCCGGTTTCCCTGATGACCTGGAGCGCCTCATTGTACATGCTGTCCTGTTCCATGCCGTTTTCACTCACACCCACGGTGTCCATCCCCTCTTCCGAAATAGGGGCGGAAGAGGTGACGGCGTCATCGTAATCGGGTTCCACCGTAAGCTTCACGCGGTTCGTGACGCGCTCGATCTCCTTGCTACTCACATAAACGCCCTGCACACGGATGGGGGAACTCCTGTTGCCGGGCAGGTACAGCATATCGCCCATCCCCAGCAAATCCTCGGCGCCGATGGTATCGATGATGGTGCGCGAATCGACGCCGGAAGTGACAGTAAAGGCGATGCGCGTGAGGATGTTGGCCTTAATCACGCCCGTGATGACGTCCACTGACGGGCGCTGGGTGGCGAGGATGAGGTGCATGCCAACCGCGCGCGCCATCTGGGCGATGCGGCAGATGAGGGTTTCGGTTTCCTTCTTGGTGGCCTGCATCATCAGGGTGGCCAGCTCATCGACGACAATGACGATCTTGTGCATCACCTTGTGTTCCGCCTGATTGTATTCTTCGATGTTGCGGTAACCTTTTTCCGAGAGTTCCTTGTAGCGCCGGTGCATTTCCGCGCACGCCCACTTGAGCGACGAATGGGCCTTTTCCGGTTCCGTGATGACGGGCGTGAGCAGATGCGGGATGCCGTTATAAGTGGTAAGCTCCACACGTTTCGGATCGATCATGATGAACCGCAAATCGCGCGGGGAATTCTGGTAAAGAAGCGAAATGAGGAAGGCGTTCATGGCCACCGATTTGCCGGAACCCGTAGCGCCCGCAATAAGAAGGTGGGGCATGGAAGCGAGATCGTCGATGACCGGAACGCCGGAAACGTCGCGGCCCACCGTGAGACGCAGCTTGGAATTGATGCTCTTGAATTCGCCGCTTTCAAGAAGCTCACGGAGGTGAACGACCATCCTTTTTTCATTGGGCACTTCGATGCCGACCAATGACTTTCCGGGGATCGGCGCCTCCATGCGGATGGACTTGGCGGCCAGCGCCAAGGCTAAATCATTCTTGAGCGCGGTGATTTTGTTAAGCTTCACGTCCTCCGCGGGCTTGAGGGTGTATTGGAGTACCGTGGGGCCGATGTTCACGTCCTTCATGGCCACCTCGATGCCGAACTGGCCCAGCTTTTCACGGATTTTTTCCGCGTTGGCCTTGAGAACATCATCGCTGACAAACACCTGGGAACTTGCTGAACTCAGCAAATCAAGGGGCGGCAATTCCCAATCGCTGTAATCCTTCTCGTCCACGACGATTTCCGATTTTTGGACCGGTTTTGGCTTATTGATTTCAAGGCCCCTTATTTTTTCTTCCGATTTCCCGGGTTCAAGGGGGGCGATTTTTTTCTTCCTTTCCCGACCTTCCTCGGATGGCTTTGAAAGTTGGGGTTTTACGATATTGAGTTCTTCCTCGCCTTCCTTGAGGAGCAGGGGCTTTTTTTCGGCGATGGATTCCCGGGGTGCCGTTTTGTGTTCACGGCTGGGCACAAGGAAACGGACGATTTCACTGAAAGAAACTTCAAAAGTGATGAGGATGGCGATCAAGAGCGCCGCGATAAGCACAACTTTCGCGCCGGTATCGGAAAGGAAAATGCGGAGGAGCACGGAAGTGAGGAACCCGACATAGCCGCCGAATTTTTCAACATTATCAAGCATCCCTTCCATAGGCGTCCGCATGTGCACTAACCCCAGCCCTGAAAAAACAAGGAGACCGATGCCCAGGTAGCGCGTCACGTCGAGCCTCACGCGGTGTGAAACGAACAAGGTGAGGGCAAGGATAAGGCAAAGCGCGGGCAGGACATAAATGCCCAAACCAAAAACGAGGCGTAAATACGTGCTCACGAAATGACCTAAAATGCCGGCTTTCCCCGTGATCACGAGATAGAAGATGATGGCCAAGCCCAAATAAATCACCGCGCCGACCTCGCGGGCGACATGGGATTCGACTTCGATCTTAAAGCCACCTCTCTTTTTTAGGCGGGCCAATTTTTTCCCATGGACGGCTCTTCTCGTAACCATATTTGTTTTTAATGTTTCTTATGCCCTTCCTTTTCTTCATGTCCACCATGATTGAGCACGCTCCTGTATTCCAATTGGTAAATGTGGAGGAATGAAAGGGTAAGTGTGAGGATGAACGGGCCGAAAAGGAGGCCGTTTAAGCCAAAAGCAAAAGCGCCGCCGAGGATAACGAGCAGGAGGGCGAGCGGATGGATCATGGCCGAAGCGCCGATAAGGTAAGGCTTCACGAAATTATCCGCCGTACCGACAATCACCGCGCTCCACGCCGTAAGGAAAAGGGCGGCAAGCCAGTGTTTCCCCACAAGGAGGACGATAATGGCGGGTATGCTGATGACAGCGGTGCCGATATAAGGGATAAAGGAAAGGATGGCGGCGGTCATGCCCCAGAAGGCCGCGTTGCCGATGCCGACGAGGAAAAACCCAAATCCCACCAGGAACCCCTGGATGATGGAAGTCCCTATGAACCCGTAAATGATGGCGTAACTTAAATGGTTCAACTTGTTAAAAAGTTCTTCCCTGTAAGGGGCGGAAAGAGGGAGGAGTGATTTGATGTATTCGATGAGTTGCTTGCCGTCGCGCAGGAAATAAAACATGGCCAGCAAAAAAATGACCGTGTGGAGGACAAAGAGGGAAAGGTTCCTGAGGATATTAGTGGTTTGTTTGAGAAGAATGGAGCTGAGACCGCCGACAAAATCCTGGGCTGTTTGGATAAGGTCGGAAGCCGAGATGGGGTTGTAGGCGCTCCACTTTTCGATCCAGTCGCTCAAAGGCGGCTTCTTGAGCATGGCGGGGAGAAGATGAAAATCAGACCCAACCATGGTATTCACTTTGGCGCTGACCACCGCGTAAGCGTCGGCGGCCTGGCTTGCCACCATGAAAAAGAAGAGGACAAGGGGGCCGAGGATAACGACAGCGACGAGAATGAGGGAAAGGAGCGCCGAAAGGCTCCGGGGGATATGGATCTTTTGGTTCAGGAGTTTGTGGACGGGGTAAACGGCCGTCACGATGACGGCGGCAATGAGGAGCGTGCTTAGAAAGGAGGAAAGGAACATGAGGAGGGAAACAAGGAGCACGACAAGGATGCCGACCAGGAAATATTTTTGGATATCAACGATGGTATGGTTATTTTGCATGGGGTCTTTGTTTTAAAACACATCAAGTTTATCTTATTATAGGAGGAGGGACAAGGCGGTGTGATAAAATGGTTTCGAAACCAGCCATGAAAAAAATCATGCTCTCCATCGGGGCGATCCTGCTTATCTTCCCCCTGCTTTGTCAGGCAGCGCCAAAAGTAATCCGCTTATATAGCCATTACGGGCAAATGGAAGCCCCGGATATCTCCATGTGCGCTTCAGGCAAATCCATGATCGTGTGGCAGGATAATACGGATAAGGGATATGACATCTTTTCCCAGCGTTTCGATGAAAACGGCCTGCCATCAGGGACGATAGTCAGGATGAACCAATACACGATAAACGGCCAGAAATTCCCCAAGGTAGCCATGGACTCACAGGGAAATGGCGTTGTGGTGTGGCAAAGTTACGGGGAAGACAGTTCGGGGAGTGGTATTTTCGGGCAGCGTTTCACGAACCAGGGATGGAAAACAGGAAGCGAATTCAAAGCGAATACATATATCCGGGACAACCAGGAAAGCCCGAGGGTATCCATGAACAGCAGCGGCAATTTTGCCGTAGCCTGGGTCAGTGAAAAGCAGGATGGCGTTTTCAAAACCGTTCACGCCCAATTTTTCGACAGCGCCGGTAAGCGGGTAGGCAAAGAATTTAAAGTGAGCCAAGGGACGGATGGAAACGCCGTAACACCTGCCATCGCCTTGGACAATTCCAACCGCCTCATGGCGGTCTGGACCAAGGAGGATAAGAATAGCTCTAACATTTATGGGCAGATTTTCACCTGGGACGGGAAAGCGGTGATGAAAATAGACATCCCTGTTTCCATCGCCCTTGAGGATCAGGGCCATCCGGAAATTATTCCGCTCCCCAGCAACCAGTTTATGGCCGTTTGGGAAAATACGATCCTGGACAGCAAGCTGAATTATCCCCTGGAAAACATTGAAGGACAGATCTTTTCGGCCGCGGGCCAAAAGTCGGGGAAGGAATTCCAGGTAACCACACCTTTTTTCGGCCATCAGGAAAATCCCCAGATGATCCAAGTGACCAACTCCCAAATGCTCGTCGCCTGGCAGGAATTCAGCAAATCAACGAACGATTGGTCAATCAAGGGGCAGGCCCTCAAGCCGAATGGGCAAACGGAAAGCGAAAAGTTTTCCTTTGAAAAGGGGTTTGAATGGAATGAAAGCCCCGTCCTCGCAACCGATGGCAAGGCAACCATCGGCATCGCCTGGATCCAGCGTAATGAAGAAAGCGGAAAAAAGATGATCCTGTTAAAAAGAGAGCCTGCGAGTTCGTTTCCACCGATAACCACCAAAAAAGAAGGGGTGAAAAAGGATTAACCTACCCCCGCCTATCCCTCCATGGAAAATATCCGTAATTTTTGCATCATCGCGCACATTGACCACGGAAAATCCACCCTCGCGGACAGGTTTTTGGAAATCACAGAAACCATCGACAAGCGCGACATGAAGCACGGCCAGATGCTGGACATGATGGATCTGGAACAGGAGCGCGGGATCACCATCAAGCTCCAGCCGGTGAGGATGGATTACAAGGGTTACATCCTGAACCTGATCGACACTCCCGGCCATGTGGATTTTACGTATGAAGTGAGTCGCAGCCTGGCCGCCTGCGAAGGGGCGATCCTTGTCGTCGACGCTACCCAGGGCATCCAGGCCCAAACCCTGGCCAACCTTTACATGGCGCTGGAACACGACTTAACGATCATCCCCGTCATCAATAAAATCGACATGCCGATCGCGGATCCGCATCGGGTGAAAGAGGAGATGAAAAACATTCTCGGCATGGATCCCGGGGAAGTGATCGAAGTTTCCGCCAAGACGGGAAAAAATGTGGAAGCGGTATTACAGGCGGTTATCGATAAAGTGCCGCCTCCCCACAAAGGGGGGCTCCGCGCACAGCTTAAAATAACGGAGGATGATGAGGCAAAGGCGCTGGTTTTCGATTCCGTGTACGATTCCTACCGCGGCGTCGTTTCCTACGTGCGCATGGTCAGCGGTAGCTTCAAGAGAGGTGACAAATTGAGGTTCCTGAACGCCAAAACGGATATCGAGGCCATAGAAGTGGGTTATTTCCGCCCCAAATACAAGCCTTGCGAGGAACTTTTCCCCGGCGAGGTGGGTTATGTGGTCACCGGCCTTAAATCGGTGAGCGAAGCGCGCGTGGGCGACACAATCTGGAAAGGCGAAAAGGCCTTGCTCGAAAAAGCCACCGCCCTGCCCGGTTACAAAAAGGTGGTTCCCATGGTTTTCGCGGGGATTTACTGCGTGGATGGCGATGATTTTCCGATGCTCCGTGATTCGCTGGAAAAACTCACGCTCAACGATTCATCGCTGACTTATGAACCCGACCAATCCCCCGCCCTCGGTTCAGGTTTCCGCTGCGGGTTTTTGGGACTTTTGCACATGGATATCGTGCAGGAACGGCTGGAGCGGGAATACAACATGGACATCATCATGACCGCCCCTTCAGTTTCCTATCGGGTCCGCATGAAAAAAGGGGAAGAAGTGCGCGACATTTCCTCCCCCGCCATGATGCCAGACCCGACTTTTTACGAAACGGTTGCGGAACCCTGGATCAAGCTGGAAATCGTATGCCCCAAAGAAACGGTGGGCGCCATCATGAAGATCATCCAGCAGCGCCGCGGCATTTACAAAAACCTCACTTACATTGATACCGAACGCGTGGTCGCCTCTTTCGAAATGCCTTTAGCCAACATGATCATCGATTTTTACGACGCGCTTAAAAACGTTTCAAGCGGCTACGCTTCCATGAACTATGAATTCATTGGCTACCGCGAGGATGATTTGGTGAAAGTGGATATTCTGGTTGCCGGCGACAAAGTGGAAACCCTAAGCGTGATGTGCCACCGCCTGGAAGCGGAGGCGCTGGGCCGCCGTATGGCAAAAAAACTGAAAGAAGTCATCCCGCGCGCCCAGTTTTCCATCGCCATCCAGGCGGCGATTGGCGGCAATATCGTGGCGCGCGAAACCATTTCCGCTTACCGGAAAGACGTGACCGGCTACCTGTACGGCGGCGACGTGACACGCAAAAGAAAATTGCTGGAAAAGCAGAAAAAAGGCAAAAAGCGCATGAAGAAAATGGGGCAGGTCAACTTACCGCAGGAGGCGTTCCAGGTGATATTGAAGAAAGATTGATGAGGTCTTTATCGGCTTTGTGCCCTTCTCATAAAAGTTTTCATGACCTCTCTCTGATCTCTGCCAAGCCTTATAGAGACAGCAGAAACGACACGGGGGGTTTTGCTCATACTTTTCACACCTACTTCCTTCAAAAATTGGACATCTCCTAAAACTGTAAAAGCATCCACCACATCTTTAGATACAACACCCTTCTCAGGCTGAGCTTGTTGTATAGTGGCTATGTTTGGATTGGAATTGAGTATATTCGTCAAAAGTTGATCCGTTAATTCCTGACCTCCCCGTTTACCATCATCGTTGCAGGAGGCGCTGGCCAAAGTTTCCGCCTGGCGTTTAAAGTCCTGCACCTTATCCGGGGGAATCCCATAGCCTTTAGTATCCCCTAATATGTCTCCTATTGCCGCTCTCTGCAATTCACAATAAGTTTCGCCTGCCTCCGTTTGCAGTGATTTAGCATCGCCATAAGCATTATATCTATCCATACCTTCATGTATGCCATAGCCGAGCAATACGGCAAGAGCGCCTACGGCGGAAACTGTCTTATTGGGTTTCATAATTGATTATTTAAAATATAACGAATTTGATTATATAACATAATTTTAAATTAGTCAAGTAAAACGCACTCCAGGATTAGAGGGTAGGCATATATCCTCTTGGAACCCTTACGAATTTGATGTATTTTTAATGTATATTTCGTAATGGTATTCAAACCCTATGCCTATGCCTGCATCTCAACATGTCCAATTTACGATTCGCATGGACAGCGAACTCCATAAAAAAGCCGTAGCCAAATGCAAAGGGGAATTCGATATGTGCCTGAGTACGCTTATAAAACTCTTTTTAAAGACTTTTGTCAGCGAAAAGGGCATCGGTTTCCATATTGGCGACGATGAGTTTTATAAAATGCTCAATAGCTGGCTCAACAAGAAGGAGTTTGAAAAAATGAGAGGAACACATTATCCTTTTCTGGGCCCGCGGCTCAAGGATTTGTACAAAGCTTAAATATGTTCACCGGCATTATTGAAACCACCGGCACCGTCATCAGGAATGGAAAAGGCCGAATCGAGGTAAAAGCCCCATCCGTTATCCGAAGACTGAAGAAAGGGGGTAGCATCGCGATCGATGGCGCGTGCCTTACAGTGATTTCCAAAACCAAGACGGCTTTTACGGCCGACTTAATGCCGGAGACTTATAAAAAGACGGTCCTCGGCTTACGGCAAAAGGGCGATTTGGTAAACCTGGAACTCCCCCTTTCGGCTGGAGGCCCCCTGGAGGGCCATTGGGTGAGCGGGCACGTGGAAGGCATGGCGAAACTCATAAAAATCACGCCGGACAAGGAGTCGACTCTCCTCACCTTCCGTATTCCAAAAGACTTCGCCAAATATGTCGTTCCCAAAGGATCCGTGGCCTTAAACGGCATCAGCCTGACGGTCATCGGAATCGGAAAAGGGCAGTTGACGGTAGGAATTATCCCCCATACATGGCACCGGACGAATTTACACGTGCTTGATATTGATGATAAGGTGAACGTTGAAACGGACTTGCTCGCCCGGCACATGGAAAAAATGCTTAAGTCCCTCGCCAAAAAATGAGCGACATGAAGAAAAATATCGGCGCCCCCTCATTGATCCATCGGATGGCCCATATCGCCGTAGTGCGTAGCCTTTACAACCGCGAAATAACGGATAAACTGCTTGAAAGCTGCCTTAAGGAACTTACGGCAGGCGGCCTGCGCGCCGATTCCATTAAAGTGGTGGCAGTCCCCGGCGCTTTTGAACTGCCTTACGCCTGCCAAAAAATGATCCTCTTGAAAAAGTTTGATGCCGTGGTAGCGCTCGGCGCTGTTATAAAGGGTGAAACGCCCCATTTTGATTATATTGCCTTAAACACCGCGCGCGGTATAATGGACGTGAGTTTAAAGTTTGGTATCCCCGTTATTTTCGGGGTCCTGACGACCAATAGCCTTTCCCAGGCCAAAGCCCGCATTAAGGGCGGAAAGCGGGGAGATAAAGGCAAGGAAGCCGCTCGCGCGGCGCTCAAATTACTCACCATTTAATCAAAACAAAATGCAAAAATTAACCATTGCGATTGAGGATCTCAAGGACGTCCCCAGCGCACACCTGGTACGGTTCGAGGGCGATTTTGACGGATATGCAAAGGAAAATCTGGTGGAGATCCAGAAATATGTGGATGAAAGCACCGCGGGCAGCATTCTCATCTTCGATTTCAACAAGCTCAATTACCTCAATAGCTATGCCATCGGTCATTTGGTGGCCTGGCACAACCATTTGGTGAAAGGAGGCGGGAAAATCCTGATGGTGGGCACCAATAAAAATGTGGAAGACATTTTCGCCATCCTGGGGATCGGTAACCTCTTCAAAATCTACCCCAACATGGATACGGCCCTGAAGGCGCTCAAGGAAGCTAAATAGCCACTCTGCTTATTTCGACGCCCCAATCCTTTTTTGCTCCTGGACGGCTGTTTCGAGTTGTTTGACGAGTTCCACGAAAACCGCCTGCATGAAATCGTGCAGTCTTTCGAATTCGGGTGAAAAGTTATGATGGGCCAAATAATTGCGCAGGACGAACGCGCCAAGCTGGACAAGCGCGGTGGAAAGCTCGTAGACAACGGGTACCCCTGTTTCCGCCCTTTTCCTTTTAAGCAGGCTCTCCAGAGTGCGGTGGGGTTTTTGGTTCGCGGCCATATTAATGACCATGATCCACTGGTCGATTTCCTTCTTGCTTTCAGGGGATAGCGATTCCATTCCGGATGGCGAAGTGACCGTCAAAGCTTTCGTGGGCACTCCGGCAAGAAGCGATTTCACCTGCTTGGCCGCCACGGGATCCGTGAGTGAAATCACGGCCAGGATAAGTTCAGAAGGGATATCCTGGGCCACAACGCGGGAGATAAGGAGAAAAAGGTCGGTATTTTCGGGCTGGGAAAGGAACCGGATGATGATTTGGGCCAAGTTGAAATCCTGGGCGCGGCTTTTGCCCTCTTCCTGCCACAGCTGCTGCAGGGCGGCCTGGGTTTTTCTCATTTCCTCGCGGAATTGCTCATCGCTCATTTCGCGCTTTTCGGAAGGCTGCGGCCCCATGAATAGTTCGGCATCACCCGGATCGGCCATGTTGTGTAATAAATTAGAGGGCCGCCACGTTCACGATCTTGTTCCTGAAAATGCGGTTGTCGTATTTCCTTAACCGTTTTTCCGTGAATTTGACCACGCCATTTTTGAGCGCGAAAAGGGTAAAATCCTTGCCCGTGCCGACGTTTTCACCCGCGTGGAACTTGGTTCCCTTTTGGCGGACAATGATGTTGCCGGCCGTAACGACCTGGCCTTCATAAAGCTTTACGCCTAAGCGTTTCGACTGTGAATCGCGGCCGTTTTTTGTGGAACCTCCTGCTTTTTTATGGGACATGGGAGTTAAAATTAAGATTGCTAACGGATTTTATCCGTTTCTGCCAAAATTGGCAAGCGTTTATTGCAATTTAAAATTAAATATGCTATAATATTAAGATAAAAATCAACTTTATGGCGACAACCCAAACGCTCCCCGCGGATCCGATAACGTTGGATAAGATTTACAACGAAATCCTAGACGGCCACCGTGTCTGGCTCGACAAGGTGCATGAAGCTTTCAATAAGCAATGTGAAACCATTCAGGCGGAAGCGGAAGAAAAGCTGAAAACGGTGGATGAAAACGACAAAGAAACACGCCAGAAAATCCTGGACGACCAAAAACAGCAGCTCGACAAAGTTCTTTTTGAGCTCAAACAGACGGTCAACAAGGCCAGTAAGGAAACGATGACCCGGCTGGAGGAAATCGAGCAAAAGAAAGACGAATTGGAAAGCGCGATAATTTTATAATCAACAAACAAAAATCCTAATCTCTAATGCTATGAAGAATTTAACCCGTTTGCTCAGCAATACTCTTTTAACCCTTAAGGACAGCCGTTTGGTTTACCAAAATAGGACGCCGGACGTGCAACCAATAGCGCCTAAAGAGATCAAAGCCGGGCCTTCCCAAATGCCAAAGTCTGGCGAGCAAAAAGATGCGGCTATAAAAGGGGGTAACGAAGTGGCTGGACGCGGCCGCCTTCCGCAAATGGAAAGAAAGCTTGAGCCTAAGGAAATACTTAAAGATCCGACATTTAAAAAACTCGCAGCCGCTGTAAAGAACAACAAGGATGCCAGTCAATTTCTTCAAAACAATGTGATAGCAATTGAAAAACAGGGCGCTAAAACCATTTACACTCTCCGCTATAACAGCACCAATGGCCCGAAAGAGACAAAGGCAGAACTATCTGCAACCGGCCAATCATCTGCAGACATTGTGCAGGGACTCCAGAAAGATGTCATTTTTTCCCAAAATGAGGCTTATCGCGAAAAAGCGAGTCCTAAGTTGAATGCCTTTAAAATTCTCGCTGGCAAGATTCTCGGATCAAATAGTGTGGATATGCAAGTAATTGAAAGCCAATTAGAAGAGATCGACCGAACCATTTTTAATGTTGATTACGGCAAACCAGTTGATACCAACAAAGCTGAGGCTTATGTCAGGATGGCTGCTATGTTGGGAGGGATCAAGGGTACTACACCGAACCGAGATACAATTTTCGATCGTTTTAACAACGCTGTCGGACCATTGAAAAACGCAACAGCTATGGCAGTTGAAGGAAGGGCCAGCAAGGGGTAAATGGGGAGTTTATTAAGCCTTGCCCAAACTTAAGCCTTCGCTCATAATACGGAGGCTTTCTTTTTATGGTAAAAAAAACGGAAAAGGAAACCACGGGGGGAACATTCTGGCGCCCTTTGGGGTACAGCCTGCTTTTGGCAGTTTTTGTGCTTGTCATGGTGCAGATGACGCGGGCCGCTTACCTAATTAACCAGGTGGGGCGCGATAACCAGCGCTTGGTCCAGGAATTCAAAAGCATCAAGGATGGGGTAATCCAATATGGCAGTGATTTGAATGAGATTCGCGAATATTTGTTGCTGCCCACCAAGGAATACGCCCTTTTCCCGCCCGAAAAAGAAGGGCCAGCCGAAGGCCAGCCGCAATCGCTGGGCGCGGGGATTGACCGTTTCGTGAGTGAAACCGGCGGAACTTACGCCACGGAAAAACGGCAAAAGCAAGCCGCCCAGGATCTTGCTTCCCTTTTGAAGAATAATGACTTCAAGGTGAAGCTAAGCGCATTAAAACTCCTTCCAGCTCGTGCTATTGAAGATCAGGGCGCCATTTCTTCGTGGAAATTCCTCCAAAACAAGGAAGTTTTTGCCCAGTTGCTTTTGGATAAGGCTAAAGCCGTTTTCACCATGCAAAGCATTCTCGGTTCTGATCTCCTACCCGAAGGAAAACCGCTGGCGGAGGTAGTTTTAAGCTATTTCGAAGCGCAAAAAGACGCAATCGCAAGTATGAAAACCAAGATCCCGGAACAGAAAAAAGCCATGCAGGCCCTGTGGGAAGATGCCGAGATCGGTGCGGTTCTTTCTGAAAAAAAGTGTTCCGCCACGGTTAATCCCGTGGAATCGGAGGCGGGGTTTGAATACGCGGTTGAAAACCGGGACGGCGAAACATTAATGGCCATCATTTTGAACCGCAGGACGGGTGAATTCATGCTGCAGGATAAAGGTTATCCCGATACCGCGGCGCTAAAACCTGCCTTGATGGAAACGCTGAAAGGATTAAGCGGCGAATCGGAAACAGCGCGGAGAATTGAGCAGAAAAAACAAGAACTCGAAACCTATTTGCGAAGCCCCGAATTCCAGGGAACTTTGAAAAATAGCCATGTGGAACTGCAATCCCCGCGGCAGGAGGACAAACGGATCATTTACGACTTGCTGAACGCCGATGACAAAACCAAGGTGGGGAGCGTGATTTTTGAAACGGAAACCGGAGCCGTGATCTATTACCGCGCTTCGGACGGAGTGGAAATCAAGGAAGATGAGGTTTTGGCTTCCGGCTCAAAAAAAAACTTTTGACCCTGCCGAAAGAAATTCCGCCGGTACCCATCAACCAGCATAAAGCAAACACCTTAAACATCCTCCTCGCGGGGAAACACGAGGGGAATTTGGATACCCTGATTCTTTTGCAGGTGGATATGGGCTGGAAACGGATGACGCTTCTTTCTATCCCCCGCGACATTTTTTTCAACGGGCAGAAAATCAACGGGGCTTACGGCCGATGGGGAATCGACGAACTTACGCGGGAACTGGGAATCGTGACCGGGCTTAAAATCGACCGTTATATAATCATAGACATGTACGCGTTTATCGAAGTGATCGATCTGATGGGTGGGGTGGATGTTTACCTGCAAGATCCGCTCATTGACCCGACTTACAAGACGTTCGACGAGGGAAAATGGGGCACGCTTTACTACGGAAAAGGTGAACACCACTTGAGCGGCGTCCAAGTGCTGCGCGTCGCCCGTTCACGGCATACGTCATCGGATTTTGATCGCGCCGCGCGTCAACAGGCCATTCTGGTGGGGCTTCGGACTAAAGTGAAAAGTATGAACGTGAGCGACGCGGGAACTATCGCCAAAATAACCCAGGTCGTCCTTTCCAAAACGGAAACGAACCTGGGGGCAAAAGAGGCGATTTCCTGGCTGATCCGGTTTAAGGGCTACGAGGTAAAAACAGGCGCCGTGTTAAGCACGGCCAATGTGCTGACGCACAAAATCCAGTCGGCCAAAGAAGAACAGGCCGATGAGGAGGGGCAGGCTCCCGAAGACAAAAAGTGCTATCGGAAGCTTCCCAAGGTAAACAAAGTGATTGAAATCGAATGTGCCGCCCCGGTGGAAGGGCAGTATATTCTCGTTCCGCAAAAAGACTGGAACACCGTGCGGTGGTATGTGCGACAAATCCTGAACGGGTGAAGCCTACTTGAACGGTTCTTCCCAATAAATCCCGTCAAAATAGGTTGTCCCGTATTTTTCCTTGGCCATGGAACGGACGGTTAAGCGGAACTTTTTCCCGATGTAATCCGTTTTTTTCGGGATTTCGATCTGGTTGACGGTCCCGTCAACGTATTTGGAAAATTCCTTTTTTCCGTTGATGTAAAACAGGATGTTATACTTGCGTGTTTTTGCCGATGTGTCCGTCCAGGAAAGCAGATAATGGCTGGCGTTGCTTTCGGACATTTTGATTTCGAAGGGCTCGAAATCGGGATTGTTTTTAAACCCGCCTTCCGTGTTCACCGGGGTAATTTCCGCGGTTGACCAGGGGCT
>Ga0315284_10007329_pt1 | contig 15746 bp, 9 predicted proteins | sample YL17G09_16_MG_FD_203696 | JGI IMG/M metagenome (GOLD analysis project Ga0315284, IMG submission 203696) | Sediment microbial communities from Yellowstone Lake, YNP, Wyoming, USA - YL17G09_16 | ecosystem: Environmental > Aquatic > Freshwater > Lake > Sediment | place: USA: Wyoming | collected... | reverse complement strand
GCGATGCTGGCAGAAGAAATCATAATTAAACCAAAAATAACTAAAATGCCAATAACTGCTAATAGAATATAATCTGGTTGGCGGGACTTCATGGAAGTTAAAAATTTAAAGTTAAAAATGAAAAATTTTGGTGTCGCTACGCGACTTATTAATAAATGCGCGAAGCGCATACCTTAATTTTTAACTTTTCATTTTTAATTTTTAATTTTCAACGATACTACTGCTTTATTGAAAGCTTCTCCTCGTTCAAACTCGTGCCGGAATAGCCCGAAGCTGGCGCAGCCCGGAGAGAGCAAAACAATGTCGGCTGGCTTGGCGGCTTTGGCCGCCAGGACAACCGCCTTTTCCATATTATCAACTTTTTTGGTCGGGAGACGCCTGTCTATTTCTTTTTCCAGTTTGCCAGTAGCCGTGCCTACCAGCAAAACGGCGGCCCGGCAATTCTCGGCAATCAAATCGGCTAATTGAGAAAAATTCAGGTTTTTATCAGCGCCGCCGGCAATCAAAATAATGCCGCCTTTTTTATTTTCCATATTTAGCTGTTCAAAAACCGTTTTAATGGCGGCCATGGCGGCATCAGGCGCGGTGGCAGCGGTATCATTAATATATCTAACGCCGCCTACCTGTTTGATAAATTGGAGGCGGCCTTCCAATCCCTTGAATTGGCGCAAAACCTCTTTTATTTTTTCGCGGGGAACATTATAAAGGTCCGCCACCGAAATAGCCGCCAAAACATTATTTAGATTATGCTCGCCGATTAATTTAATATCGCGCAGGGCGCAAATCTTTTCTTTGGCGGCGCCGTAATAAATATTTTTTCCTTGACGATAGGCGCCCAGCCGCGCTTTTTGGTTGAGTTTAGGCAGATCGTCTTTAAGCAGCGTTTCACCATCGGCCGAATAAAAATAAATTCGTGAAGTGGCCTCTTTGGCGGTGTTTCTTAAGACGGGGTCAGTATAGTTTAAAAAAAGATAGTCCTTGTCTTTTTGGAATTTAAAAATTAATTTTTTATCTTCAATATAATCCTGAAAGCCGGCATAGCGGTTGAGATGGTCGTTTAAAATATTGGTCATCACCGCCACGGACGGGCTTTTTTTGTGCTCTTTGGCGTCGGCCAACTGCCAAGAAGAAAGTTCAAGCACCACGATTGTGTCTTTAGTAATTTCCGGTAGTTTTTCCAGTACCGATTGGCGAATGTTGCCGGCCAGAATAACTTGGGGGAATTGCGTGCTTAAAATCTGGGCCAGGATGGCAGCGGTGGTAGATTTTCCTTTGGTGCCCGTTATGCCGATAATTGGCGCTGGGCATAGCTCAAAAAATATGCCAATGTCGCTTTCCACCGGGATTTTTTTATCACGGGCAGCTTTTAAAAATTCGGAATCCTCCGGTACGCTTGGATTTTTAATGACCATTTCAGTTTCGGTGAAATCCTCCAGTCGGTGTTGACCCAAGACATATTCAACAGGCAGTCCGGCCAATTTTTCCAAAGATTCTTTGAGCTGCTCCTCATTTCTTAAATCGGTCGCCAAAACCTTGGCGCCCTGCGCCGCCAGAAATTTAATCACCCCCACTCCCCCGCCGTGCAGCCCGATGCCCATGACGGTGATTTTTTTGTTTTTAAAATCCATAGAAATTTAAAATGTAAATCTCAAAATTAAAAATGACAATTTAAAATGTTAAAATGTTTTTCGCCGTTTGCCTTTTAAAGTAAGAATACCAGAAGCAATAACATTGGCAATTTCTATCAGTTCTTGCAAAAGCCAATTTAATTCTCTTTGGTCACCCTTATTCGTGTCTCTTAAAAGACACAACCAGACCTTAGATTCGTTAGCTGATTTGAGTGCGTGGGTAAAAAAGTTTATAAAATCTCTTTGTGAACTAGAAGAATTAGCTTCAACGTAATTAGCTAATATGCTTGTCCCGCTTCTTAAAAGTTGTTTTACCCATTATTTCACAGACAGAATCTTTGGGTAATTTGTCAATAAATTTTATCAGGTGTAGTACCCAATTATACAATCTTTTTTTAAATTCATTTTTAAATTTCGCACTGTCATTTTCCATTTTGAATTTTCAATTTTACATTTTTACAGATAGAATCTATCCAAAAATGCAATAATCAGTCCCAGCGCCGCCATCATCCAGGAAATAATCCAGAAGCGCATGGTGACTTTGGTTTCCGGCCACCCCTTGGCTTCCAGGTGATGATGGAGCGGGGCTGAAAGAAAAATCTTTTTACCCCGACGCATTTTTTTGGAAATAATTTGTACTAGCACCGACAACGACTCAATCACCAAAATAAAACCGATTAAAGGCAGAAGCAAAAATTGATTGGTCAGCATGGCGATAATACCCAGCGTTACTCCCAGCGACATGGCGCCGGTATCGCCCATAAAAAATCTCGCCGGATGAATATTGAACCATAAAAAAGCCAGCAGTGCTCCAATAATGACGCCGCAGAAAGCCGCTAAATCATAGTGGCCTTGGGAATAAGCGATAACGCCGTAGGCGCCAAAAGCGGTCAGCAGAGTGCCGCCGGCCAGACCGTCCAGGCCGTCGGTTTCATTGACCGAAAAAGAAGTGGCTACTAAAATAAAAATAAAAATGAGCACATACCATAGTCCGATATCAAAATTTCCGACAAATGGAATATGGATAGTGCTCCAGCTTAATTTTGAATAAAACCACCAGGCGCCGAAAGCGGCAATCAGAGTGTAAATAATGATGCGGTGGCGCATTTTGAGCCCTCCGCCCTTGGGACCGATTTTGAAAATACCCATCAAGTCATCAGCTAGGCCAACCAGGGCCGAAGCCACCAACGCGCCCAGAGGCAAAAATGTCTGGCTGCGGCTTAAAAAATTCAACTTGCCGACGATGGAATCAACGCCTAATTTAGCCAGCCCCCAGAAGAGCAGGGCCAGAATTAAAACAGCGAGCCAGACCAAAAGTCCGCCCATGGTTGGTGTACCTTCTTTCTTCTGGTGGAGTTGTTGGAAGACCGGCGCGCCGTCGGTGCGAATTTGTTTACCCAATTTATATTTATACAAAAAATGCGTCCAGAGCGGCGTTAGCGAAAAAGCCACCACAAAAGCCAGGGCGGCCAATCCCAAAATCCGGGAGATTTGGAATAAGTCAGACATAACAGAAAAATAAATCCCAAATAACAATTTCCAAATTCCAAATAAATTCAAAATCTCAATTTTCAAAATTCAAAACAATTTGGAATTTTGAATTTCGGTCATTGGATATTATTTGAGATTTGGTGTTTGGGATTTGATGCTTTTGTACTATTCTACCATAAATATGCCTTTTCTGTCCATTTAAGCAGGGCCTCAATTTCTCCCAGCCGGTCTTGACTTTCCATTACCACGGCGACGATATAACCCCTGCCTTCGGGCGATTTAAAAGCGACAACCATGCAATTGCCCGCTTCTTCGGTGTAGCCAGTTTTGCCGCCGATGATTTCGGGAATTTTTCCCAGAAGTTTGTTGGTGGCGGTTAGGTGGTGATGGAAACGGCCGTCAACGGAAAGCACATCAATTGATTGGGTCCGCATGATTTTTGCCAGCAGCGGATATTTTAAAACCTCCTGAATAATTTTAGTCAAATCCCAGGCGGTGGAATAATTTTGCGGGTCAAGTCCCGAAGGGTCAACAAAATGAGTGTTGGCTAATTTTAAATCAGTCACCTTTTTATTCATTAGTTCAACAAACTTTTGCCGCGAGTCAGACTTTTGAGATTCTATATTTTTATCCACGGGATTGCTTTGTCCCGCCAAGGCGGAACTCGCAACGACGTTTTCCGCCAGCGCCACGGCCGCATCGTTGCTGGATTCAACCAGCAGAGCATAGAGCAGATTTTCCACGGTCATTTCCTCCCCGACCACCAGATTTCCCATTTCGCCCGGCGTCTCAACTGCCTTTTTACTGACCTTAAAAACGGTTTCCGGTTTAACATTTTCCATGGTGACGAGCGCCGTCATCAGCTTGGTAATACTGGCAATCGGATGGCGTTCATTTAGTCCATTTTTTTGATAAAGGATTTCTCGGCCGTCGGTGTCATAAACCAGGGCGATTTTGGCGGAGAGTTTAGGTTCCCCCACCCGCCAGTTGCGCACTGGCCAAATGGGCAGGCGTTGGCTAGTAATGAAAATATCGCCGACCAGATCACTGCTTAAAGGTAATTTATAATCTTGGTTATCGGATAACAAAGGCGCTTCGGCGGTTGAAGTATTTTTAGGCAAGTTGTTATTAGCGAAAAATCCCGCAACGGGATTGAGCAAAATAACAAGGGCGGCGAGGAATTTAAGCATGATATTTATGTCATTCCTGCCCCTGCTTTCGCAGGGGTAAACTTGTCCCCGCGGAAGCGGGGAGCAGGAATCCAGGTTTAAATTTCTGGATCCCGGGTCCCGCCACCGTCAAGACTACGGCGGGCAGGCAAGCCCGGGATGACCCCGATAGGGTCATTTTTTGGCCATTGAAAAACTGCCCTTAACAGCCGCAGGGTTAAATTTAATTAAGTTAGCTGGTGAAAGTTTTATAGACAGTTCATATTCTCCGCCGTTGACGATAATTTTTGAGGGCTTAGTCATCGCGTTATCAATAAAAAACGGCAGTTTATATAAGACGCCAAACGGCGGCGTGGCGCCCAGTTTTACTCCTTTAATATTGGTCTTCATCCATTTCTCGGTCACAAAGTCTATTTTTTTGTAATTTTTTTCTTTGGCCCGCTTCGCCGGAGCTTCAGCGAGGCGAGCCTTTTGTCGCAGCTTGTTAAAAGTGGCTAGTACTTTTTTCTTATCTAAATTTTCATTCGCCGGAATGAGTCCGATATAATAATCTTTTTTATCAAAATAAATAATGACGGTCTTCCCTACCATTGCCGGCTTAACTTTCAACGTCGCCGCTTTATCTAAAGCCGTGAAAACAGTTCTGTGCTCAATAATTTCGTATTTGATTTTACTCTTGTCTAAAAAGTTTTTGAGGGTTTTTGAGAACATAAATATAAAAAGTTTATTATTTAATATAGTCTTATCTTATTAAAAAAAATAGATTGTGTCCAGATAAAGAAATTCGCCCGGTAGATTTTGTCCGGGCGAAATTATTTCTCGAAGCTATTCTTTTAATATTTCTTCGGTGTATTCATGCGTATATTGACAGAAAGCATACCATTTCTCGTTTATTTTTAAGGCACCCCACGATCTTTTTCCTTTATGGTCGTCTATTCTAATTGTCATACAGTCTCCTATTATAGATTCTACCACACCATGTTCCATGTTTCGCTCATTCTTGTTTTGTATAAACTTAACCCTGTCCCCAATCTGAATGTAATCTGCCATTTTTAAACCCTCCTTGTTTGTTTAATAAAAATCTAAAAAACTGTGGACCGATGGGGATTCGAACCCCAGACCCCCACATTGCAAATGTGGTGCTCTACCAATTGAGCTATCGGCCCTTGAAAATTTAACGGGGCAAGACTGAGACTGCGGGCCCAAAAATGGCTTATTGCTAATCGCTTATAGCTTGTCGTAAAGCCATATGCTATTGGCTATAAGCCACCAGAGTGGGCGGCGGAAGAGTCGAACTTCCGACCTCGTCATTATCAGTGACGCGCTCTAACCAACTGAGCTAGCCGCCCCTTTCTGCTTTTATCATAAACAAAAAAAGCCCTTTAATCAAGAGCTTGTTTTGGTTTAGTTCCTTGTAGCTGTCCCGAAAATAGATTCTTTAAAGTTGTGCTATTATCAACCGCAGAATTTTGAGCCGACTGCGTGGCCCAAATTAACTGGATTGCCAAAGTATTGAGGTTCGACCTCCATAGTGGTCAAAATGGCGAGATTTATTTTTTCAATTCTCTTTCAATATCCTTAATTTCTTTGCCGACAAATTTTTCGGATGTCTCCAGGGCTTTTTTTAGTCGTTCGTAGATTATTTTTTCTCTTTCGCTTAGCCCTTCGTAGCCGTCTAATTTCGACACCTGTTTTTTTACTTCTTGAGATAAAGCAGAAAAAGCTCGGCGGAGTTTTTTCTCCGCGTCTAACGTTTCTTTTTTAACCCGTCGGCGCCAGAGCTTTAATTTATACCATATATAGAAAGTCGTGGCGACCAAACCAATAACAATTATCAGCAACAAGTTGATGATGGAAATGTAGTCAATGACAAATTTACCAATTTGAATTTGTAAAGACAAGGTTACTTTGAAAATAATCGTTTCCGAAGGATTGCTTTTCGCACCTCGTTCATCTGTTACTTCGGCCCAAAGCTTATAAACTCCGTCTTTTAATTTTTTATCGGCAACAAAATTAAAATTTCCTTTTTCATCGCTCTTTACTATTTGGCTTTTTGGTTTGTCGTCTTCTCTTTGCAGCCAAACAGTTATTTGAGAATTAGGATAGGTTGTTCCTTTGGCTTCAAAAACTTCGTCGGTATAAATTTGTTGAGGATAGGAAGTGAAGGTTGGAGATTGGATCGGTTTGATAACAAATTCTTCGGCAGCAGTGGCAAAATTGCCGGCTTTATCAAAGGCCTGGACCAGGATGCTTCTTTTGCCCGGCGCCTGAAGAGGTAAAGTATAGGAATTAGATTGAACTGTTACAGTCGGCAAAATAAATTCATCTCCCTCGCCTATTTTGATTTTGTAATTATCAATGCCTGATAAAGAATCGGTGGTGTTAAAATAGACGGTCGGCCGCGGGTTATCTGTTTCTTTGCCTTCGGCGAATTTAATGGATAGGGATTCGGGAGGTACGGTATCAATTTGGAGTTGGAAATGAGAGACACTTCCCCAGCCAGAACTGTTGCGCAGCTGCACATGCAAATACCAAGTGCCGTCGTCTAAATCTTTGAATTCTTTAGAGTTAACAGCCGGCGTATAAACGACGAGCGGATTAGCTTGAGGAATGTGGCTGAGCAAAAGTCGGGTACTCAAGGTGTCTGGCGGTAAAGGCCAAGATAAAACCGCGTCTTTTTTGGCGTACCATTGATTAGAGTCAGGATGAGTTTGAGAAGAAATTTGGGGCGCGGCTGGTACGCCGGGTAAAACTGTGGGTGTTGTTGCTTTGGGGGCAGCCGGGCCAATAGAAGGAACTTCTAAAGCGAAATCCGCTCCTCCCAAACCTGTTAAGATATTAGTCCCTTGACCGTCATTGGCCAGCACCGCCGCCAAAGAAAGATTTAAAGACGCTTCCCCGCCTCCTTTAACTTTGAAATTAATAGTGATGATTTTTCCTTTGGAGCCAGTATAGCCGGGGTTATATATGATTCCCTCAAAGTTGACAGTGCCTTGTCCGCCAGCTGGCGGATTGGAAAAAGACGGTTCCTGCACCCAGAGATTGATAATGGAACCGGTCTTAACAAGCGAAGTAACCTGTAATTTATCAGCGGGAAATAAAACAGCGCCGCTAGCCGCGTTCATCGCTTGGTCGGCGCTGGAAACATAGACATTCACGGAAAAAGCTTGACCAAGATTATAAGAACCCGAGGCCGGAGAAAGATACAAAGAAGCAGCTTGGGCGCTTTGCGCCCATAAACCACCAAAAAACACTAATAAAAAACTAAAAAACACTAAAATAGATAACTTGGCGCATTTTAGTTTAGTATTAGCGTCAATTAGCGGATTATTTTGTGGATTAATTTTCCCTTCCATAAAATCTTCGCTTAAGATAAGCGGCAGAGATCAATATCGCTACTATTATTATAACCCAAATTAAATAATCTTCATACCAGGCCAGTTTTTTTTGCGGCGCGAGTTCCGCTACCCGTTCATTCCCTACTTTGTCTATTGCTTTGACGAAAATCCAGCTCTGCAATTTTTGGTCTCGTAATACATAAGGGCTTTTCGCAGAAATCCATTTTGAAAATATCTCAAAAAATATTTGTCGCGTTTCTTTTATCTCGTAACGGTTAATTCCCGATCCCTTGTCTTGCGTGACGAAAACCAAAAAATTTTTACCGTCAAATATTGCTGGATCGCTTGTCACTGTTGGTTCAAATGCTTCTGGCATGTCGGTATCCTTCTCTTCGACTGCCGCAGGCTGAGATGTCGACGCTTGCTTTGAAATGGCAAATTGCAGATTGGAAATTGTTGTATTCGCTTCTGTTCCTTTCCCGTCATTGAGTAATGTTTTTATGTCTTGGATTTCAATTGAATCTAGCCCCTCCCGTATTGATTGAAAAACTAATGAAAAAATTAAACCCTTATCGCCTGAATAGCCGCCGGGAGTTATCCCCGAAAAGATAATTTCTCCGTTTTTGGCTTCGGGTCGGTCAATCCAAAAATTAACAATAGAATCGCCGTCTTTTATTTCTTTTAATTCAAGAAGTTTTTCTGGAAATACAATTTTACCTTCAACGGCATTGATATTTTCGTTATCCGTGTTGAGAAAAAATTTCGCCTCAAATTTAGTTCCTGTCTGAATGCTTGAATTTTTAACATCAAAAGAAGTCTCGGCCGCGAAAACCGAAGGCGCAAAAAATAAAAACGCGGCTGTAATAATAATTTTCGATTTTGGAATCAGTTTCATAATTCTAAAGTTAACCTGTCCAATAATACGCCATAATACTGAAGTCCTTTAGGTCTACTTTGGTATCATTATTTAAATCAATCGTAGCCGGCGGCGAGGGACGTTTATACCAATATGCCAGGATAGAAAAATCAATTAAGTTTACCCGTCTATCATTATTAGAATCTCCTTTGAGGGTTGTTCTAAAGAGGGGCGCGGCCGAGACGGATTTGGTGCCAACGGTGAAAGTAAGAGCATGGGAAAAAGTGCTGATGTCATTATTTTTAGTCGCCCGGGCGCGGGTAGAATGGTCGCCGTAATCAACCTCTAAAGTATCAAATTTGTAAAGCCAGGAGCCATCGCTTTGCGCCGGAATTTTTTTTACCAGTTCATTTTCCGAATTGATAAAAACTGCGATTTCCGCTGATGGGGCGCTTTGACCCATAATACTCAAAACCTCGCCCTGTTTAACTTCGGTTTTATCTATGCTAATTGAAGGCGGCAAAAAAATACCGCTGACAATAGTCGTTGCCCCGCCGGTAATAGAAATAGTGAAAGTATGGGTAATGGAACGATTACCTTTTGAATCCTCGGCCCAGACGCCGAAAGTATAGATGCCGGCAGAAAGCCCTGAAAGAGAAACTTCAAATTTTGCGTCTGCGCCGGCGCGCGTCGTGGCGGCCACTTGGGCGTCTTTTAGAAGCGTGACATAGCTTTGAGGATAAGCCGTGCCTTTAAAAATGGCTTGGGTAATTAAAGGTATTGGGATACCGCCGCCTCCGCCGCCTCCGCCGCCGGCTGGCGGGCAGGCACCGCAGTCAATCGGACAGGTGCTGCAGTTTTCCGTGCCATTGCAGGAGCCGTCGCCGCAGCGGGGTGCGGCCGACGCGACAGGCGTAATGCTGACCTCATTTGACTGGACTAAATTTTGTCCGGCCGCATCTCGCGCCTGCACCACAAAATGATAAGTTGTGCCGTTGGTTAAATTGGTGCGCGTTGATGATAAAGCATTGCCCACATCGCTGAAAGTGTAAGGACCTCCCGAGTTGGTCGTTTGACCGACCGCGTAACTAGCCACCACCGCGCCCAAAAACGTCTGAGAAGGGTTCCAGGAGAGGGCGACCTGAGTATTACCGGCTGTGGCGGAAGAAATTGTCGGCGCGGTGACTAGCGCGAAATAAAGCCAGCCGGCGCGGTGAGTAAAATCGGCGCTGGCGCTGGTGTTTTCACCGCTGATCAGCTGGCCGAGACTGCCGAATAATTCAAAATCAGTGGAAGTCGACCTCTGCCCGCCGATAGTGACGACCGGGTCGCGCAAAATAAAATCATGGCTGGTGTAGTCCTCGGCGTTGACTGAAACAGCAGTCAGAATCAATAAAATTGTGATGTAAAAAATCGCGGTTTTATTCAAAGCAGTTCAGTAAAAATATACGTAAATTATTCTTTGTCTATTTCTTTATAAATAAGAGAAGAGATATCTTTAATAACGTCGGCCAGCTTATCAAGGTTTTTGCCGCGAGTCATGACGCAAAGGATATACGGTTTTTTTGGATAATAAATTATACCACAATCATGGAGCTGTTTCAGGTTGTTGTCATCTATTTCTTTTTCGCCAAACTTGTGGGCCACGATTATGTCGGCAGGGACTCCGGCCCGCAAACCCTTATTAAATGTTGACTGGCTAAGCAAGTCGAGCGCTTTCTCGGATAATTCTTTATTAAGATAAGTGGCGTTATAAAGTATTCTAAAAAACGAAGCATAGATTTTCACGGGTATTTGATATTGAGCGCCCGATGGTTTTTCAATTCCTAAGTCGCCATAACTGTCCTCAAATTGTTTTTGTGTGACAATCTGGTCAAGAAGATAAGTTGCGTTATTGTCTGAATACTTGATCATTGATTCAACAAGGTCTCCCGCAACATAGAATTTGCCCGGTTCGATTTCTTTCTCCGGTTTAAAATACACTGATACTGGTATTTGTTCTTTATCATCGTAAAAAAATCTCTGTTTCAAAATTTCCGGATTTAACTCAGCAATTTTAAAAACGCTAAACATTAATGGCACTTTTAGCAAACTTCCGGGCATAAATGTTTCTTTTTCGTTCAGGCCAAACCAAGGTCCGTTATTAAGGTCGCGAAAATATACCGAAATGAAATCTAAGGAACTTTTGCTTTCTTCTATGAAAGTTTGAACCAGAGATTTGATGCTATTAATTTTTTTGTTGGATACGTTTTCTATCATATTGCATTCAAGAAGCGGATTGATGAGTTTATAATTAGATCCAAACGAATCTTGACGGATATCAGGCGAGGATTCTCTGGGAGGCTCGGGCGCGGCAGAATTATTTTTATTGCCATATTTTAAGCCCAATAAAAAACTTCCCCCAATGCCGAGAATAAGCAGTATTAAAAAAATAAAAGATTTATTTAACCGTCGCATATTATAACTATATAGAATAGAAGTACTTTCCCCGCGCCTCCGTGCGCGGGGCTAAGCGGGAAGAAAAATGGGAATGTGGTAGACTGAAAATATGTCCGAGAGCAGAAATCGAAGGCCGATAAACTTGCCAAACAGCAAAAACTTTTCTAACCGCCGCGGTCGGATGGAGGGAAATCCCCGCCGCTCCGTCGGCGGGGTAGTTTAATTAAAGCAATTTTATTGTTTTGTCACTAGGATAATGAACTCGGGATGGGTTCTGGTGAAACTAGCGGGCTCGGTTCTGGGCTTAAACTACTTGGTTCCGACGACGGCGAAACTGACGGCTCCGGCGAGGCTGTTGGCGCCTGCCCTGAGTTTGTTGAAGGGCTCGGCTCGGGGCTGGTTGACGGCTCAACAGACGGACTTGGGCTGGCAGTTGGTTCAGGAGATGAACTTGGGCTAACGCTCGGCTCAACGGACGGACTTGGGCTGGCGCTCGATTCAGGAGAAATACTCGGGCTTGGCGAAACTTCCGGGCTAACCGACGGCTCCAGCGAAGGACTCGGAGATGGGCTCGCGATATTTGAGGCATCGGAAGTCGCAGAGTCCGCCGCTGTCTCCACGATCCACCAATTGAATTTTACGATTTCTTTAGCCGGTTCGTTTAAGCAAATCCTAAAGCCCTGGCCACGAACAGTGCCGTCCGGATTATTAATGTTCTGGCTATTTTCTTCACAAACTGTAATAGGTACGGCTTGCTTGCCTTTAACCGTTACAAAAATCATAGTCGTCGTACTCACTTGGTTATTTATTATATAAGTATTCAATTCGCCAACATTAATTTGCGCCGAGCCGATGGTCGCGTCTTTATGCTGGCCATTGACGTCGGCCGGCGTGGTATTAATAGTAAGCTTGTCGGTCTGCAAGATGCTGGTTACCAGTTTTTGCGCGTGCACAATTCCCTGCTCCACCACTAAGCTCATTGATTTTAGACCGCTGATTACCGAAGCGTATAAATTATCTACCAGCGCGGCAATGGAACTTGGCGCAAGTTGAATTTTATCGCCGCCGAGAGTTTCTAATGACTGGTTGAAATTTTGTTCTCCTTGTAAAATTTTTGCCGCTGCCGCACCCTCTATTTTTGTTAATCGATTCTCCAAACTGTTAATTGCTAATTGCTGGTCATTAACTTTTTCATTTAACATCTTAACCCCCGCCAAAGTGAAACTAGTTAATTTATATAAATCCACTCCCTTGCCGTCAACGCTCAAGACTTCCAGCGGCGCTTCTTCGGCGATAAGGCCTAAGCGCTTGCTGACTAAACTAGTTTGGTCATTGTTATAGTAGTAAGTCGCTACTTTAACCTCAGAAATCTTTGCCAAAACATTTTCATAATCGGCTGAATTTAGATACTCAATATACTTTTCCGCCTCGCGGGTGGACACATTAACAAACCCCGTCGCGACGATATCCCCGCCGACCGCCAGCCTAACACCAGAGTTTGCCGCCGGCATGGTCGTCCCGATGCCGACACCGCCATCAGCGCTAATCGCCAACGCGGAGCGCAGCGATAACATCTGATTATTTAAATCGCTAATTGACGCTAGAGTCTGCGTTCTTAAATCCGCGATTACTCCGTTAACATCATCCAGCCTAACCGTTAAAGCCGCGTCAAGCTTTCCCGCTTCTTCTTGCGCTATGGCCGCGATTTTCGGATCTAAATTCAAATTATTGACTGCTTGTTTTATCATTTGCTGAACCTGATCTTCAATTTTCATGTTGGCGATGCGCTCCACTACTAACGCTTCAACTTCTTCCACGGCTAAAGATTTATTGCGCCTTGAAATCAAAACTTTAATTTTGCCAGTGCCGCTGGCTAACGGCTCTAAAGCCACGCCCACGGTAGAGTCGCCGCCATCGGCGCGCATGGCGTAGCCCGGGGTGCTAGAGGCGCTGGTCAGCGAATCGCCGATGTTAATCGGTCCGTTTTCCGCCGAAACAAAAGCGTCAACTTGGCCGAGCATGCCGACTATCGCGTAATGTGACGGATCTTGTGCAACTTGACTGTTATCATTACCCACAATCGCCGGCTTGGTGGAAATTATGCCCATAACATTGTTATCCGCTCCGCGTTCGCAACGTTTAACCGCGTTATTTTCTACAATATCCACGCAGACCACTTCGCCTGATTGTAAATCTGAATTATTGGTATAAAAATATTCGGCGTAATCGGCCGGCGCAACAGAAGCGCCGCCGTCGGCCCAAATCTTGCCGTATGTATCGACTCTAAAAATCCAGCCGGTCGTAGAAGTTGAAATGGCCAACATATTTCCGGTGGTAGCGGCCGCAAGCAAACTCGCTATAGTTAATTTGGCCGGAGGCGTGGTCGTGCCAATGCCCACGTAGCCTTGTTTATCTATTATAAACAGCGTTGATGTTGCTAATGAACCGGTTGAAGAAGCAATCGTGAATAAAGGAGATAAACCACCATTGAATTGATTTATTGCTAATTTACCCCACGGACTCGTCGTCCCGATGCCGATGTTGCCATTCCCATTAATAACAAATCTATCATTCGCGCCCAAAACAGTTGATGAAGAAATTTTAAATTTGCCCAAGTCAGCCAAATCAGAGCCGATTGTCCAGTTTGATATCCACATAGCCGCGGTGGAAGAAGCTGAAAAGAGAATAGATGGGCTGGCGGCGGCGGTGGAGCCATTGGTGCGGATGGATAAAATATTAAGAGGCGTGGTTGTTCCGATGCCGATGTTGCCGCTGGCGGTCAGATAGAGTTGAGAAGCATTTACGCCGATACTTCCCTGGATGCCAAGGGTAGCCATGGGTGATGATGTCCCGATGCCGACGTTGCCCCCCAAGAACTGTGCCGCGTAATTGTCAGTGGCAGCCGTATTGGCATTGACCGTCAAGCCGTAGGAGTTAGTAGTGGAGGCGTTCAGTGTGGATGCTCCGATGTAGAGACTGTGAGCATTGGTGGTGGTGCCGTTGCCGGCAACCAGAGTAATGGGCGCTCCTGAAATGGCAAAAGTCGCCAGGTCAGCGATGTTGTTGCTTTTTGAGTAAGTTGAAAAAGCTGCGTTAGGAGCACTAATTAAGAATTCTCTTTGCAGAGAAATTGTTCCGTTGGCATGGGTGCGGGTCTGTCCCAGGTTGAACAAAACATTGGTAGCTTCAACGTTAGCGGTAAGTCCGGTGTCAGCCGCTCCGGTGACCTGAAAGTTTGGCGTATTGCCGGAAGTATCAGCCGTATCGTACTGAGCAAATTCCCCATTGAGCGAGAAGGTGGTCACAGGCGAGGAAGTGCCAATCCCGACATTGCCGTTATTTAAAATAGTCAAGGCCGCTGGAGTAGAGGTAGCGTAAGAATCGGTGGAGGTGCCGACATACAAATTCCCGCCCATAGAAGAGAAGAGCCAGTGCTTAGTGTTAGCGGTTGAAGCAGAATAATCAGATAAGGCCAGGGAGGGACGGGTGCCGGAAACCTGAAGCAACCAATTAGGCGTCGTTGTTCCGATGCCGACGTTGCCGCTAGAAGATATAAAAATAGTAGAAGTAGCTTGCGCGGCGCCTGCGTCATTGCCGACGATAAAGTTTCCTTTAGCCAGGGAAGTTGAAAGAGGAGAGGTGGTGGCGATGACCTGTCCCGTAGAGTTGACCGACAGAAACGAACCGGCGGTTGTACCGAGATTTGGTATCGTCAGACTGCCAATATTTCCGATGGTTGATGAAGCGTAACCGGAGGAAAAAGCCGTGGAAGAAGCATAGGTAAAGTTAAGCCGGCCCGGATCAGCCGTGAAGAAGAAAGTTGATGAGGTGGCAAAGGCAGAAGCGCCGGCGCCGTAAGGTATGAAGGTTGAGGCCAGTCCGCCGGCGCCTAAGCCGGTGCCGCCTAAAGTCGTGCCTAAAATCCCAGCGTAAGAAGTAGTAATTGAGTCTGAGCCTGAGCCTGAAACTGCCCCGGTTAAAGTGATTGAACCGCCAGCTGGCGTCGTGGTGGCGATGACCAATCCACTGGCATTAACTGCTAAGAAAGTTCCGGCCGCAGTCCCTAAGGTTGGCAAAGTCAGGCTGCCTATATTCCCGACAGTGGAAGAAGCGTAAGAAGCGGAAAAGAGAGTTGAGGAAGCGTTAGTGACGGTTAAAAGAGAAGTTCCCGTGGTGAAGTAAAAAGCCGAGGAAGTCGCAAAGGCCGAAGCGTCGTTACCAAAAGGTATATAATTTAATTTAAGCCCTCCCGTTCCTAAACCTGTGCCGCCAAAGTCAGCGGCAATGGCTGTGCCATTCCAAGCGCCAGTCGTTATGGTGCCGACTTTAACTAGGTCCGTTAAAGTGGTTAGTGAAGATGTCGCTGCCCAGGCCGGATAACCGGTAGAGTTTATTGAAAGGAAAGTTCCATAAGTTGAGGAGGCCATGGCGGACCAAGTGGTTGGCGTATTGGCCATTAGCAAAGCCCCATTAGTTATTGTATTTAAACCCGTGCCGCCGTTAGCTACTGTTAAGGCAGTATTAAGACTAAGTGTTCCAATATATCCCAAGGTAGACGAAGCGTAAGAAGCGGAAAAGAGAGTTGAGGAAGCGTTAGTAAAAGTTTGTGTCCCCGCCCAAGTGTTGGAACTGGTGGTGGCAAGAGCAAGGCCAAAAGCCGAACCCGCCAGAGTTATGGGATAGGTCGCGGTGTAAGTCCCGCCAGCTGGCGTCGTGGTGGCGATGACCAATCCACTGGCATTAACTGCTAAGAAAGTTCCGGCCGCAGTCCCTAAGGTTGGCAAAGTCAGGCTGCCTATATTCCCGACAGTGGAAGAAGCGTAAG
>Ga0315284_10007328_pt1 | contig 15747 bp, 16 predicted proteins | sample YL17G09_16_MG_FD_203696 | JGI IMG/M metagenome (GOLD analysis project Ga0315284, IMG submission 203696) | Sediment microbial communities from Yellowstone Lake, YNP, Wyoming, USA - YL17G09_16 | ecosystem: Environmental > Aquatic > Freshwater > Lake > Sediment | place: USA: Wyoming | collected... | reverse complement strand
GTCGATGAGCTTGATTTCCTTGTTTTCCGAGTCTTCTATGGTTTTTCTCAAAGTTTTGATTTCTTTCTCTGCGATTTGCTTTCTTCTCTGGGCGATCTGTTCCATTTCTAACTTAAGAAGCTGTAAAAGCTTCTTCGGTGCCTGCAATCTCTGATAAAGAGCTTCAAGCTGACTGTCTAATAGACCGACCGGCGCATATGGTTCATAGCATTTTTCGTGATTGTGAAGATTCGGAAGACAGCGATAATAACTGCCTCTGGGATGGATTTCTCCGGTCATCTTTTGTCCGCAAACCTGACAATATGCGACTCCCCTTAAAAGGAATTCAAGCTTTCCTTTCTCTCCGGTATTGGCACTTCTCCTCTTCATTATCTCTTGGACTCTATAAAATAATTCTGGCGCAATGATTAGCTCATGTTTTCCTTTATATTCCTTGCCGTGCCATTCTAGCTTCCCAATATAGAATCTCCGGGAAAGAATTTTTTTCATAGACTCCGGCGTAAAGATTCGTCCGTATCGCGTCTTCAATCCTCGTTCATGCATCTCATCAGCGAGAGTTCTTAGCGAATAATTGCCGGTTGAGAATAATTCATAGGATTGTCTTACAAGGGCTGCTTTTTCAGGATCAAAAATGTGCTTAATACGATTGTTGTCGCCCTTAATGCTCTTATACCCTAATGGGGGCATATGAGGCCATTCTCCTTGACGGAGTTTTTCCATGTTGGATTTTTTAATCTCTTCACCGAGATTGGCGCTGTACCACTCGGATATGCTGGCGATGATGTTCTCTAAAAGATGGCCAACGGGGTTGTCGTCAAAGGGCTCGGAGACCGAGATTAGCCGGATTCCCTTTTGTTTAAGAATGGCTTTTATTGTAGCGTAGTCGATAAGATTACGAGCCAGGCGGTCTATCTTATGGACAATTACCGCGTCGATATTTTTATTTTCTTTGCACTGCTCTATCAGTCGCTTCAGTTCCGGCCTATTTGCGGTTCTTGCAGATTCTCCTTCATCAACAAAATGGCCAGCAACTTTCCAGCTGTTTCGTCTTGCATATTCCCGCATAGCTTCGATCTGCGCAGGAATAGACAAATCTTTTTGCGCTTGTTTGTCCGTGGAAACACGGGCGTAGAGGAGACAATTCATAAATATAATTGGGCTTAAAGGCGAGGTAAGGAATGCAAATTTGATGCAAATAATGAATCCTTAGCTTATTATTTTTATTTGAAGTTTGTTAGAGTTTAATTTTCTTTTGTTATAGCATCATCAAGATATCTTACATAAGCAGAACGCATTCTATGCGGATAAACTAACCATAGCAATATAAGAAATTGGGGATATCTTCTAAAACCTCGAGGTAGATCTGTCTCGTTATTTGTATGAGAATCTTCTACTAATTTAGACCAGCTTTGCGTTTGCTTTGGAAACCCACTTTCAAGTTTGCCATGCTCGGCTCTGTATAAAAAGGTTTCCCATTGATACTTAGGAATAAATTCTATCATTTGGATATGCGTTATGGGTCTCCACATTGAAGCCAGAAAAGCTTTTAAATTATGCCGAGCGGCAAGTGTAATTACGGAATCCAAGGAATAAGAACTATCTACAAACGTTTCTGTTATGGGGTCTTCCAATAATCCAATAAAGGATCTCAGTGCGGTTTCATGTTCATAGTAGGGGTTGATAAGGCCTACTTTCTCTTTCCTATGTGTATAAATTATACTGTTTATGATTATCGTTAGGACCCTGTTCGCAGCCTCTTTCTCGCCGATTCTATTAAGATACCAGAACGTACTTATAAAAAACGGCAACGAGCCTTCGCTGAATATTTTAATATCATCCCGATATTTATTAAGAAAGTCTATTACTTTTTCATCAAACCATCCTTTATCTCCTTGTAATAAAAGAAATAATCGATAAGCAGTCAGATAACCCGCTAGAATGGAAGTCCGAAATGGAAGAATCATCCCTTCAAAAAGACTCTTGCTTTGAAGAAGATCCGGACTTTCGAGTGCTTCTTTTTGCAAATTGGAAAGAGCACCATCTATGGCTTTAAGTGATAGATCAATGGACGGTTGTAATTCTTCATAAGCATTGTACTTCTCCGCCATAGCTAGCAGCTGAGCGGTAGCAATTATCCACCCATCAGCCAAAGACCAGTAGTTCTTAGCTCTCTCATACGTAGAGAAGAGATAGGCTGAAAATAGAAGATTATTGGCAGCTGCAAGTATTATTTTTTTCTTATCTATTTTGTTGCCAGGTGGGAAGATTCCCGATAAGAAGTTGAATAACTTGTCTTTTGGCAATGGATTTATCCCAGGATATGTGTACAAATTGAAGAATGATTGGATGTCGCGTATTTCGGTCGGCACAAATTTTTCATTTGCAGAAATAAAATCGCTTAAAAGCAATCCCCCCGTGATGACGTCAAGAATTGTCTGACCTTTTCTTTTTCTTGATTCGTTGCGATCATCTATCTCGCGCCTTACCGGATCAGATAAAGTGCCGTTTGTTACAAGAATCGCGTTGTGAGGGATCGTTTTATCAATACCCGGATGATTGATGGGTATATCGAGCAACTCTTCCACTTCGGACCTAATCTTGCGCCAGCGGTCTAAGGAGATATCGCCCGCTTTCAATTGAAAAGCGCAGGGATTTTTGTGTGAATCAAGCGCAATAATATCCTTGCCCTGTTCAAAAGGACCATGCACAGAGATGTGCACTATCTTATAGCCCTTGAGATTTAACAGCTGACAAAATGGGATTTGATATCCCCGCTCGTCGCTATTAATCAACCAATTTTCTATTACTCTCTCTATCATACCATTCTCTATATTTGCGCTTCATGATTTCTTCATATCGTCTCTTATATTCTGGATTACTTTCCCACTCCGGTAGCTTATCCTTTATTTTTGCATAAAGATTTGGATGCATTACCAACGAAGGCATATGTGGTCGGCCGGTTTCTTCATCATAATCAATCCAAACTCTCTCTAGCACTTCTAAAAACGTCTCAAATGTAAAAGGTTTACCCCCTTGATCAATGCTTGTTCCAGCTTCTTTTGTTATCTGTTCAATAGTTGAAAACATAGTTCGTGCCATATTTCCGGTCATTTCTTCAGCAACCGCATCAATCTTTTTGATGATGTCTCCGATGGTCAAGGATTTGATCTCTTCTCTCGAAATTTGAAAAACAGATTCAAATTGTTTATAATCCATTTCCTTCTGCTTGCCATCTACTGTGCCAAAAACCATACGGTCGCCTTCATGTTGGAATGTATGATGTGCCATGGAGATTATAGGATCCCCCATTCTTACACGATATTGTAGCCTTTTTGTAATTAGGTTATCGAGTTTAGCTAAAATATTTGGAAAATCGGGTAGCATAGTTTCTTTTTATATTACCAAACAAATAATCATTAGTAAATAGAACAAGGAAGCAGGCCACCGTGGAGGATGTTAAAACTTTTTATGAAAATAGAGTTTCTTTAGGAATATAACAGTAAGCGATTTACTCATCTCAGTCAACGGTTTCTTCGACTGGAATGTTGTGCTTTGCGCTAGGACTCTTTGATTTCTCAATCTATTTTGGCCTTTTCTTTCGTTGATATAAATACACATTTGGATACTCTTAACCCTATGGTGTTAAAACAATACTGTACCGTCCAGACAATTAGGCCAAGGAAGATTAAACCTAGAAGGGAGTCAAATAATATCAGAATTTTGCCCAATATTGTTGAAGGGATATAATTATTACATCCGAGACCAACAACATTAATAACAGTTATGTAAAGAGCTTTCCAATAATTCTTGATGCTATTTTCAAGTAAATATATTATAAGGCTGCTTAGCAACAATAGAAAACAAAAAACAGATAATGTGTTTCGAAAGTACCAAAAACTTCTGAAGACTGCTCCCATGACCTCTGTAAATGGAAGTATCCTTTTTGAAATAGGTGTCACCATATTTAAATCCCTCCTCTCCCCAAAATTCAAGTTGACATGAATTTCATTGTTATTATATCATAACCTTACTTAACAATACTAAACTTAACAATATTAAACAATACAATACATGAGAGGAGGAAAATATGTCAAAAGCAGTAGGTGAAATCACCATAGAAAGTGGCCGGGTTATTAAGGGAGATTTCCTTTCACTCAAAGAAGTGGCAAAGAGAGTCAAGGTTAATCCCGCTACAATATTACGTTGGATCAAGAAGAAAAAAGCAAAAGTCACTCCTTATAAAAACAATAGGGGGCACTGGATGTTCCGAGAGGAAGATGTTCAAAAATTTAAGGATTATAAATCCGGATTAACAGAAATTACGACTAAATAATTATTATACGTAACCAGCCAATAGTTGATACACTCTTGATAGCAGAATTTTTTAGACCTAATCTTAAAATAACAAATTAATGTTCATTAAGGTAGACGTTTGCGATATTAATTCTTTTCTAAACATAATTCATCCTTTCTCATTTTTTACTCCTTAGGGCCGCTTACATCTTAACTCGAGGTGTTCTGATGCTGAAAGGAGTAAAAAATGAGTAAATATGAGAAAAGCGCAACTCTCCACATTTTTTGTGATGGAGATTTCGCGGTCATTTCTCCTGGCGGATCTACGACTTTACACAAGGACTTTGAGTCCGCCCTGGACCGGGCTGAGCGAGCGTCTGGTAGAAAGTAATACGCAAAACTCGGTCTTAGGTTGTTAAACTTTCAAGCTGTACTAGTAGAAGTATCTTGACCCGTTCGCTATAGCAGACATTTTTTCAGAGCTTCAATCCTTATGGAGTTGAAGCATTTTTTTTGTTCGATCACTATTTATAAGAGAAAAGGAAGCAGGTTATCTGCTTCCTTGTTTTGTTTGGAGAAACCATTAGTTGCCCCGCCAGGATTGACATTGCTCCGCATACTCACAATCTTTGCACCAGAAGCCTGTTCTGGGGAAGAAGATTTTGAGGTTGATTCCCTTTTGGACCTGAAAAGTGACCCCATAAAGTCTCTTGTAGCTGGCTGTATCCCGTTTAGTCTCGAGAACGATCAGCTTGGGCTTTTTGGACTTCACGAAATCGATCAACTTCAGCATTTTGGGAGGCTTTTGGTAAAGTCTCTCGTAGGCGTAGCTATAGATCGTCAGCTGAAGCGATTCGTCAGCATCCTTGGAGTCCATCATCTGGGCCGAGGTTTTGAACTCAGTGATGACATCGCCTTCTTCAATCAGGTCGATAACGCCTTCGATGTCGATTGATGGACTCTTTCCGTTTCCGGAATCAATCAAGGGGACAGAAAAAGGAACCTCGATACCCTTCGCCCTCCTTGGTGGAAGCTGGCAATACAAAGCCAACATCTCTTTGGCCATGAAAACCAGCTTCATTTCTTCCTCACCGTTCTTGTACCTGATTTCTGTTTCTGTCCTCTGGCTGTACCAGTCAGCGTCGAAAATCTTGTAGAGCTTTTCGAGAGACACGCCATTGGTCATGGCTTCTCTGTGGAACCAGGACAGGGCTGAATGAATCGCGCTGCCGAAAGCAAGACCTGAAGGTTTGAAGGGTTTTGGGAGTAAGTCAACGTATTGAAATTTGTACTTGAGGCTGCACTGCGAATAGAGATTGATCTGACTGTTAGAAAGGTACTCTATCATCGGCTCCTCTCCCTTGTCCGAGCAAATACTCGATCATCTTGCTCGCTTCAAGCTTCGAGACTTCTTTCAGGGAATCAACCTGAAAAAGCTCTTTAAGCCGTTGGTAGGCCTTGTCGCCTTCCATGCCCCGCTCAGCCAGGATGCGGAAGAGATAACGTTTCTGAGCCGCTGTCATCATTGACTCTTGGTCGTGAGGGTTGCTCGTCTTGGGTTTCTCCCCTTTTGCCTCCGACTTTGTATCCGCCGGCTGTTTCTGGTCATCCTCTAAGGCTATCTCCTTTTCCGTGAGATAGAGAACTAGGATAACCTTTCCGTCCGCAGTTCTCAGTTCCAGACACCTTGCTTTTTCCATTGTGGTTTCCTCCTTTTATTGGATTTTTAAGGTGCTACTTTCAGCGTAGCTCAGAGGGAGAAACCAACAAGACGGGTAAAATTGCTTAAAGAGCAAATTTATCCTCTCTTTTATTGGATTAATTGGGGATTTAATATGAAAGTGTATGAAAAATAATAAGAATATAATCACGTCTTTTGCAATTACCAACTACAGAGACATAAAAAAGCTCTTCGGCATAAAAGAGAAAAATCGCCGAGGGCATATGTACATTATCGGCAAGACCGGTACCGGAAAATCCACTCTCATCGAAAATTTGGCGATCTCCGATATTAAGAATGGCTATGGCCTGGCTTTGATCGATCCTCATGGTGACATGGCTGAAGACATTCTTAATTTCATTAAAAAGAAAAGAATCAAGGACGTTATCTATTTCAATCCCGGAGATCTTTATTATCCGATTGCTTTCAATCCTCTAGAAAAAGTTCCTCAAGATTATCATCATTTGGTTGTCTCTGGTATTATCTCGACCTTCAAAAAGATTTGGTCAGAATCTTGGGGGCCTAGACTTGAACATATTTTAAGGCACTCTCTTCTCTCGCTCCTTGAATATCCAAATAGTACGCTTTTAGATTTGCAAAAACTCCTTACAGATAAAGACTTCCGAACGAACGTTATTAACTTTGTCACCCATCCTCAAGTCCGAGAATTCTGGCTCTCGGAGTTTGACAGATACTCCGCCTGGCTCAAGTCTGAAGCAATTTCTCCGATTCTTAACAAGATCGGCCAATTCCTCACTAGTATTCCACTTAGAAACATTGTCGGACAGAGAGAGAACTACTTTGATTTGAGACAAGTCATGGACGAAGGCAAAATTCTCCTCGTCAATCTCGCCAAAGGGAAAATCGGAGAGGACAATTGTTCTCTTTTGGGAGCCCTGATTGTAACAAAAATTCAGCTAGCGGCCCTGAGCCGGGCAAACATACCCGAAGAAAAGAGAAAACCCTTCTACCTTTATATCGATGAAATCCAAAGCTTTTTCACTTTATCTTTCGCCGATATTCTTTCTGAAGCCAGAAAATATGGATTAAACCTCATTCTCGCCCATCAGTATATTGAGCAGTTGGATGAAAAGATCAGGGCAGCGATCTTCGGGAACGTGGGAACACTTATTTCTTTCAGGATCGGGGCTGAAGACGCTAAGTATTTAGCTCTAGAATTCTCACCTGTATTTAGTGAGACTGATTTAATCAATCTCCCGAACTATCATATCTATCTTAAACTCATGATTGATGGAATCACGTCGCAACCTTTCAGTGCGATCACTCTGCCGCTTCGAGAAATAAATACGTCTCATAAAAAGCAAATTATTGATTTTTCAAGAAAAAAATATACAAAGCCGAGAAATATCGTAGAACGAGATATTATGAGTCGGCCGCATAACGTTCCTCATTCATATGATCAGAGGCTACCCTTTTAAACTACGACAATCTCTTTCACCGAATGAACAGATTATATTTGAGGCTAATCCTCATTGGTTGTTCCTTTTCATTTCCATAGGCCAAATTCTTCTCTTTTTCTTTCTTTACCTATTCTTTGCCTGCCCTTTCATTGGCTTTATCAGTAATACCCTGAAAGATTATTGTATTCTTTCGGCATCGTTAATCCTATTCTTCCTCAGCCTTATTTTTTATCTGGAATGGAAATTCAACCGGCTCTATCTGACGAATTTCAGGCTGATTAGAGAAAGAGGGATTATCGGCAAAAGACTCATGTCCATCAGATTGAATGATATTGAAGATATTGTCTGTACCTATGGGATTTGCGGAAGAATTTTCGGTTATGGCGATTTGATAATCGAATCAGCCGGGACCCATGGAATCATGGCGTTTAAAGGGATTCCGAGGCCGAAAAGAGTGAAACTTCTTATAGAAAGACAAATGCTTTACTCGGAAATACGGCCTCATAGCGACTCTTAGCTCTTTAGATTCACATATACCTCTCTGCCTAAATCTTTTAAAAGGAGGACACTATGAATCTTCAGTCTTTAATAGAGGAATTGGAAGGCCAAAAGCCTTTTAAATGGGACAAAAGGGTTAATTCTGCTGAGCTAATGATGTCTTCTGCGGAATGCCAAGCCAAACTTCTTATCGGCTCAGAAAATCCCTTTTCTATCTCCGAACCCTGCCACAACCAGATCGCCGAAAAGCTCGAAATTCCCCTGAAGTACTATCACCGTATGGAAGAAGAATCGCCGGAGCTCCTGGCCCGGAACGTCAACGCCTGGCTCGAAAGAAGCGAAAAAGATTTTTTCATCCGGGGCCTGGGAGAGTCCGTCCGGGCGTTCCTTAGCGACCGATATCGAGTCATCGACCATCTGGACGTTCTTTACTGCGCCCTAAACGAGCTTCAAGCCCATGATGCCGAAATCGAAGACTGCTACCTCTCGGAGATCGAGGTGAACATCAAAGTGAAAAGCGCAAAGCTCAGAGACTTCGTCCGGCACAAAGACGATCTGATCATGGGCGGAATTTTCATTACCAATTCCGAAACCGGCCACAAGGCGCTTCGGGTAGAACCAAGGATGTTCCGGGTCAAATGTTCAAACGGGATGATTGTCGAAGAACTGGTCACGCGGGAAATCCATATCGGGAACGGCGACGAGATATCAGACGAGATCGTATATCTCTCCCTTCGGCGCTCAATCCGAGAGCTATTCAGCAGATTCGGAGAAATCGTCCTGCTGCTCCGCGAATCCACAGAAGCCAAGATCAGAAATCCTCAGAAAGTGATCCAGAACGTAGTCGAGCAGTACAAGCTCAGCGAAGCCCAGAAAGCGAATATTTTGATGGCCTTCGGCGCGGAGCCGGAATACGACCAGTACGGGATCGCCAATGCCGTGACCCTGGCCGCCCAAAAGGAAGAAACCTGGGAGAAAAGTGTAGAACTGGAAAAGCTGGGCGGAAAATTGGTTGCTCTTCCCATGGAAGAGTTTAAGGCTCTGGACGAGCCATAGATCGGTTCTTTAATTCCTTATAAGCCTGTGTTTTTAATAAATGGCAGAGAGGAAAAGGAGATGCACAAGCATCTCCTTTTTATTTAGTGAGAAAAAATATTATTTAAAATCGTCTATATTATCAAGGCGATAACTTTGTGGTCAACACGTCATTTTAATTTCGGGAAGATATGACTTTATGGAGTTTTGCTGGTTATTAAGTTTCAGTGATCTTTTTTCACTCCTTCTTTCTTCTTTTTACAAGTTCTGTGCCCAGCTTCCAACCTTCTTCTGTCAATTTTAAACCTGTGCCTCTTGCTGGCCAATCTAACAAGCCTTTCTTAATTGCAAGGTCACGCATTTTTGTGAATCCTTGAGGACTTAAAGAATATGTAATCGGATAATCTTTCTCCGCATCCCATGAAACACTACCACCAAACTGAGGAGAGTTTTTTCTTATGTACCAAATTAAATTCTCTAGCTTTTCATCAAGAGTCTTGTTTTCATAACTTGCAATTATCTCCTTCAGAGCATCTGGGTCCCCCAATTCAGGCGGCTTCTCTCTATGTTCAAATCGTTCTCTTGTGTAAGATGAGAGCATTGCTCGCTTCTCTCTAGGCATTTCTTCATATTCTTTTCTAAACATAATTGGTGCATCTAAATAATAAATCTTACAGGTCTCACATTCTACACGGTTAGCATCCTTCCTCTCGTTAGTCGCAGAAGAGACATTGGCATTTTTTTCACAAAGATAACATCTCCCTTCTTTGCTCATTTAATACCTCCTCTCTGATAAATGAATTAGACATAGCTCCCCTTTTTTCTCAAAACAAAATCTAGATAATTTTAATTACTAAAAAATCTTTTTAAACTCTGAATTGTTACACTTAGGACAAGGGGGAAGAGTATCATCAGGGTCATCGAGTGTTACTGTAGTTCCACAATTAGTACATTTGTAAGTTCCAACTCCTGGTTTTTCTCCTGTTGTAGGCATTTTTACCTCCTTACTGACTAAAATTTATTTAAGCTGATAGAATCATTCTACCTGGATCTTGCTGAAGAAACAAGGAGTGGCTCAGGAGCTTAATTTCCCCTCGTGAGAAAATCCCCTAATTCAAACCGTCTCTCCTAATGAGGCGATAATTCGTGCAAGCGTCCTGCTTACTTTCGGGAAGCCTGGGCCCTTTCGAGGGTCCGGCTTCCACCCGTCTCAGAAATAATCTATAATTTATCTCAATAACTATAGTTAAAGATTCTTCCAAAACCTTACCCTCAAACGCTTCTTTAAAAATCAAGCGAAGCTTCTTAACTAAAGAAAGAGTTGATCTTCTCCGTGAGCTTCTTTTAATGAATTAAAAGTTTTGTAAAGCATAGTTAGATCTTTATAATATTGTATTTATTTCTTCGAAGCTCAAAAGCAACCTTGCCACCATCTAATATCTCACAGGCATGTTCTCGAACACCTTGAGCATTCAGAGTATCTTCACAATTTTTGTCTTTTTCTTTTGTATACTCAATACTGCCAGTTAAATAATTAAATTGTTTGCCGTCTTTATTAGGTCTATCACTACCATGTCTGTTAGCGACAATAATTTGTTCAGAATCTGATCCAATCACAAGGTTAGCATTATGACTAACCATAATGATTTGTCGTTCTTTCTTCTTTTCTTTCAAAAACGGCACAATTTCATCATAAATAGATCTACTGTCCAAATTGTCTTCCGGTTGATCTATAAGTAATGGCCAAGTATCTTCGGACTCAGCGAGAAGCAATCTTAATGCAAATAAAGCGCGCCTACCGGGTGTCATTGTTGATTCAGAAAATCCGCCTATCTTATCTCCCTCCATTTCAGCAGTAAAAAGAATTTTTTCCGTCAGCGTCAAAATCTCCTTAGTGACTTCTTTTTTATCGTTGCCAATATTTATTTTTTGTTTTCCCGAATAAACTGCCGACAAAAATTCTGCAGGCTTTTCCCTAATATGATCAACTTTAAGCTCGTTCTTCTCCACGAAATCTGTTTTATCTCTCAAGTTCACTTTCTGCATGACTTTTTCTATATCATTTGGATCAAATCCATATTCGACACCAAACTTAATGTTATGAAGAAGACTTTGATCTGCGTTATCTATATGTGTTTTTAGCTGTTCTATTATAGATTTTCTCTTATCCACTTCTGATTTGATGATTTTCTCGCACTCTTTTAACTTCCCTTGAGTATCTTTTTTTTCTATTTCAGTGTCATCAATCTTCTTAATAGTTTCTTTATGTTCGTTGACTTTTTTGACAAGCTCTTTTAGCTCAATATTTTTCTGATATTTTTCTATTAGCGTTTTATCTTCTTTTTCAACTTTCGAGATTTTTTCTTCAAGATTTATCTTCTCTTGTTCAATAGATTCTTTATATTCAATAACCCGCTGATTGACTTTTTCTAAGACCTCATCTTTGCTCCCCTGCAAATCTTTTATAATTACTTTCTGTAGTTTTTTAGGCAAATTTTCTAGTGGAGGAATGAGGGTCCAATTTAATGCATGAAAGTAATCATTCTCATCAGATACCTCTGCAGTCTGTGAAAGTTCTATTTCAATTTGTTTTATTCTGGTCTCGTATGTAGATATTTCAGCACTTATTTTTTGATACTGCTTTACATCTTCTTCACTTAGCTGATTCTTTTTCTTAAGCGTTTCTATCTTTGATTCAATGTTTCCTTTTTCTTTCTCAACCGCATTTTTATCTCCTAAATCCTTTAAGTTTTTCTCAAAAGATCTAATCGAGTCGGATAACTCAAACCAGTTTTCAATTTGCTCTAAAATTTGATTATTACAAGTATCTATATAACTTTTTGCTTGCTTATACTTTAACTCAAAATTAGGAAGAAATTTAAACAATACCGGCTCAACTTTTTCTTTTATCTCGTCCGGATCTTTGCTTTTCTCAAATAGATAATTTTGAGGTATATAAACAATCTTGCCCGGACTCTTGTCATTAGACAATCCATTTCCCCATTCAATTGAATACTTTAAATTTATTCTTTCCCAACGGTATTCTTCTCCTTCTCCTGGACCAGGAACCAATTTTTCAGCTAAATCCTTATCAATAGAATGTGCTATATAAGCAAGCAATGCAGACTTACCTGACGATCTGCTACCTATAATCGAGCAAAGATTTTTATTGAACACAATCTCATCTGGAAAATCATTAGTTTTATTAAATATTATTTTCCGTATAACTTGGTATTCGTTTTTCTTGTCAGGCTCCGTTGGTCCAATCCAAACTCGCTCTCCCGGTTCAGGTTCATAAAGTATTTGTTTTAAACCTTCAAAAGTAGGATCTGCTTTTATCCAAGTTATATCCCTAATTATTATCTCTTTTCCTTCACCGTCTGTATCAACAGATCTCTTCCCCAAATACTTTTCTATATCATCAAAAGAATGAGCGTCACTGCCTGAAATAACCGGCTTCTTCCCAATCAACAGTTGTTTATCTTCAAGTCTCTCAATATTCAAAAAATGTTCTTGATTCTGAATGCCGCCAAAAAATTCATCACTAAACTTATCAATTTCGTCCGTGATTGCTTCCTTTCTTTGTTGACCGCGCCGTGGACGTATGCCATCATTGTTAGCGGCTGCAAAAACAAGAAAATGATCTTGTCGGATCGCTTTTTTGCCAAAAGTTTCCTCAAAAGTTTTGTTTATACTTTCTCTTGTAACAGTGGCTGACTCATAGTCCTTACTAGTTTTTAAGTCGGAGCACATTATGGGTTTTTGGTCCTTTCCAGTTTTAACAATGCTTAACCTGCTCAAGAATGTATCTACTTTATCTAATGACGTAGGATTAAATATTAAATGAACGTTAATTTCTTCTAGTTGTTGATTTACCGATTCATTAAGTCTAAGTTCTATATCTAAAAAGAACTTTTTCTTCGAGTTTGGATATTTGCTTTGATGTTTTTCAATGAATGTCTTGTAACCATCGGCTGAAAAATAATCAGTTATACCAAAAACTTCTACATCTGATTGCTCAATCTTTTCGTAAAACTCATCCCAAACATCCTTATTACCAGTAACCTTATAGCCATCATAAAGTTTTGTCTTTGGAGTATGAACATGAAGATCCCACTTTCTCCACTCAGATCCTCTCGGCCAAGGCGCTAAGTGCTTAAGCATAATATTGTTATTCGTTCCCATGTTTTTATATTACCCCCTTTTTATTACGTTTTCAATTCCAACCAATAAAGCGTATCCATTCTTAAATCATTGAATTAGCCAACTTTAGTTGAATGTTTTTTATAGTGAGAATATCGGACATTCACCGCCGTTTATCTCGATGAGGCGCATATCCCGCTTTCGCGGTCATATTCAACTTAGGGAGGCCAGGGCTTCAAAACCCGGCCTCCACCCGCCTCAATAGAAAAAAGTTATTTGGGTTTTTCTTAATCAGCATCATAATTTTGACATTTTGTCCTTTAAAACAAATAATGATATTAAATAAATTCCAGCAGAAATAATATCAATTGGTCTCCAAATTTCTTTTTTCAGATAAATGGGGATAATCGGATTAAAAAGAACTGCAATTATTCCCATTATCCATGCCCAATATTTTTTACCTATTTGATAGGCTAGATAAGCAAAGAAAACACTAGAAAGACACACAACCCAACGTAAGAAAATGTAATAGCCATATTTATTAATAGGGAAAATAGCGATTATCAATAATACCGCTATGATTATAGATGGAAAATAGAGTTCTTTATTCATATTCTCTCGCTTGCTCTAAAGAAGATGCAAAATAATTAATAAATATTCTCCAATGTGTTTTCTTTAAACCGGTCTATCGCATCATGGCAACAAGAGATATTTCACATAATCTCAATTGTTCACTTAATGACTTCTATCTGATTCAGACTCTCAACGATGATCTCAGGTTTCCCTTGATATTCCTTAATTATCCCCAGGATTCTCACTTCTTTATTCAAATAAAACTCTTCTGGTTTAAACGGAAATTTGTTGAAATCAGAGGCAAATATAACTGCCGTAAAATATTTCTTCCAATTTTCATGGAAATTCAGAAAACAGGCCCTGCCAGAATTGAAAGAACCAACGATCTTCCCTCTTACGTAACAATATTCGCCTTAATGCTTATCCGCCTCTTCCCAACTTATTTCCCCTAATTCTTTTGACTCCCCTGTTTTTTCTATTATTTGTATTTGGGAGGCATCCTTTAGAATTATTTCGGGCTTTCCTTGATATTGCCTTATTATGCCTGATACATGAACCTTCTTATTTAGATAGTGATCTTCGGGAGAAGGGGGAAACTTAGAAAAGTCGGAGCTGAATATCACCGCACTAAAATACTTCTTGTAATCAGGATGAAAATTCAAGAAACATGCACGTCCTGAATTATATGTGTTTACAATAATCCCCTCTGCGGTTACATATTTGCCATAATAAAGATGAGCATTTTTCCACGAAATGACTTCTTGGCTGAAAACGAGACCACATGCAATAAATCCGATTCCGATAAAAGCTAGTATTGCTTTTATTATGCCGACTCTTTTAATCATTCCTTAATCCTCCCGCAGGGAAATCTTGTGAAAAGTCGAATAGGAAATCGATCGCTGTTCTAACTACGAAGGGGATTCCTCTCCACCCGAATGCTCGATACATTATATTGTTCATGCTGATTGCGTTGCCTTCGGGAGTTTCTGAATCAGTCAAGCGGGTCTTTGTTATTAGAGAAGCTCCTGAAATCGTATAGGAATAGCCATCCGTCACTATCATGAAATTTCCGTTAGATACTTCTCCTTTGCCGGGTGGCGGCGGAGCTGATCCTGTTTCAGTCTGATAAATATAGCTATTCATGTTCACTAATCTCAAAACGGTATCCGAATGTGGATGTCCATAGGTATTGCCATTCCCCACAGGAATAATAGAGACTTCTGGTTTTAAATAATCAAGAAGTTCTTGGCTCGAACTTGTGGCGCTGCCATGATGACTGACTTTATAAACATCGACGTCTCCTGCATATGGCACAAGAGTTGGCTCGATAGTCGAGTTACTATCTCCCCCAAAATACATGTCGAAAGAATGGAACTTCAGAACAAGAACAACCGATAGCGCATTCTCATCCGTGCCAGAATAAATCCTTCCACTTGGAATATCACCTTTAGAGGCGATGCATTTCATTATAATGTCGTCGCCCAAGTCAATTATTTGGCCGGGAGAAATGGTTTTTCTTTTGTCTCCAACTGACGTGATATAATCTCTGAAGGCACCAGAATTATATGTTCCGCCCCTGTCAAAGGCAGCGCTCAAGATATGCGTGCTCCCGCCCAAACCGTTTACCACTTCATCAAGACCGCCAATATGGTCTGAGTGAAAATGACTAGCAACGACATAGTCTATTGAAGACATGTTATGGCTTTGAAGATAAGGAAGGACAAATCCTGCGCCCCGACCATTATTTCCTGCATCAATGAGGACTTTCTTCCCAGCCGGTGAGACGATCAGAAAGCTGTCTCCTTGACCGACGTTAATGACATGAATCTCTAAAGGCTTAGCCTTTTCTGTATTTGCAGCGACCTTGACAGGTTGCTGAGGTGAAGAAGCGCAAGCAATTAGAAAAAAGAAGGTCAGAATAATAGCCCAAGGGCCTATTTTGATTTTTCTCATTTCCGTTTTGATAAGCCGAATTGGCGTTCGGGCTTATTAATCCAACAGCCGTGACAAAATATAATTAGCAACGGTTTTCAGCTGATCTAATGACAAAAACAAATTAAGGCC
>Ga0315284_10007327_pt1 | contig 15747 bp, 9 predicted proteins | sample YL17G09_16_MG_FD_203696 | JGI IMG/M metagenome (GOLD analysis project Ga0315284, IMG submission 203696) | Sediment microbial communities from Yellowstone Lake, YNP, Wyoming, USA - YL17G09_16 | ecosystem: Environmental > Aquatic > Freshwater > Lake > Sediment | place: USA: Wyoming | collected... | reverse complement strand
GAGCACCGCCGCTTCGTGCGCGAATTCGAGAATCTCGAAATGCGCGCCATGCTCACCGGGCGCGACGACGAGCGCAACGCCATCGTGCACATCCATCCCGGCGCGGGCGGCACGGAGTCCAACGACTGGGCGCAGATGCTCATGCGCATGTACCTGCGCTGGTTCGAGGCGCGCGGCTGGAAAACCGACCTGCTCGATTTCGAACCCGCCGAGGAAGCGGGCATCCGCGCCGCCACCATCGAAGTCATCGGCGAATTCGCCTACGGTTTCTGCAAGGCCGAAACCGGAGTGCACAGGCTGGTGCGGATCTCGCCTTTCGACGCCAACGCGCGGCGGCACACGTCGTTTGCCTCGGTGTTCGTCTATCCCGAAGTGGACGCGGTTCCTGAAATCGAGATCAAGCCCGACGATTTGAAAGTGGACACCTATCGCTCATCGGGCGCGGGCGGCCAGCACGTGAACCGCACCGAATCGGCCATCCGCATCACGCACCTTCCCAGCGGCATCGTGGTCACCTGCCAGTCCGAACGCAGCCAGCACCGCAACCGCGACAGCGCGATGAAAGTGCTCACCGCCCGCTTGTATCAGAAGTGGCTGGACGATCAGCGCGCGAAAAACGACGCCATCGAAGACACCAAATCCGACATCGCGTGGGGGCACCAAATCCGCTCGTATGTCTTCATGCCCTATCAGATGGTGAAGGATCACCGCACCAACGTCGAGACCTCGAACATCCAGAAGGTGATGGACGGCGATCTTGACGATTTCGTGCGTGCTTACTTGCTGCTCGGCGCGCAGGGCAAATTCGCCCGCTCCCGAGGCATGGTGAAAAACGAGAAATAACCCCGCGTGACGAATCCAACCAACATGCGCATTTCCACTCTTCTTCTGTCGGCAACTCTGCTTCTTGCGGCGGCTGCCTTGGCCGGACCGCTGCTCAAAGACGGCGAACCCTATTATGAGTTCGAGCGCGGCGAAGTGCTGGTCAAGTTCGCCGGCAAGCTCTCGTCGTGGGATATCATCCGTTTGTGCGACGAAATCCCGGCGGCGCTCTTTGAACGCAGCGATGAACTCGGTTTCTGGCGTGTTCGCCTTGCGGAGAGGATGGACGAAAGCAAGGCCGTCGAGTTTTTCCGCGCGCGGCCCGATGTGGAGTGGGCGAACTTCAATTACATCGCCCGCGCCTGCTTCATTCCCAACGACACCTACTATTCGCTGCAATGGGACTTGCCGCGCATGAGTCTGCCGCAGGCCTGGGACCTCGCGCGGGGGGACACCGCGGTGGTGGTGGCGGTGTGCGACATGGGCTATCAGTTCGACCATGCCGACTGGAGCGGCGTGAACATCGTCAGCCCTCACGATTTCATTCAGAACGACGACAATCCGGAAGTCGCTGTCTACTATTCGCACGGCGAGCACGTGGCGGGAACGATCATCGCCGCCACCGACAACAATCTCGGCGTGGCGGGCGTTGCGCCGCTCTGTTCGCTCATGCCCATCCGCGTGCTCGATGACAGCGGCCGCGGCACCATGTCACAGATCGCCAACGGTATTTCGTGGGCCGCCAACCACGGCGCGGACGTGCTCAATCTCTCGCTGGCCATTCGCGTTACCGGGCCGCCGCAGGATCCCGGGCCGCCGCTGTCCACCGCCATCAACACAGCGGCCGCCGCCAATGTGGTCATTTGCGCCGCCACCGGCAACGATTATCAACCCTACGTGGCCTATCCGGCGGCCTACAATCCGTGCATCGCCGTGGGCGCCACCGGCTACGACGACGCCATCGCACCGTACTCCAATCGAGGAACCGCCATTGACGTGGTCGCTCCCGGCGGCAATCTGCTTCAGGATCTGAACAGCGACGGCCACGACGACGGCGTGTTGTCCACGCTGCGCGATCAAACCGGCGACGTCTATGCCTTCTGGCAGGGAACCTCGATGGCCACGCCGCATGTGTCGGGTCTGGCCGCGCTCATGCTCAGCTACGGTCTTGCGTCGAGTCAGGTGCGCACGGCTCTGCAGCAGACCGCGGTGGACTTGGGCACGCCCGGCTGGGACAATACCTTCGGTTTCGGCCGCGTCAACGCTTACGCCGCGCTGCAATGGCTGAACCACGTGGAACCGTCGCAGCCTTCAGTGCCTCACACGTTGCGTCTCGGCGCGCCCTATCCCAATCCCTTCAACAGCGTGGCGGTGATTCCCCTGGAACTCTCCACACCCGCGCGCGTGGAACTCATGGTGTACAATCTTCTCGGCGAGCGCGTGGCCGTGCTGCTGTCCAACGCGCCGCTCGCAACCGGAGCGCACGCCTACTCGTGGAACGCCGCCGATTCTCCCAGCGGGCTGTACATCGTCACGCTGAAGAGCGGCCCGCAAACACAAACGCAAAAACTCCTTCTTCTTAAGTAGTGCCGCACGGCAGTGCGCTCTGAAAAGGAAGACCCCCCTTTTATCCCCCCGTGAACGGGGGGAGACTCGATGGTAGTGCCGCACGGCAGTGCGCTCTTGAGGTTTCCCGACCATCCAGAACTCCACCTCCAACGTCAGTCTGGCCGAAGTCATTCCGGCCGATGATCCGCGGCCGCACCGGCCCACGTTTGCCCGCATCAGCAGCCAAGCGCTGGCCGCGAATTTCCGCGCTTTCCGCCGTCACGTCAAGAACGCGCGCATCATGCCCGTTCTCAAGGCCGACGCTTACGGCCACGGCCTGCTGCAATGCGCGCGCCTGTTCGGCGATCTGGGCGCGGACTCTTTTGGCGTAGCCTTCGTGGAAGAAGGCATTTCGCTGCGCCGCGCGGGTTTTCGCCAGCCGGTTCTGATTATGGGCGGCATCGTCGGCTCGCAGATTTCACTTTTTCTCGAACACGATCTCGACATGACCGCCAGTTCGGTCTTCAAGATCGAGGCCATTAACGACGTGGCTTCGGGCATGGGCCGCCGCGCGCGCGTGCATCTGAAAATTGACACCGGCATGAACCGCATCGGCCAGAGCTGGCGCACGGTTACGCAGCTTTTCGAGGCGGCCAAGCGCTGCACGCACGTGGAAATCAGCGGCATCTATTCGCATCTGGCCGTGGCCGAGGATTTTCACTCCGATTTCTCCGAGCTTCAGATCGGGCGCTTCCGCCGCGTGCTCGACGAGGCCGAGTCGCTGGGGCTTTCGGTCGGGCTCAGGCACATCGCCAATTCGGCGGGCGCGATCCGTTTTCCCGATGCGCATTTCGATATGATTCGCCCCGGCTTGGGTCTCTTCGGTCTGCACGCCGCGCCCGATTTGCAGGAGATTTTTCCGCTGGAGCCAGCCCTCTCGCTGATCAGCGAAATCGTGTACGTGAAACGCGTGCGCAAAGGCGAAGGCGTGAGCTACGGCTTCTTGTGGAGCGCGCCCGAAGATGTGTGGCTGGCCACGGTGGCGGTGGGTTACGGCGACGGCTATCCGCGCCTCGCCGGTCGCGGCGCCAGCGTGCTCATCGGCGGCAAGCGCTATCCCATCGTGGGCGCCGTCTGCATGGATCAGCTCATGGTCAATCTCGGGCAGGATCGCTATCGCGTCGGCGAGCCGGTGGTAATGTGGGGCAAACAGGGCAGCGAGGAAATCACCCTCTGGGACCTCTGCAAACCCTCCGGTTTCATCCCCTACGAGCTGCCGATATTCCTGACCGGCAGAGTTCCGCGCGTCTATGTGTAGCGACACAGCTTGCTGTGTCTTTCTGAAGAGGTTATCCTCGCGGAGTCTTTTCGACATGTTCCATTTCGGAAAAGAACCTCTGCCGTTGCGCGTCGAGCAGCGTATCCGCGCGCAGATCGAAGGCGCGCAGCGCTATCGTCAGGCCAAGGAGCCTCCGCCCTCGCTGCCGTTCGCGACCGTGTCGCGGCAGTACGGTTGTGAGGCGATGGAGTTTGCCGGCGCGCTGGCAGAAGTGCTGACTCGCGAGAGCAAGCTGCCGCCCGCTCATTGGCAGGTCTACAATCGCCAGATCATCGAGTCTATCAGCGCCGAAGCGCCGCTCGCTACCGGCCTCCTGGAATCGCTCGACGTGCGCGCCCGCAGCGGCCTTGAAGAGTTCTTTCAAACGCTGGTCGGTCATTCACCGCCCGACATCGAAGTGCTCAAACTTCTGGTTCGTGTCGAGCGCGCATTGGCCCACCACGGCCACTGCATTCTGGTGGGTCGCGGCGGGGCCATGCTCACCCGCGATCTGCCCAACGGCATCCACGTGCGGCTGGTGGCTCCCGAAGAGTGGCGGCAGAAAAGTCTTGTCACGCGCTTCGGCTGGGACGCGGCGCGCGCCCGGCAATTCATCCGCGAGGAGGATGAAAACCGCAGCGCTTTTTTCCGCAAGTATCTGAATCAGGACGTGAACGACCCGCTGCATTACGATCTCATCCTCAACGTGGCGCGCCTCGACCGCGACGAGCAGGTCGAATCCGCCGCCGCCGTCTTCCGCCAGCGCTTTTCGCGTTGATGATTTCCCCCCGTTCACGGGGGGACAAAAGGGGGGTTCTTTGTTTGCGTGTCATTCCGTTCGTCTTCGAACGGAATTCCTTGCCTGCTTTGCGAGGGATTCTGTTTCGCGAAGACGCGAAACAGAATGACACGTGTTATCGCCGAGTCAACTCCCCCGCTGTTGTTCAACGCAGAAGACAATGTCCACCGAATCCCCATCTCTCTCCCACGAAGATCTGAACGAGATTCTTCGCCTGCGCCGCGAAAAGCTCGACAAGCTGCGCGCGCTGGGCGTGAATCCGTTTCCCTATCGCTTCGAGAAGGACACGCACATTCCCGACCTGCTGCGCGATTTCGATTCCAAGATCGAGAACGCGGAGCATGCCGGGCCGGTGTTCTCCATCGCGGGCCGCATTCACACCATCCGCATCATGGGCAAGGCGGGCTTCTGTCATGTGCGCGACGAATTCGGCGAGATGCAGGTGTACGTGCAGCGCGACAGAGTGGGTGAACAAACTTACGAAGTCTTTCGTCATCTGCTCGACATCGGCGACATCATCGGCGTGCGCGGCACGGCTTTTCGCACCAAGACCGGCGAGCCCACACTGCGCGCGCAGACTTTCGAGCTGCTCTCCAAGAGCCTGCACCCGCTGCCGGTGGTCAAGGAGCGCGAAGGTCACGTTTTCGACGCCTTCACCGACAAGGAAGCGCGCTATCGCCAGCGCTACCTCGATCTCGCGGTGAATCCCTCCGTGCGCGACATCTTCCGCGTGCGCGCGCGCATCATTACCGCCATGCGCGTGTTTCTTGACGAGCGCGGCTTTCTTGAAGTGGAAACTCCCGCCCTGCAGCCTCTCTACGGCGGCGCGCTGGCGAAGCCTTTCACCACGCATTACAACGTCCTCGACCGCGATTTTTTCCTGCGCATTGCCGACGAACTCTATCTTAAGCGCCTTCTCGTCGGTGGCTTCGAGAAAGTGTATGAACTCTGCAAGGATTTCCGCAACGAGGGTATGGACAAATTCCACAATCCGGAATTCACCATGCTCGAGTTCTATCAGGCCTACGCGGACTATCGCGACCTCATGAATTTGTCCGATGAGTTCTTTCGCTACGTGGCTCGCGCCGCTCTCGGAAGAACGGAAGTCACGTATCAGGGTCAGACGGTAGACTTTGCAAAGCCCTTCCGCCGTGTCACGTTTTTCGATCTCTTGAAGAACGCCACCGGCCGCGATCTTGTGGGCGCAAACGCACGCGAGCTGGCCGAGGTCGCGCTCAAGCATGACGTCGCCATCACGCGCGAGATGGGCGAAGGCAAGATTCTTGACGAGATGATGAAAACTCTGGTGCGGCCTTCCTTGCGCGAGCCGGTCATGATCTATGACTATCCCCTCTCGCTCTCGCCTCTTGCCAAGAAGCAGCGCGATGATCCGCGTCTCGTCGAGCGCTTTCAGCCGTTCGCCTTCGGCTTGGAATTGGGCAACGCTTTCAGCGAGCTGAACGACCCTCTCGATCAGCGCGAACGCTTCGAAATGCAGCGCAAGCTCAAGGAAGCAGGTGACGAGGAAACGCAGCCGCTCGACGAGGATTTCCTGCGCGCGCTCGAAACCGGCATGCCCCCCACCGCCGGCATGGGCATCGGCGTGGATCGCCTCACCATGCTTCTCACCGACCAAACCTCCATCCGCGAAGTGATTCTGTTTCCGCAATTGCGAAGCTGATCCGTGCGCACGCATCTCTTTATCGCCCAGCGTTATCTTCGTTCGCGCTCGCGCTCAGGGTTTATTTCGCTGATTTCGTATCTTTCCATCGGCGGGGTGACCATCGGCACGGCCGCGCTCATCATCGTCATGTCGGTGATGAACGGCTTCGAGAGCGAGGTACGACAGCGCATTTTGGGAGCGGACGCGCACCTTAGGCTCACCACCTACGGCGACCGGGGCATCAGCGACTGGGCGGAAGCCGCGGCCATCGTGCGCAAAGTGCCGCACGTCACCGGAGTCTCGCCGTACGTGTTCGAGAAAGGCATGCTGCGCGTGGGGAACACGTCGGAAGGAGTGATGGTGCGCGGTGTGGATTCGGCCACGCTTTCGGAAGTGAGCGATTTGCCCAAGCATTTGCTCTCGGGCAGCGTGAACTTTGCGCGCGACGGCCTGCCCGGCATCATTCTCGGCCGATTTCTCGCGGAACGGCTGGGCGTGGCCGTAGGAGATACGGTCGTGCTCTTTTCGCCGGCCGGTATGACGAGCACGTTTTCGGCTCCGGCGGTGCGCAAGTTCGTCCTGACCGGAGTGTTTCAAACCGGCCTCTTCGAGTTCGACGACGTCATCGCCTATCTCGACGTGAACGTGGCCCGCGACCTGTTCAAGCGCGGCGAGCGCGTGGACGGACTGGAAATCAAACTCGACAACATGTACCTTGCCGGCAAGGTCAAGCTCGAACTCGAATCGCGCTTCGATCAGCCGTACTATGCGCAAACGTGGTTCGAACTGCGCCGCACGCTCTTTTCGTGGATGAAAATCGAAAAATGGATGTGGACGATTATTCTCTCGCTCATCATCATGGTGGCCGCTTTCAACATTCTTTCCACGCTCATCATGGTGGCCATGGAGAAGCGGCGCGACATCGGGATTTTGAAGGCGATGGGCGCGCGCGACCGCGACGTGGCCCGCATTTTCAGCGCGCAGGGTCTCATCGTGGGCATCGTGGGCGGCGCGCTGGGCACGCTCGTCGGTTTTCTGGTCTGTCTCGGCCAGCTTCGCTACAAATGGGTCGCGCTGCCGTCGGACATCTATTTTCTCGAAGCGCTGCCGGTCAAGATGCAGCTGCTGGATTTCGCGGCGGTGGTGGTCATTGCCGTCCTGCTGTCGTATCTGGGAGCGATGTACCCGGCGCGCCGGGCCGCGCGGCTGGCACCCGTGGACGCCATTCGTGAAGGCTGATTGGGCATGAAGAAGAACCTCGACTTCGATCTCATCGTCATCTTTGCCGCGGCGCTCGCGCTGCGGCTGCCGCATCTGGGCTACAGCCTCTACGGCGACGAGATGTTCTCGCTCCTGCGCGACAGCAGTACGTTTCTGACGCAGAGTGAAGACCGTTTCCGGCCGGTTTTCTTTTCGCTCTTGTACCTGTGGCGGCAGCTCGGATTTCACGGCGAGATCGGCCTCCGCCTCCTGCCGCTGATTTTCGGTCTGGCGCAGATTCCCCTGGCTTACCACATTGGCCGGCGGCTGAGCGGCAAACCTCTGGCCCGCGCCTTCGCCGTGCTCATGGCCGTCTCGCCCATGCTTATCGAGTTCTCGCAGGAACTGCGGATGTATTCGATGGTCGCGTTCCTCGCCCTCTTGCAGGTTTGGATCTTCCTGCGGCTGCGCGAGCGGAGTTCTTTGGGTTGGTGGATCGCGTTCGTGGCGGTGACGTGGATCGGCGTTTACACGCATTTACACTACTGGCTTTTCGTGGCCGGCCTGGCGCTTTCTCTCTTTCGCGAACGCCGCACGATTCCTCTGCGGCAGAGTGCAGCCGCTTTGGGTGCGAGCGTTCTGCTGTTCTTGCCGAATCTTCCCAATCTGCTGCGCTTCTCCCAAGTCCGCGGCGAGGAATACGTTGTGCATTTGCCCAGCGCGATTCCCAAACTGTTGGCGGCCGCGACGCTGGGATTCAACTATTTCGCCCTGCCGGATCAGGCGCTGGGGAGAGCGGTGGGCACGGGCGACGTAATGCGCAATCTCGTTATTGCCGTGCTGGCGGCGGTGCCGACCGCGCTTCTGTTGTGGGGATTCATCCGCCTTCATCGCCGGCCGCTCTCGCCGACACTGTGGCTGGGGCATGAGCTGTTCACTGTTCCTGCAATTCTGGCGCTCATCGCCAGCGCGGTGACGGGACAGTACTGGCTGCAGCCCAAGTACATCATTTTCGTGGTTCCCTTTGCTGTGCTCTTTCTGGCGGCCTCGTATCTTGCGCTGAACGCATCGTGGGCGCGGCGCACGGCAATAATTTTAGGAGCGGCGGTGATGGTCGTGGCTTACGCGCATTTTCTCGACGCGCAGCATTACGGCCGCCGCGAGAACTGGCGCGACATGAGCCGTTACGTCCGCACGCATCTTTCGCCCGAGTCCGCGCTCGTGATTCTGGACGGCGCTCACCCGCTCTTCGCTTACTACTGGCCGCAGGTCACTGACGTTTGGCAGCCGGTTCGTGTGCCTAAAGAGAAAATGGTGGCAGCCGAGTTCACAGAGGAGCTGCGCACCTGGCTGGCGGGCAAACGCGATGTTTTCTATGTCTGGCACGACGTCCGCCAGAACACGGCGGACCCCGCTGACCTGTTGCTGCGTTCGCTCGATCAACTCGGGCAGAACCGCGAGGTGGTGCAGTTCAATCCTCGCTTCAAGCTCTATCACTGGTCGCTGCCGCTCTGAGCGCCGGCGGTCTTGAGAGAAACGCCACGGGCGGCCCGCGAGGGCCGCCCTTGTCATTCTCGATCTTCATCTCTGACTGGTGAAACAAGCCACAGGTGTGCATTTGAACCAGACCATGTGATCGGATCAGCCGCCGCCTGCAATGCATTGCACGGGTCAAGCGGAAAGAAGTAGTGAGAAAACAGCATACAGTTGACACGATTCATACGGCAACTATAGTCGGCATAATGCTTGCTAAATATATGAGCGGGACATGAAGCGTATGAAAACGTGCGATCAATATAGAGGAGTAGAAATGACCACCCTGCAAACCACCAAACGCGCCGCCTGGGCGATGTCGGCGCTCGTCTTGGTGGCTCTTCTTGCCACGGGGTGCAGTCGGTTCGACGCTCCCACGGCCAGTGCGCCGGTGGAGTCGGATATAGGACTGTGGGCGCCCAACCCCGGCGATCAGGTCATCCCCGGGCACGACGTGCCCATCCTTAGTGAAGACTACTGGGAGAGCGTGGGCGGCAAAGGCAGCTCGGCGGTGGATGGCGGGTCCTCCCTGCCCCCGCCGGTCACCATGCGTATCGGACCGCAAGGCGGCGTGCTCATGCTGGGCTATCACCGGCTGATCGTGCCTCGTGGCGCGGTCAACGGTTTCGTGACCATCAGCATGAGTTTCGCTTCCGTCAATGCCGTGGCGGTGGACTGCAATCCCAGCCCGTTCACGTTCAACGTGCCCATCACACTGATTCTCAGCTACCGCGGCACGCAGTACGAGGACGAGGACGGTACGCCGCCGCTCAGCGTAGTCTACATGGCCGCTGACGGCTCGCTGAATCCGCTGTCGAGCGTGGTGGATCCCATCAACCTCACCGTCAGCGCGGCCACCGACCACTTCAGCCGTTACATCATCGGATAGCCGATCGTTCGAGAGAATTGAAGGGACTCCCAGCGGATGAGGCCGCCGGGAGTCCCTTTTTCTGTTCGCCGCGACACTGACCCTGCTCAGTGGGCCGAAGACGGGTGCATCCGGCACGGCGCTCAACTCAACCACCGGCGGTGCATTTCCACCGGTGCATTTGCCCCATCCGCCGTGCTTCACATCGGCTCTTTGCACCCAACCCGGTCGCCGGAAGGAACCATGTTTCGAGAAAACAGCATACGCTTGACACGGTTCATACAGCAACTATAGTCGGCATAATGATTGCTGAACATAGGAGCGGGAGCCGAGGCGGATGAGAACGTGCGACAAGGATAAGGGAGTTGAAATGACCACCACAAAAACCATTAAACGTGCCGCTTGGGTGATGTCGGCGCTCGCTCTGGTGGTTCTTCTCGGCCTGGGGTGCAGCCGGTTCGACGCCCCCACCGCCAGTCAGCCGGCCGAGGCGGCAATGGGGATGTGGACACCCAACCCGGGCGATCAGATCATCCCCGGCCACGACGTGCCCATCCTCAAGCAAGACTATTGGGAGAGTTTGGGCGGCAAAAGCCACTTGTCGGTGGACGACGGGTTGCTGCCCCCGCCGCGCACCATGATCATCGGGCCCGAAGGTGGAACGCTGCAACTTGGCTATCACCGGCTGATCGTCCCGCCCGGCGCGGTCAGCGACTTTGTCACCTTCCAAATGGGCTACGCATCCGCCAATGCCGTGGCCGTGGACTGCGTGCCCAGTCCGCTCACCTTCCAAGTGCCCGTAACCATGATTCTCAGCTACTTCGGCACACAGTACGAGGACGAGGACGGCACGCCGCCCCTCAGCATGGTCTACATGGCGGCCGAGAACTCGTTCCAGCCGGTCCCGAGTGTGGTGAATCCCGGGAACCTGACTGTGACTGCCACCACCGATCACTTCAGCCGTTACATTATCGGGTAGCCCCCGAACCTCCTCTCAGCCTGTTTCCTCCGTGGTACAACCCCGGCTGCCTTGGGCAGCCGGACTTTTTTTGCGCCCTCCCCCCACCGGGGACGGTGGGGGCCAGTAGATTCACGAGCGGGGCGACCCTCTCAGAGGCGGCACCAGCGCTGGCTCATTCTCATTTCTTCCCCCGCAAGAGCCGATAACTCAGAGGAGATACATACTGTCTCGCATCATCATGCCCGAACAGCTTTTCGCCAATCGCTATCGGATCTTACGCACCCTCGGCGCCGGCGGCATGGGGGTTGTGCTGCTCGTGGAGGACACGCGCAGAGACAACAAAATCATCGCTCTAAAGGCGATGCGCAGGGATCTGGCCGGGGCCGAAACCGATAGCTTCAAGGCGGAATTCCGGAACATCATCGGCGTGGCTCACCCCAACATCCCGGAGGTCTACGACTTCGGGACATTGCCTCCCCCCGAGTCCTCTCTTTTCTTCACCACCGAGTTCGTGGAAGGCAAGCCTCTGGATCAACTGGCGGAAAGATGGACCCCCCCCCAGCTCCACGAGGTTCTCGTCGGGATCTGCCGCGCTCTGGCCTTTCTCCACAGCCGCGGACTTCTGCATCGCGACCTCAAGCCGCAGAACGTACTCGGGCGGCTGGACTCGGAAGGCAAATTAGAGACTCTGAAGCTCGTGGATTTCGGTCTGGCTGCGCGCAGCGGCGAGGACAGCGTCACGGCCGGAACGGTGGACTACATGGCGCCTGAGCTTATCGAGGGCCGCAGCGCGTCCGCCGCCAGTGACATCTACGCCGCGGGCATGATGCTCTACTGCTTGGCCGTCGGCCGCCTGCCCTTCGAAGGAAAAGACCCGCTCGCTTCCGCCCGCCGGCGCTGTTTGGAAGAAGCGCCGCCGCCGCTCCGTTTCCGCCCCGATTTGCCGGTGGGACTCTCGGACGTCATCAGCGCGCTGGTGCGCAGCAAGGCCAAGGAACGGCCGCCCACGGCCCGCCACGTGATGGCTCTGCTGAACGAGCGCGAGGGCACCGATTTCCCCTATGAAACGCGCGCGACGAGCAGCGCCTACATTCGTTCCGCCGCGGCCACGACCAATGCCCGCCAGCGGGAGGAACTGCAGCACCGCAAGGCCGGGCTGCTCAGCGGCTCCATTCCCGTGAACGTCGCGGTCATCGGCGCGGGCGGATTGGGCCGTCGCCGCCTGCTGCGGGATTTCGCCCGCGAGCTCGCGGTGGACGGCGTCAGCGTGCGTGTGGCCGAGTCGGAAAATGACCTCAGCATGGGGGACGAACGCGCTCTGGTGATTCCCGACACCGACTCCCTTCCCGCCGCGCGGCTGTACGCCGCGCTGGAAGCGGCTCTGGAAGCGCGCGTCTGGTGTGTGGTGGGCGCGTCGCAGCCCAATCCCTCGCTGGCCGGAATGCTTGGCCCTCACGACACGCTCACGCTTCAGCCGCTGGATGCCGCCGGCGTGGAACGATTCGTCTCCGCCACTCTTCCCGAAAACACGTTTCCGCCGGCCTTCCCGCACGAGCTCTACTCACGCTCCATGGGTTACGCAGTGGCGCTGCACCGCGCACTGAACCAACTGCAGGAAGCGGGCACGCTGTTCATCGGCCTCAAAGGATGGGAACTGCTTCCCGGCACATGGGATTTGCCCGTGCATGCGGCGGTGGCCGACGCCATCGAGCGCACGCTCACGGATCTTCCCGATCACGCCCGTCGTCTCGCCTATCATCTGGCCTGTTCCCGTGCGCCGCTGCCGCGCGAAGTGCTGAAGAACGTGCTCCCCGCGGGGGAAACCGACGACGCGATTCTCACCGAGGCTCTGCGCGCCCTCGAAGACGTGGGGTGGATCGCTCAGGCCGAAGAAGGCTGTACCATGGTCTTCTCCGCCGTGAGTGAGCACCTCGAAGAGCTGCTCGATGAGCAGACGGCCCGCCAGATTCACCGTCAACTGGCCGCCGCGTGGGCGTTGCCTTCTCTGGAGCACCATCACCGCCGCAAGCGCGAACGGCTCTTCCACGACGGCCACGCCGGCACATGGACTACGCCGCCGGACGAAGCCGCCGGGACTCTCCATCAAGTTCTCGAAGACGGCGAGTTGCGATGGGTGAGACGGCTGGTGGAATCCTGCCTGAAGGACGACACTCCGCCCGGGATTTCCGAGGTGTTGCTCGATACGCTCTCCACCGTCGAGTACATGGAAGGCAATCTCGAAGCTTCGGCGGCGCGCCTCGCGCAGTTGCTGAACGACGGCGACGCGCCCGTGACCGCCGCCAACCTCGAACGGCTGGCGCGTTTCGCCATGATCGAGGAAAAACTGGGCCGCACGGAATGCGCCCAGCGCATTCTCGAACGCTGTCGCGAGGCGCTTCCCGAAGGTCACGATGACCGCGCCGGCATCGTCTTCGGCACGCTGGCCTGGATCGCCTTCAAACACGGCGAAGCGGAGCGCGCCCGCAAGCTGGCCGAGGAAGGTCTGGTGCGCGTGCCGCCGCAGGCCGCCGACACCGGCCATGCGCTGCTGCTCCACACCGTGGCCTCGCTGGCCTTCTACCGCGGGGAAGCCGACGCCGCCGCCATGTACTGGAAGCGCGGCCTCGAGATCAACGAGATCCTGCGCGACCGCAAGGGAATCTCTCACCTCTACAACAATCTCGGGGTTTTGGCGGCGCAGAGCGGCGACCGCCTCCGCGCGCGCAGCTTGTGGAAAAAATGCGCCGAGATCGCGGGCGAGATCAACGACGTCCATCGCCTCGCCGGCATCTACAACAACCTCGGTGTGGACGCGCTGGAAACCGGCGCGCTGGCCGAGGCCGAAGAGTATTACCTCAAAGCCCTCGGCCTGTTCCGGCGTATGAAAAACCCGCGCGAACAAGTGGAGATTCTCAGCAATCTCGGTGAACTCAGCTATTATCGCGCCGACTTTCCCCGCGCCCACGCTTATCTGCAGGAAGCCGTCACTCTCGCCGGCACGCTCGAGGATCATGAGTGCGAGATCGAGCCGCTCATCTATCTCGGCAAGCTGCTGCTCACGCTGGAGGAACTCGAGGGAGCCGACACCGTGCTCGAGCGGGCCTACCGCGCCGCCCGCGAAGTGGGCGCCCGCAAAGGGCAGGGGCAGGCGTGGGAAGGCATCGCCCTGCTGCGCGCCCGCCGCGGAGGTGGCCAAAGCGCAACCGAAGCCCTCGATCAGGCTCGCAGGTTGCTTTCTGAAGACGTGGATCCGCTCGCGCTTCAGCACTTCCACCTCACCGAGTGCGCACTCGCCGCCGAAAACGGGGACGAGCACAACGCGCAGGAGGCGCTGACGCGCGCGCGCAAAGTCGCCGACACCAAGTGGGATCCATTCACCGCCGCCCGCACGCTGGTCTATGGCCTTCTTTTTGCTCACGAAGAATTGGATACTCGCGAGCGCCCGCGAGTCGTGCGACAATTGTCTGTGTATCCAGACCTTCTGTGGAGATTCCACTGGGCCTCGGCCCGCCGCATGATGGCGCAGGGAGCGGTACGAAAGGCCCTCGAGGAATTCGGCCGCGGCGCGAATGTCCTCAAAGCCATCAGCACGCGCCTTTCCGAGCGCGGCCGCCGGCTTTTCCTCGACTCTCCGCAGGTTCGCCGCTTCAAGGATGAAGCCGTTATGTTGCGCAATTCCGTCAAGGACAACTGAAACGTGCCGGACGAGTTCTTCGACGACCTCGATGACCTGACTTCGGGCGTGGAACCGGAACGGGTGGCGGACTCCGCCACCAGCGTAGAGGCCGGCCTGCAAAAGCTGGCCTCGCTGGTGGAAAACCTGAACCGCGACCTGTCCACCTCCACCATCCTCGACCGGGCCATGGATGCGGTGCTCGAACTGACCGGCGCCGAGCGCGGCTTTCTCGTGCTCGTATCCGAGCGCGGGGACTGGGACTTCCGCGTCGCCCGCAACATGGAAAGCGGCGACATCGCCGATGCCGAAATGGCTGCCTCCCACACCGTCATCCGCAAGGTGCTGGACGGCCGCCGCCCCCTTCTCATCAACGACGTGGTCGGCGCTTCCGATCTCACCAAGCAGCAGTCTATTGCCCGCATGCAGGTGCGCTCGATCATGGGCGCGCCCGTGATCTCCAAGGGCAAGCTCCTCGGCGCCGCCTACGTGGACACCTCGCGGCTGGCCGGAGTCTTCGATCAAACCAGCCTCGTTCTCTTCGATACGTTCGTGCAGCTCACCGCCGTGGCCCTCGAAAACGCGCACCTCATCGAGGCCGAGCAGGAAGCCACCGCCCTCTACCGCGAGCTGCAGGAATACCTCGATACCATTCTGGACAGCCAGCCGCAGGGCGTGATCATTCTCGACGACCGTTTGAAGATCGAGTACGCCAGCGCGCAGTCGTCGGCGCTGCTCGACGGCGCGCTGCTCACCCGCGGCACGCCGCTGGCCGACTCCCGTTGCTGCAGCGGCGCAAGCATGCTGCGCCTTCTGCAGGATCTGCAGGACTTCCTGCTTCAAAAGATCACCGCACGACGCTCCTTCTTCGAATTGGGAGCGCGCACTCTGGCGTACTCGTTTTTCCATCTTCATCGCGCGCTGGGCGGCGAGCGCGTGGGCATCATCCTCGAGGACGTCACGCTGCAAAAGCAGCTCGAACATAAGCTCATCGAGTCGGAAAAGCAATCCACCATCAACCAACTCGCCGGCGGCATCGCCCACGAAATCAACAACAGTCTTCAGCCGGTCAAGGGCCGCGTCGAACTGCTCACCATGCGCCTCAAGAAAGCCGGCGTGCCGCTCGACGGCGGGGTGGACAAGGACCTGGAAACGATCTCCGTGTTGTCGGAACGGATCGAGAAAATCGCGCATGACTTGCGGCACCTCACCAAGCCCACTACCTCCAACTTCGCGCCCCTCGATCTGACGGCGCTCATCCGTTCCACCGTCGAGATGATGGAAAGCACTACCGGCACTCTGCGCGGCTTCTCGACCACCAATCCGGCGGCGGCCTTTCATCTCGAGCTTGAACTCGAAGAG
>Ga0315284_10007326_pt1 | contig 15750 bp, 21 predicted proteins | sample YL17G09_16_MG_FD_203696 | JGI IMG/M metagenome (GOLD analysis project Ga0315284, IMG submission 203696) | Sediment microbial communities from Yellowstone Lake, YNP, Wyoming, USA - YL17G09_16 | ecosystem: Environmental > Aquatic > Freshwater > Lake > Sediment | place: USA: Wyoming | collected... | reverse complement strand
ATTTAATTAGGTAAACCCAAAATTTGACCTTCTAACTCCTGTATTTTTTTTTCAAGTAACAAGTTTTTATGATGTAACTAATGAATATTCATCGTTGTATTTGCATAGGGTATTGGACTAGGATTGTTATTTAACACCATACTGTCATTATCATTATCTTTTTCATTATTATTAGTATTTATATTGTTGGCATATTTTGTATGAGGAATTCTATAGGGATACAACGTATAAGAACCCTCTTTTTCATTATAGTGAAGTTGCTCAAAGTTCCATTTTTTTATTTCATTTGACATGTAAATGAATGCCTTTTGAAATTTGGCATCTTCTATGCCGGTTTCTTTATCAATAATTGGTTCAAAATCTACTCGGTCTACTTTTCCTACGCAAAACTTCCAAAATATATATATTATTTTTTCTTCCGTATAAATCTTATTCATTCTGGGAACGCAGAGACTTTTATCAATATTTTTTGACATTTTCTTAACTTTTATTGGATATTTATAATATATTTTATAAATTTAAAATTTTCTATCATTTTTTTTATTTTTTTGACTCTTTTTAGAAAAATTAAAAAAAATAAAAAATTGAAATGCTTTTTTTGAATAATAAGAAGAGCATAAAATAAAACAAACCAACTACTAAATCAATTTAGTTACAAACCCAAACCCAAAACCCAAACCCCGAAAGCTTTTAGAAAATGAACGCTAACACTAACTCTGCTAACACTAATGGACGCTCTGCCAAGGGTTGCTCCAAGAAGTTTTGCAAGGTCTGCTTTGATGCTGGAAAGCCTGAGACTGTGTATACGAATCATACTGTTAAGACCATGAATGTCCGAACTGGCAAGTTGGAGACGACCTGTGTTACCTTGTTGGCGTTGGAATGCCGTTACTGTTTCACTAGTGGACATACTGTCAAGTTTTGCCCTGTTCTCAAGGAGAACAACAATGGCAGAAAGGAGCAAGAGATCCAGCATGCCAGAGAGAGACATGGTGCAACTGCGTCAGCTACTGCATTAGAGAAGGCTGTTGTCAAGAAGGGATTCGCTCTTTTGCAAGAGGATTCTGATGATGACGAAGTTGCTCCTGTTACTGTCGCTACTCCTGTTACTGTTGCTCCTGTTACTATTGCTGTTGCTTCGGACGAGTTCCCTGCTCTTCCTTTCAACATGACTGCTCCTAAGGTCTCAAGTGTCATGACTTTTGCTGCTACTGCCGCGTTGCCTCCTCGTCCTAAGCCCACCAAGGTGACCTTTGCTCCTGCTCCTACTCCTGCTCCTACTCCTGCTCCTATTAAGGAACAAGACCTTGATGATGACAGCGACTACGAAGTGAACGAAGATAACGAAGAACCTCAAACGCCAGCTGTTAGTTATACTGACAGTTGCTTTAGTTATCGCGAAAGACACGGATACGCCGAGGATGACAGTTGGTAAATTCCAAACAGAATACATAGCTCTCAGGTAAGGTTTTGCATATTAACTATTATTACTACTATTATTATTATTATATTCGAAAAATGTTTAAATACAAAAGGACTCCATAATGCTGATGCTTTTCGCGGACAAATCAGGTAAGTAAAATTATTATTATATACTATCATTACTATACAACTATTATTATACAATTATTATACAATTATTATACAATTATTATACTAACTTTATATTTTGAAAAATGGGTAGTCTACGGGCTATCCATTTTTCTTTTTCTCTTTTTTTCTTTTTTCTTTTTTTAAATATCTAATAATAACATAATAAAAATAATAAAAAAAGTATAATATAGTAACCGATGAATTATAGAAATTACGATGTGGTAATTATAGGGTCAGGAATTGCTGGATTATATAGCGCATATAATTTAATAAAAATGAACCCAAATTTGTCCTTTATAGTCCTCGAAAAACATAAAAAGCAGTGGATTGGTGGTAGAATGAGTAATGAAACTTTTTACGGAACCGAAGTTGTAACCGGTGCGGGTATTGGCAGAAAGAAAAAAGATAAACTACTTATTCAGTTATTGGAAGACCTTCATATTAAATTTAGTGAATTTGAATTTAAGCCTATTATTGCCAACACAGTTCAAAATCCAGTCGACATTAAAAAAACCATAAATAGCTTAAAAAAAAGAACCATTTATTCAAATGAAACATTTGAGGAATTTGCTAAGAGTGCATTAGGCAAAGAGGAATATGCCGATTTTTTAATTACAAATGGGTATACTGATTATGAACACGATGACGCATTTGATGTTATGGAAAATTATGGACTTGAAGATAATTATTGCTGTTGGACAGGTCTTACTATTCCATGGAAAAAACTAATTCTTGCGCTTGCACATAAAATTGGTATTAATAACATAAGGACTTCTTGTAGTGCAACAAATATATTTAGTTTTGAAAAGGGTAAATATAAAAAAAACGGGACAGATTTTAGCTGCGATATTTACGACTATTGTGTAGAAACCGACAACAACATTACTTACTATTGCAATAAAATAATTGTGGCCACTACAATAACCAGTCTGCGGTCATTATTTCCTCGCCATAAAATATATGACCAAATAGAACCACAACCCTTTTTACGATTATACGCAAAATTCTCCAAATCATCGGTTCCCATTCTCAAAGAGTTTATTAAAGGTTACACGATTGTTCCTGGTCCGCTTCAAAAAATCATACCAGTTGACGCAAATAAAGGAGTCTATATGATTGCTTATTCGGATAATAAAAACGCAGAGGCTCTTAAAAATCATTTAAGCGACACAGAGGAAAATCGCGTTATGTTTGCTTCACTTGTTGAAAAGTCAATAGGAATTCCTACAAATACTGTTAAAATTAACGCGCTCAAGGATTTTTACTGGACTGTTGGGACACATTATTATAAACCGTTGGATATAAAAATGTATTGTGATAGAGGAGAATTTATTTACAGGGCGCAACATCCGGACCCGAATATAATTGTAGTTGGTGAAGTGGTTGCAAATAATCAGGGGTGGACAGAGGGTGCGCTTGAAAGTGTTAAAAAAGCGCTTACGAAGACTTGGTTAAAGTAATTATTTTTTTCTTTTATTAGATTTCCTTTTATTTTTTTTAGATTTTCTAAATTTATTTTTTCTAGACTTTCTTTTTTTACCGCCTATATTTGATTCTTTTTTACATTCCATAGAATTTTTTAAAGCAGTTTCGATGCGGTCTATTAATTTTTTTGGTATAAAAACTACACTATTAATTTTTATTTTTTCTTTTCCTTCACCTCCACCATTTTGGTCTTCAGGATAATAATGTATTATTAAAACACTTGCTGTAACATAAAGTTCACGTGCCCACGTTTGAACAAAATTATCACTAGGTGGACTATTATATATTTTAGAATTACAACTATTTGGATTTGATGTGTGTGGTTCAATTGTTGTTAAACGTCCTTGGAATTTTGTAATTACACAATAATGACCACTTGTCAAACCACGTTCTAAATGATTTTCGCTTCTATTAAATCTTACTAATATACAAGAATTTTCAGGCATTAGTTGGTTTAAACTTTCAAAAAAACCAACAATATTATCTCTACCATCTATGGCAAATTTATGTTCTTCAATATTATAATCATAACCATCGGATGCTTCAAAATATTGTTGGTCTGTATTGCGAACAAATCCATTAAATCGGTCTACTATAAAACTAAAAGGTAGTCCATTTTCAAATTCCATTCCGTTTTCCATAAACGGTAATGCATCCTCTGCATCTGTATTATCTATTTCAGACATAAATCTTAAAACATTAAAACCGCAACCTCTATTAGCACCGCTTGGTGGTAGCATAAAACCTTGCCAAAGTCTACATCTTTCTTCTGCATTACAATCTGGTAAAACTAAAAAAGCTGCGTTTGCTTCACCTCTTAAAATTGAATTCAACCTTAAATGAGTTCCATGTGGATTTACATGGAAATTTTCTGGTAATTCAGCCATTATTATATATATATATAATTTTTTGCATATTTACACCTTTGGACAATTAAATCGCCGAGTTCTCGGCGATTAATCAGTGACAAAGGTAACGGTTACCAGGCTATTGAAATAGCCAAAGGTGTAAAGGTCTAAAAAGTCTTGATAAATGTAATTTAATTATTTTCTTTTTTTTGATTTATTTTTCTTCGATTTCCTTTTATTTCTTTTCGATTTTCTTCTTTTTGATTTTCTTCTTTTCGATTTATTTTTGCCACCTTTTTTAAATAAATTTACCATTTCTGGATTTTTAGCTAAATCTAAAGCTGTTTTATCTATATCATTTACATCATTAATATTTGCACCATGTTGTAATAAATATTCAACAACTGCCATATTATTGGCAACTACTGCTTCCATTAAACAAGTATGTTTATCACCATAACGTTTAAAATTAATATCCGCACCGTTGTCTACCAAATATCTAACAATTTCAGGATTACCTTTAATACATGCTGCCATTAATAAACTATCTCCACTTTCATCAAGACTTACTCTATTTAAATCTAATTTATCACCATTATTTTGAATTAATCTATCTATTTCATCCAAATCATCGCGTTCAATAGCATTAAAAATGTTCATTTATATAATATAGTATAATATTATATAATATATATTATATTTTTAATTACAGATAGGCTTTGACTAAATAGTAACCGTGATATACTAGCGCAGCGTAAGCAATAATTCCTAAATAATCAAAATAGTTTGCTCTGGTATTTGGCGCAGTATAACCGATGTATATGAGGAGAGGACCTATAATAATCAGATGAATCCAATTAATTATTCTTATAACAGACAAATTTAATGAATTTGTTAAAATTTTGTATCCGTGAAACAGCATGACGTATGCACCAGTTAATAATAATGCGTATTTTACGTAGACAGACATACTATTCCCTTTTGAAACGCAATAAAGTAAAAATGGAACTATTATGAAAACATGAATAATACTTACCAAGTTCTGAATATACATTTATTATAACTATTTATTTTTATTTTCTTCTTTTTTTAGATTTCTTTTTCTTATTTTTTTTAGATTTTTTCTTTCTTTTTCTACTTCCACCATAGTTGGTGCCCATATATTCTGTTAAATCATTTCTTATTGTTTCAGGGTCAAGACTTGATAAAACATTTAGTTCATCTAAAACCGCAGCGGCCATCGTTGGAGCTCGTATTTTTAATAATTGTTTAATTTCTGGATTTTTAGTTAACTCTAAAGCTGTTTTTCCAGAATCATTTTTAGCATCTCTATCTGCTCCTACGGCTAATAATAATTTAACTATATTTAAACGTTCGTGAATACACGCTGTCATTAAAGGAGTATTTCCAAGAAATTTTTTAGCATTAATATTTGCTCCTTTAGTTATTAAAAACTTTGCAATATCCAAATTACCATAAATACATGCTAACATTAAAGGAGTATTTCCCATAGTATCTTTTTCGTCTATATTAACACCTTCTTCAATAAGCCTTTTACATTCCTCTAAATTATCAGAAGAAACAGCATTATGAAGAGCAAGTTTTTGTTGTTGTTCCATTTAACATAAATATAGATTTTATTTATTTTCTTCTTTTCATGGATTTTCTTTTTCCTTTCTTTTTTATAGATTTTTTAGATTTCTTTTTAGATTTCTTGGATTTTCTTTTGTTTTTTTTGGACTTTCTTTTAATACCTTCACCGTAGTCACGACCTTTTCTACCCATATATTCGCTTATATCTCTTAAATCTTCGTTATGAATACGTCCAACACCCATATAAGGAGCTGCTTCATTAAACGCTGGAATTACCTGTTTTGCTTCCCACGTTTCCAAAATATTAACAACATCTTCGTTGTCTTCAATTTTTTTTGCAAGTTTTATAGTATGATTATTAAAATTAACACCTTGAGACAACAAAAAGTTTACCATGTTTACACTTCCCTTTTGTACGGCTGCATTAATATATGTATCCATTTTAGAATTCGGATTTTTTAAAGTGGCGCCGCGCTTAACAAGTTCTTCGGCTACATCTGCTCGGTCGTATACAGCTGCCATCATAAGAGGTGTATATCCCCACTTGTCTGGATTTTGATAGTTAACATTAAAACCTGGTGTATCCATTAGTTCTATAAGATTGTCTAAATCTTCGTCATTACGCATTTTTTCATAAAATTTTTTATAAATTTTATTTAATTCCTTCCTATATATTAAATCCGCCATATATATTATTTAATTATTTTTATTATTTTTTCTTCTTTTTATGGATTTCTTTTTCTTTTTATTTTTCTTGGATTTCTTTTTATTTTTATTTTTCTTGGATTTCTTTTTATTTTTCTTGGACTTTCTTTTCCCGCCATAGTCAGTCCCTCTTTTGCCCATATATTCTGGTAAATCATCTCTTATTAATTCTGGGTCAATACCTGATAAAATATTTAGTTCTTTTAGAACTATTGTGGACATCCATTTTTGTAATAAATGTTCAATTTCTTCACTTGTAGTTAATTGTAAAGCAGTTTGACCAGCTTTATTTTTAGCATCTATATCTGCTCCATTGGCTAATAAAAGTTTAACTATATTTAAATTATTTTTATTACAAGCCCACATTAAACAAGTAATTCCTTGAAAATCTTTATCATTAACATTTGCTCCATTTTGTATAAGAAACTCTACATTTTGTAAATTACTTTGGTAACATGACCATAACAAACTACTATTACCCATACTATCTTTATCATTAATATTTGCACCTCTACTTAGCAAAAATTGCGCAATATTTAATTTTCCTTCGCTACACGCTATCATAAAACAACTCTTTCCAAAATCATCTTTAAAATTAATATCTGCGCCATTATCTACTAAATATTTAACAATTTTAAGACTATTTGTATAACATGCTGCTGCTAATAAACTATCTTCACTATCTTCAAGACCTTCTTTATTTAAATCTATTTTATTACCATTATTTTCAACTAGTCTTTTTAACTCAACAAAATCTTCATCATCAATAGCGTCAAAAAGACTCATTTAATATAATACAATAAAATTATTTTATTTATATAAATTATATATGAGTCACCAATATTATAACAAAGATGTGCGAGTTGCAAACGGAAAAAAAACAGTTCGTGTTGTTTCTGTTAAAAATGGACGCGGATACAAAAGTGTTACAAATTATCGTGGCAAAAAAAGGGTAGGGACAGTTAAAAAGCGTATTCATGATGACCATATACCATTAATTGTAGGCGGCAAATTTATTCCTGGATTATTTAATGACTGCACTAGTAAAGACTGTAAAAATAAGAAACATTAAAATAAAAAATTGAATAAAATTATTCATATAAAGTGAATTATATAAATAATTAGTTTTAAGAAAATGAGTGTACCAAGTTCAAGCACAATTTATCCTTTTACACATGATGCAACTGTTGAAGAAAAGTGGTCTGAGGAATACACAATTACAGAAATTGTAATTCATAGTAATAATAGTGACACTAGTAACAATAGTAGTAATAATAGTAGTAATAATAATGTCAAAGGAATCCTAAAAAAACCAAAAAATGACATAAACGAACAAAATATTATGCTTTGTGTAAAATCATTTGCGTTTTTACTGTTATTAGCATTTACGGTGCCATTTATAGTTTGTAATGTATATTACGCTTACAAAGATACTTCATGTGTTACCATAAACCCAGACCATTTTGACGTCAATTTAAAAACATATTTGGCGGTGGATGGTATAATTGGGGCTATAGCACTTTTTATAATAATATTTGTTGCATGTTGTATCAAAGAAGAACCCAATAGTAATAATTGTTGTTTAAATATGGTTGGAAATCTGGCAACTGTATTTGGAGTTACATGGACAATAATTGGAGCAATCATATTTTGGAAGTTGATTGATAATACACGGTGTGACAGAGCAGTTTATAATTATGTTACTGCTCAATTGGTTATAAAATTTATAGGTTATTCATTAAGAATTTGTGCAAATAATAATAATAAAAATAAATAATAATATAAAAATATCCTGTTAGTTTAATTAAATAAATAATAAATGGACGCAAATAATAAAATAACACTTTCGGTCAGTAAAAGAACAGGCAAAAAACTCCAAACTTTTTTATATGGTTTAGGACAGGATTTAGACTTAGAAAAAATTATTAAACATTTTAAAAAAACATTTAGTTGCACAGGTAGTATTGAAACGAGTGAAGAATTTGGCGAAGTAATCAAGTTAACCGGCGACCAAAGAAAAAAGATTTTTGATTTTTTAATTAATGAAAAAATTTGTGATAAATTTGATATTAGTTTGAAAGGAATTTAATTTAATCCGACAAATGGTCAAGCGCTGATAAAATAACAAGCTCCTGACTAGTCAGCTTCTGAAATACAATATTGTCGTCCATTTTAATCGTAAAATGTTTATTGGAAAACCCATAGTTTTTTAATACAAGATTTAGACCTTCATCAGTTACCTTTAATTCACAGAAAACGGCGCCTTTGGTTAAGTAATAGCCTTGGATTTCTTCATTTAAAAGAGGTAGCCACCGTAAATAGGTTCCGCTTTTCAAGTCATTCATTTCATCTACATATTTGTAGCCATTCAGTTTTGTTAGTAATTCAAGTGTGTCCTTTTTAGAAAGTCTGAGTTCTTTTAAAATCTTCAAATTCATTTCTTTTATTTTTGCGGTTGTTAAATTCATGATGTTTTCATTTGTTTCAACATCTAATGCTTCTAACAATTTTGCAACATTTAATTCATTTTCCATATTGTTATTATATAATATTAAATTGTATTTAATATTATTTTATTTTTTACTTTTTACTTTTTCTTTTATTCATTCTTTTATTCATTCTTTTACCGCCTTGTGTTTGTGCTCGATTTAAAAATTCATTTAATTTATCTAAAGCATCATACATATTAGTATTATCTAAACCACGTTGTTCTCTAACAGCTATTGTACCTTGTAATATAATAATATCTTCCTCTAATTCATCAATAGTATTAAAATAATCTTCAAACTCATCATTTTCAATAAAATCTAAAACATGTTCTTCATCTGCAAATGGAGCATATAAATTTACGTTATTATTATTATTGTTATTGTTATTGTTATTAATATCATTAACATCAATAACTCCTTCTGGAATATTATTATTAAAATTATTAGGAGTATTTGGATAGTTACCGCCTTTATTTTTACGTGATTCTATCATTCCTAAAAACTTAACTTGTGCCTTTGCCTTTTTTAAAGTTGTACTTTTTGAATATACTTTTCCTGTTTTTGAATTTACAACTTTATATTTACGACTTTTTATTTTGCGTATTTTATAAGGCATTATATAATATAAATTTATATTTTTCTTGTTTTTTTATTTTTTTTATTGAATGGAACCGTTACTTTGTGTGTGTTTTTCTTAATTTGTTTATTTATTTTTTTTCTATTTGCAAGCGGATAATTTGCCATTTGCGCATAAGTATATACATCTGGGTTTATGTTATTTTCCTCTAATGTTTTTCTATAAATATTATTTCCGTCTACATATTTATCATAGTGGTCATTACTATAAACAAATACACGACTTTTGGGTATTTTAAAATTATTCCGAATTAACCAAGTCAAGTAAATAACTGATTGGTCATCGCATTCAATACTATTTGGTGTTATAATAAAATGCTGGTTTTGTCTTGAATAAGTTGTTCCATTGGTCATTTTTAAATTTGTCGTATAGTAAGGAACAATCGAGTTTATTGAAATTCCAAAACTTACCGCACATGTCAAATTCATTATAAAAATGTGAATTTTATTTATATTTTTAGAATCAGTATTTGTATTAATAATTTTTTTTACATATAAAGGCACTCGACAGTCTCCGGATTCATTTGCAACATCGTGAATGTAAAATTTAGTAGAATTACTATACTTTAATTTTTTGAATACGTTGTTGCATATTTTTTTATAGTTACATACTTTCATATTTATTTATATATACAAATAATTAAATAAATATTGTTTACCAGCTGCTTCCAAATCCGCCTCCTAAAAATTCGCTTGCAGCCATAGGAACGAAACTCTCTGCCATACCTGGGGTCGCTGCATTCTGCAAAGGATTATTATCATTTCTTACCATATTGTCATAATTTGGTAGCTGTTGTGTGTCTGTTGGTAACGAATTAATCGATGTGCCATCTGTGTAGCCACTATTCATATTTGCATTTGAATTTGCGTTTGCATTAGGCATCATGTAATTGTTTTGTCCTGAAATCGGCTGTGAAACTTTCACAGAATTGTTGTTATTGTTTTTTCCTTTTTTGCCTGATGGTTTTCCGTCCCATAATTCAGAAAGGCGGTCAGTTAACACACTTACTTTCTCTCCTAATTTTGTCTGTAAACTCAAAGTAATCATCAAAACTGCTAAAATAATGAAAATTATGCTAAAATCGGGATAATTCATGCCACTATAGGTAGGCACAAATGTAATAATGCGGTGTATTAGTAGAAGTCCAATAAACATTCCAATTACTTGAATTACGATTTCTGCTAAAAGTTCTAAACTTCCTTTTCTATCGTCGGATTCGGGAACATATTTTTGCATCGCTTTATTCAGAGATACTACGGGAATAATTGCAATTAATGTGTATTGAATTATATTTAACATGTCCGACTTTGAAGCATCGTCAAAATTAAAGACGTATTTGAAAAAATTTTTATTTGAATCATCTGTGCTTTCCATCTTTATATATAGGGTATAATAAGAAATTAAATTAAATTATAAAATAAAAATAAAACACTTTTGGATAAATATAAAGACAAACTGTTTATAATTTATATAAATTATGTCTGAAGAACTTCAATACTTAAATTTAATTAAGGATATTTTAGAAAAGGGAACTTGGGAAGAAGGCAGGAATGGTAAAACCAAGAGTATTTTTGGAAATATGATGCGTTTTTCTCTTAAGGATGGCAAAATCCCTATTTTAACTACTAAAAAAACCGCTTGGAAAACTTGCTTAAAAGAATTGTTGTGGTTTATTCGTGGTAAAACAAATAACCAGTTGCTACAAGACCAAGGCGTTCATATTTGGGACGGTAATTCGACACGAGAATTTTTAGATAGCAGAGGTTTGCAGCATTATGATGTAAATGAGTTGGGGGCAATTTATGGCCATCAATGGAGACACTTCAACGCAAAATGGGAAGGCGATGGTCATGATTATACTGGCGAAGGAGTTGACCAGTTGCAGCAAATTATTGATGCTTTGAAGGACCCTGCACAGCGGACTAGTAGGCGCTTGATAATGACTGCATGGAATCCTTGTCAATTAAATGAAATGAGTTTACAACCGTGTCATGTTTTATGTCAATTTAACGTTCATAGCGGAGACCAATTATCGTGTGCTCTTTTTCAGAGAAGTTCGGACGAACTTTTAGGCTCGCCATTTAATATTGCATCGTATTCGTTATTAACACATTTAATAGCCAAACACTGTGGATTAGAAGCACATGAATTTGTATATTTTAAAGGTAATTGTCATATTTATGAAGACCATGTTGAAGGTGCTCAGTTACAAATTACAAGAGAACCATATCCGTTCCCAACAGTTTCAATTAAAGAAGTTAGAGAGAACATTAATGATTATCAAGTAGATGATTTTATTTTAGAAAATTATCAACATCATGAACCTATAAAGTTTAAGATGGTTGCATAGTAATATATTTTTATAAAATGATAAAATTATATTTTTATTAAACTTTTTATTTAGCGCGTAAGTTATTTAAAAACAAATTGTTAATTAATAATATTAAATGAGTAGTAGTTCAAGGTCAATCGCAGCAGCAAGACAAAGACGCTCTGGAGAAGTAGTCCAGAAACCTCAGGCACCGCCGCAAAATTTTAAACAAAATATTGGGCAAAAACCGCAGCAAGGAATTAATAAAATGCAAGGGCAAGGTCAAGGGCAAGGTCAAATGCAAGGTCAAATGCAAGGACAAATGCAAAGTCAAAGACCCAAGTTGTCGATTGGTGATGCAATCGGTCTTGTCACGTTGAGACTTGGTAGAGTTGAAGAGTTTATGATAAGAGCTCAAAATCCTGAAGGAGGTCTTAAACTAGGCGGTGGTGCAAGTATTCCTGAAAACTCGCAACTGATCGATAAAAGTGTTTTTACAAATATGATGAGTAGGTTGGATAGTTTAGAGAAAAAAGATAGCAATAAACAATTGGCTAATTTGGAATCGGAATTAAAAAGCACTAAGGACTTGCTTATTAGTATAATGGCTAAATTTGAGAAGTTTTCCAAAGAGACCGATGAGAAGTTTGCGGATTATGATTGCGCAATTGCAGAAATTGAAGGGAAAATGGATTCACCTGATGAAACTGTAGGTGAAACAGAGGAAATTATTTTAAGTGAAACAGGAACAGGAACAGGAACAACTGTAGAAGGTATTACTTTTGAAATATCTGAATCCACTTTTTAAAAAAGTGGAGCAAAAATTAGGTACACTTTTAGAAAAAGTTTATAAGAGCAAAAATTATCTTTTAAAAAAGTTTATAACAGCAAAAATTACTACTAATTTGGCTCTTATAAACTTTTCTTAAAGGTGGAAGTGGGTTCCAAATCCCAAAATATAGTATTATTTTTATTTAAGATTCAAATGAAAATAATATTGTCCTTTTTTATATTTTGTTTAGTGCTTTTTATTTACTTACATGTTCAGTTTCATTTAAAAACAAGTAATGACCTTGAAATGTATGAGCTCGACATGGCATCCAAAGAAAAATTAGAAGAAATATGCGACATCCGGCAACCTGTGTTATTTGATTTTGAAAACGACAAAATACGCGACGTAGTCAATAAGGAATATATGTTTAATAATTACCAGGCTTTTGAAGTCAAAATAAGAAACGTCCGAGAGACAAATCCAAATACCGAAGTATTTGTGCCACTCCCTTTTCATGCAGCTACCAAATTATTTAACGAGGACAAAACCGCCTCTTATTTTTCCGAGAACAACTCCGAGTTTTTACAAGAAACCGGCATAATTAAACATATGAAATACAACGACGAATTTCTTAGACCATATATGGTGTCAAATTGCATATATGACGTCTTATTAGGGTCGCCGAATGTTTGCACCCCTTTTCGCTACGAAATAAACTACCGTAATTTTTTCATGTTGACGCAAGGAAGCGCTCAAATTAAGTTAGCGGCGCCACAGAATGTTAAATATTTGTATCCAAATTATGATTATGAGAATTTTGAATTTAGGTCTCCAGTTGACCCATGGAATCCTCAAGTGCAATTTAAGGCTGATTTTGACAAAATAAAGTGTTTGGAGTTTACGCTGCTTCCAGGAAAGACTATTTTTATCCCCGCATTTTGGTGGTATAGTATTAAATTTAACAAAGATGCTTGTATTTCGTGTTTTAAATATCGCACGTATATGAATAACTTGGCGGTGTCGCCTTATTTTGGAATTCATGCACTACAAATACAGAATGTGAAAAGGGATGTTGCTCCACATTTAAATATTAGCGCGCTTCAAAAAGAAGATATAGTTACAGAACCTTTAATAAATACAAATGCAAATGCAAATACAAATATTTTAACAGAAGAAACTGTTACTAGTCCGAATATAAATACAGATACAAATACAAATATAGTTACGGATACAAATACAAATATAATTTACTCTACTCCAATTGATATGTTAGCCGCAACCGAGTAAATATTCGAATTAAAAAAATAATATTGTATTAGTTTATAATGTCAGGAAGTTCTTTTTCTTTAAGTGGTTTAGTAAATTCAATATTTGGTTCAAACAAAAAGTCCAAAAAATATAGGAATCGTTTTCATAAGAGGCATGTTTGCAGTAGTAAGTGTAGACATGGTAAAATGCATAGGCACAGTAGAAGGCATATTTGCAACAGTAAATGTGGACATCATAATAAGAAACGATTTAGTATGAAGTATAGGATGAGAGGAGGATGAGGAGGGGCTCCTTTACCAACTACTATTTAAAAATTTTTAAAAATGTTTAAAGTGTTATTTGAATGACTGACAAGTAAAGTAATTTGCTTGACATGAAAAAATGATTCTAATTTTTTGCTCAACTTTTTTTAAAAGTTGATAAAAAGTTGAAACCTTTTTTTATAAATTATAGTAATTTATAAAAATAACAAAAAACAAAGATGACATCCAGATTAAATATTATTCAAAGAGAGAGGCGCTGCTCGCGTTGCGAAGAAGTTGGTCACACAGTAAGAAATTGCAATTTTACCACAATCGACGAATATTGTCGTTTCAGAAATAATACAGAATACGTGCCTATGTTTTTCAGAAGGTATAATAGTCTACTAACTGTTTCTCAAGAAACAATTCAGGAAGCTCGCAATTTAATACATAGTCAAAATGCGAATCAAAATACAGAAAAAAAAGAAATTTGTCTCTTATATTATCATTTTGAACAAGAAAATGATGATACTAACATGGAATGCGGAATATGTTTGACAGATAATGTCAAAACGTGTCGTATGGCAAAACTAAATTGCGGCCATACATTCTGTGACAGATGCACAGATAAATTAATTACAGAGGAAAAATCATGCTGCGCTTTTTGCAGAGCAGAAATTACAAGTGTGGAAGTTAGTAGTGGAGAGAGCTATGGGATGCTAAAGGATAACACCGAATTATTTAGAAACTGTTAAAAAGTTTTTAAGATAAAATAAATTATTTACCTTCTTCTTCGTGTTGTTTTTCTCTTTTTAGATTTTTTACCCTTTTTAGATTTTTTAGACTTACTTTTACTTTTTCTTCTTTTTCTACCACCCATAATAGAACAACCTTCTCCTGGTAAACATTTATTTGATGATTCAAATTCTTTTAACTCACTATTAGCCGCTTTTCTTGCTGCTTCTAACTGTGTTGGTGTTGATGATTTTTCTAATTTGTTTAATTCTGCCATTAAATGTGTTGCTTCTTTTTTTTCTTTTTGTTCTTCTTTTATACACAATTCATTTAATGTTTTTTCTAAATTGTTGTCTTGTTTTATTTCACCTTTTATATTTAAAGCATTTACTTGTGACATAGATAAAGGTTTAGGTACACCTGATTTTGGAACAGATGGAAGATTACCATAGGGTGTTGACATATATATTATTAAAATATTTTTATATAAGATATTTTTTGCTCTTATAAACTTTTTTACAACTTCGTAAGAAAAATTGAAAAAGGCTTAAATAGTTGCCTACATACTATATAGTAAACACATGACCGAAAAATATAAATACAAGGTAATTTTTAACGAGGAAAATAAAAATTATTCCTACACTCTGTTACCAGAATACAAAGATGCAATACTTTCTTTTGAGCCCTGTGAAAAGGCCCTTTTTTTTAACGACGTGTTCATTCTTTCACCTGATTCTACAATCGAGCTCGTCCATTCTTCCATAAGGTCAAGCACCGATATACCCGGTGTTCTAATTCTAAACGGAAATAAAACCTATGGACGCGCAAAAAATGGCAAGTTATTGTATAAATGCATCCCAGATGATAAACGCCTTCAGCCTTTTTTAATTCCATATGAAATGAAAATCACCGGTTTTTCAAAAGTATTTGTAAACCTATATGTCACGTTTGCATTTTCAAATTGGGACGCAAAACATCCGCTGGGGACCCTTTGTCAAGTGATTGGCGCCGTTAATCAGCTCGACAATTTTTACGAATATCAGCTATACTGCAAAAGCCTAAACAATTCAA
>Ga0315284_10007324_pt1 | contig 15750 bp, 21 predicted proteins | sample YL17G09_16_MG_FD_203696 | JGI IMG/M metagenome (GOLD analysis project Ga0315284, IMG submission 203696) | Sediment microbial communities from Yellowstone Lake, YNP, Wyoming, USA - YL17G09_16 | ecosystem: Environmental > Aquatic > Freshwater > Lake > Sediment | place: USA: Wyoming | collected... | reverse complement strand
GGAGATTCCGGGGGGATTATCGCAATATTTCCCAGTACCCGGGAAAAAACCCCGATATTCGGATCGCCGGCAAGCGTGATCGTGCGTTCCATACTTCACGATTCCGGTGCAAGTTCCGCCTGAACCTGCCCGTCCTCCATCTTCATGGCGCGAATACGGATTTTTGACGGCGGTTTTGTGCTGCCCCGGCTCCACACTTTCTCATTAATACCCTTATCGAGCTTCACATCGTCGCTCTTCATGTGCTTTGCAAGGTACTTCCTGATGTCCTTTATGGCGCCATTGCTCCGCTTCCAGCGGGGCATCCTGCGAGCATCCCGGAGAGGGATAACATATACGTGCTCCTGCATCTTTTCTGCCATTATCTTACACCTTCAGCGTACTCTTGCGCCAGTTGCGCCGTTTTGGGTGCGCAACAACGGAACGTTTTGTTCTTACCATTACCCACTGGGGCACGCGCCGGTTCTGATCGCATGCCTTTGCCAGCCGAATCTTTCTGCCTTTGCTTAATTTGCTCATGTTCTTTCACCTGACTACTTGTATTGCTTCCTGCCGACGACCAGTGACTGGTCATGATGAGCCGGAAACAGGGATGATGAATCGATACCCCGGGCGGCAAACGCTTCCCGGATCTCGGCTTCGTAATCACCATTCCTGATCGTTCCGGTTTCACCGTATTTTACTACGAGAAAGCGGTCGACCAGCCGGTCAACTTCGGGCCTGACATACCCTAAGAGGGGTCGTACGTACGAACACCCGGTCCGGTTTCCCAGGCTCTGCACTTCCGCCCTCGAAAGCATGGGCACACGGTCATTAAACCGGGTACCATCTCCGACCACAGGGTATTCTGAAGACAGGGTTTCAACGGCAATCTGGTGTACGGTATTGATCGCATCGTTTGGATACCCGCACGTTTTTACCAGATCCACCATATCGTCCAGCAATCCTTTTTTAAACACCCGTTTTATCAAGGGAAAACCCAGCGCTTGTGCCGCAGCATCCACCGACGGGACCTGGCGGGACGGGTCGAACACAAACACGTTGAGTTCAACCTCGTAATACGTACCCAGCATTATTGCTGCAAGGGAACTGTCCTTTCCGCCGCTGAAAAGCACTCCTGCTTTCATTACCTTCGCGTGATCGAATAATCACGTTTCTTTGGCGCAAGCTGCCTGAGCAGTTCCTTGAGCTGCGAATCCGTGATCTTGTTCTTGAGACGCCCGCTCTGGGCGAGCTGGACGAGCTGCTGCTCAACAGCACCGGCAAAATCCGGTTTCGTCAGCTTGATGGTGTTTAAGCGTTCCCGGGCATCAGGCTCGAGAATCGACATGAGTACCATCTGCAGCTGAGATTTGGCCCGCTGCTGGCGTTCGAGCTCTTCCTGCGTTGCCTGCTGATCGCCAGCCTGCTGCTGCAGTTGTGCCATCCTGCGCTTTCGGAGTTCACTAAGCTCGTCGTCTCCCATGGTGTTACCTCACTTCGGTACTTCGGACTTTTCCGACTTCTTGCCTTCGGCTTTCTTTGCCGCCGGTTTCTTCTCGCCTTTCTCGACCTTTGCACCCTCGGTTTTCTCGCCCTTCTCTTTTTTAGAGTCAGACTTCTTGCCCTCACCCTTCTTAGGCTCAGCCTGGGCTACTGCCTTTGACCGCTTAGGCACCGGTGCCGGGGGATTGAGCTTAACTTCGTGTGCCAGGTTGTCAAGAAATGCCATGCCGGCGGGGGATACTTTACGGCCGGTCTTGTCATGGACAATAAGCCCTGCGGCCTCCAGCTGCTGGAGGGATTTTCTCAGGATCGATCCACTACCTTTCCTGAACGCATTGGGCTTTGAACCACGGTTTTTTTTCCCGCCATAAAAACTCCGCATCCTCTCGACGCCCAACGGGCCATCGATATAGACACGCCTCAACACTGCCGCTACCCGGACAAACCACCAGTCCGGGTCTTCGGGCGGCATTTCTTTATGTGCCCCGGTCTTTGCAAACGAAGCCCATGCCGGTGGAGTGATCTCCTTGTGTTTCCTGAGCTCCTCTGCGGCCTTCCTGATTAGGTGGTCAGCCGAGGCATCGTATACTGTTGTCATCTAGGGACCTCACTGTAGAAATTATTACTAACAGTCTTTACATATTCGTGGAGTAGGTTTTTATATATTTCTAGCAGCAGAACTCCGCTGGTGGCCGAATAAAAAAGGCTGGTTATTTTTTGCCGGCTTTCTTTTTTTCTTCCAGCACCATCGTCCTTCCCCGCACCTCAACAAGCGTGGCACGTGCCTGTATTGCAACATCTTCCGGATCGATCTGGGTATTCTGGAGCCATTTTACCTTGATCAACGTTCGTTTCTTGAGTTGTTCCACAATCTCATCGATCATGGTTTCGGTACAGCCCTGCTTGCCGATCCATACGGTCGGTTTGAGGTCCTGCATCGATCGGTCAGGCTGATTGGACATTTGGTCTCACCACACGGAATCGTGTCTTTTTATTACAGGAGTGACAGGTGACCACCACATTGCCCCGGTGGACCCGCACCCGCATGTTCTTTCCCGGTACGAGGAATGAGTAACAGTGATGGCAGTACTGGCGGCGGAACCCGGCGTCGATCCGGATCCTCTGGCGCATCGCAATCCTGCGTGCGATCTCCACATAACGGTTACTCCGTTCAGGATGTGCACAAAACGCCAGCCGCGCCTGCTCAAACAGTATCTCAATACGCTCCCGGGCAATCTTTTTTGTCGCAGGGTTGCGGGATCTTTCCTTCATGGATTCGTATACGCTAGCTCCCGGTTGTGCTAAACTCTCAGCGTCAAGGATAAAAAAGGAACGGTGAGATCACAATTCGTGCGGATAAAAATATCCTGTGATATTAAAAAAGATCAGCGGATCCTGACCTTTCTTCCCACAATTTCCAGCCGCTCTTCACAGAAGAGTTTTATTGCTTCGGGATAACACTCGTGCTCGTGGTGCAGGATTCGTTCAGCAAGCGATGCCTCATCGTCACCTTCCAGCACCCTGACGCAGTGCTGGAGGATGACGGGCCCGCCATCGAGGCTTTCGTCAACGAAGTGTACCGTGCAGCCTGATACTTTCACACCATAATTTATTGCCTGTCGCTGTGCATGCAGCCCGGTAAAACCGGGCAGGAGTGCCGGGTGAATGTTTACCATTTTTTCGGGAAATGCGCGGATTATGCCTGCACTAACGATGCGCATGTATCCTGCGAGGACGAAGAGATCCGCATTGACCTGCTGCATTGCTGACAGGAGGGCACGTTCATACATCTCCCGTGAGGAAAACGATGCATAATCGATGACCGTTACCGGGATCTTTGCCTTTTTTGCCCGTTCGATTGCAAGGGCCTTCGGATTATCAGTAATAAGAGCCGCACAGGTTGCCGGAATTTTTCCATCCTGTATGGCATCGATCACTGCCTGAAAGTTCGAACCCCTGCCCGATGCCAGTACTGCGATCTTCTTTTTCATCGTGTCCTTCTTTGTGGATGTGGATACATCTGAAACATTCTTAACGATTATCATTCACGGTCAGGGGGTGAATAATAACCTTCGCTTTCACGATCCGCCGCCCGTGCATCTGCATCACAACCAGCGTGATCCTGCCATCATTAATTTCTACTTTTTCCCCGGGGTGCAGGGGTATATGCCCCAGCCGGTCGATGATAAGGCCACCAATAGTCTCGTAAGATTCGTCAACAGGAAGATCGATCTCCATACGTTCGTTGATGTCCTCTACCCACATCTGGGCATCGACCACAAAGACACCCTCGGAAATATTCTGGACTTCAGGTTCCTCCTTGTCATACTCGTCCATGATGTCGCCGACAAGTTCCTCAAGGATATCCTCGACAGTCACGATCCCGACAAAACTGCTGTACTCATCGAGGACAATCGTCATCTGCACCCGGTGCACCTGTAACTCCTTTAACAGGTCGTCGATCTTTTTTGTCTCGGGTACAAACATGGGGTCATACATGATCTCCTTGATCACCGAATCTTTGCGCCGGGAGACCATCGCGGAGAAGACATCCTTTACGTTCAGGATACCGGTGATGTTGTCGATCTGATCATGGTAGACAGGGATTCGTGAAAAGCCGGTCTCATTGAAAATCCGGATCGCTTCTTCGAAGGTAACCGTATCCTCCATAGCGATCACATCCACTCTTGGCGTCATGATCTCGCGGGAAGTGGTGTCAGCAAACTCAAGCACCGAGTAGAGCATGTCCTGCTCTCCCTGTTCGAGGGTCCCGTCCTCCTTACCAACATCGATCCATTCCTTAATCTCCTCTTCAGTTAATGCCGGTTCACTAGTCTCCTTGCCAATACCAAACTTCGGGCTCACCTGATCGACCAGCCATATAACCGGGGTAAATATGCGCGAGAAAAAAAGGATGACAGGAGCAACGGTGAGTGCAAACGAATCCGATGCCCGGGTTGCATAAATCTTGGGGCCAATCTCACCAAAGACCAGGAGGACGATCACAACGAATCCGGTTGCGATCCCGACACCCAAATTCCCGAAAAACTGTATCGCGATGGCAGTTGCAAGTGCAGCAGCAGCAACATTGACAATATTGTTTCCGATCAAAATCGTGATGAGCAGGTGCTCAGGGGACTCTTTTAATGCCGCCACAGCGTTTGATCCCGGCCTGCCCTCATTGACAAGCGTCCTTGCTTTTGCCCGGGTGATAGAGATCAGAGCGACTTCCGAACTCGAAAAAAACGCCGAAAGAAGGATACAAATGACAAAGAGCAGGATTTCAACAGCATCCTGGATCATCGCATTTCACGCTGTGCCTGTGCACGCAGATTATTGGGGATCATAAATAAAAATACACTATCTTTATTCGGGATGGAATTAAATAAAACCAGCGCCCTGTTCCATGCATTCCTGCATAAAGGCGCAATCCCGCGCGAGCAGTGCGATCTTTTCGTTGTACGACAGGGTTCGCCCAAGGTTCAGATCCTCGATCTCGAGGGTAAGACTGCCATTGTAGTGGTGGTCTTTTAAGGATTCCATTACCATTGCCATGGAGGCATGCCGTTCAAGGGGGAAATGTGCCTTGCCCTGATCAAACCGGCTGATGTGCACGTTCACGAGCCGGTCGTGACACAGTTCAATATACCGGATCGCCTCGCTATCGGATTTTGCCATCGCATGCGCCACATCGAACGTGAAGAAAAGCCATGGTTCTTCATCCAGAAGCGTGCGCATGCGTTCCGGAGTGCAGAGCAGCGAATTAACCATCGGTTCCATATTCTCCATACCGATTTTTTGGGGGTTTCCTTTCGCTGCATCACGGAGCACGGAAACATAGTGATCGAACCGGGCGTAGTCCGCATTACTGGGCGGGCGTTTTGCCGTCCGCCTGCCCGGGTGCACCGTCAGGACCTGGGCACCCAGCTGCCCGGCAATCGCGATGGACCGCACTGCGTATTCAACAGATACCCGGGCCACTTCCGGGTTGATGGAGCAGGGATTCAGGTCAAGAATCGGGGAATGAACCGTCAGGGTTGCGATCCCGGGATGCGCATCCCGGCAGGAGATCACCTCATCCACGGGCAGGTCACGAAGCCAGAAATGCGGGGTCTCCAGCCAGAACTCCATCGCGTTTAACCCCGAGCGGGACACAAAATGAAAGATCTCGTTGACCGTGTACTCATGAAAGAACATGCTCGCGACGGAGAACAATACCATGGTAGTACTATTTGATATGCGGTTTTAGCCTAATAATTGTTGATGGACTGGTTCAACCGCCCTGATGTCGCTGCCATTTCTGATACGGCACCATTACGGGTTTCCGAGCTGTCAGCAATTATCGAAAGGCTCCTTGATAATCCCCTCCTGCAGGATATCCGGGTCCTTGGAGAAGTGACCAACTATACCCACCATTCACGGGGGCACCGTTACTTCTCGCTCTCTGAGAAAGGCAGCGGTAATACTGCAGCGGTGATAAAATGTGTTATGTGGCGGGCTGACGGGGATCGCCTCACGTTTAAGCCCGCAGAAGGCATGGAAGTGATCGTTTCAGGAACGGTCCGGCTGTACGCACCGCATGGGGCATACCAGCTGCAGGTTAAAGAGATGAAACAGGCCGGGATTGGTGAGAAGTACCTGCTTGTGGAGCAGTGGAAAAAGGAACTGGCCATTGAGGGGTGTTTTGCCGCAGAACGGAAACGCTGCATTCCCTTATTTCCGGCAAAAGTCGGCGTTGTAACTTCAGAGACCGGCGCAGTCATTCATGATATCATGACAGTGATAAGCAGGCGCTATCCTCTGGAGATCATTATCTCACCGACAGCCGTACAGGGCGAGGATGCCCACCGCGGGATTGCCCGTGCCATCCGGCGTCTCAGCGGCCTTGTGGACGTCGTCATTGTTGCCCGGGGCGGGGGAAGTTTTGAGGACCTCTTTGCCTTCAACCACCCGGATGTCGTCCGGGCAATCTGCTCATGCCCGGTACCGGTGGTCAGTGCGATCGGGCATGAAGTGGATGTGACACTGAGCGATCTCGCTGCAGATCTGCGGGCTCCGACACCCTCTGCTGCCGCAGAACTTGTGGTACCTGATCGCACTGTGCTTTTAACCCGGTTAAAGGAACTTAGATCCCTGATAAGCGCTGCTTTGCAGGGACGGGTTGCCTGGGCAAGGGAGGAGATTTCTGAGCTGCGGGACCGGCTTCGCCCGCAGCGGTTCTTACGGAAACTCGAAGAGAGAAAACAAGACACTGCTGATCGTTCAGACCGGCTCGAACGGGCATTTTCGAACCGTCTTGAACGCGAACGCCTCCTCCTTTGTGAGTTGAAAACGGCACTGGACAGCAGAAGCCCTCTTGCCGTCCTTGCGCGGGGCTACTGTGTTGCAGAAAAGAATGGTGCGGTCGTGAAACGTGCGGATACCCTGACGCAGGGAGAACACATGAAAATCAGGTTTTATCATGGCAGCAGCCAGGTAATCGTGGAGCGTGTGGATTATGAAAGAGACTTATGAGACAACGATCGAACAGTTACGGCAGATCATTGAAAAAATTGAGGACGGTAATACCGGTCTTGATGAGAGCATGAAACTCTATGAACAGGGTGCAGTGCTGGTAAAACAGTGCGAGATGATGCTCGCCGACGCGGAATTAAAAATTACCACGCTCAGCCGGGACACCTAGCGGTCAGGGTAACGATCATCTCTTTTCCCGCAACAAGGTTTGCGATGAGTGCTTCTGGCAGGGTCGCCGCCCCGTAATCAGTCATAATGCCGATTGTCCTTCCGCAGATAAAGGAACTCCGTCGCCAGACCATGTCAGTTGGATGATCGAGGGTGAATTGGGAGGAGCCCCGGGATTTCACTTCAAACATTACCTCTTCAGATGAGAGCCTGGTTACCAGAACAGCATCATCATCGGTGAGAACTCCTTTGAACGCTGCCGAAAGCCCACTGCAGCCTTTGTCAGCCGCTATACCGATGACGCAGTTTCCTTTTTTTGTCAGGTGAACCTCCCTGGTCACCTCAAATGTTGTCGGGTGGGTGCCAAGAACGAGCGGATGCCCCCGGCAATGAATAATCTCCTGAGCCTCCATATTTATCATGTGAAGGTTGCCATTCATATTCAATGTTTATAACCGTCAACTGCCCTGAGTGCAACGAGGAGACCGAACACTACGTGATCACCGAATCCCGCGATCTGCTCGTCCGCTGCACCACCTGCGGTCACCACCAGCGCATAAAAAAGGAGTCAGAACCCCAGTCAATTCTTGTTAAAACGATTGTCTCTAAAGAGGGGACATCGCTGGTCTGCGGGATTGAACTTGGAGAAGATGACGAATGCAGTGTAGGTGATCATCTTGTAGCGGAGTGCGGGGATGACGCGTTCGGCGTTGAGGTGTCCTCAATTGAATCCGGAGAGAGACGGGTAGACCGGGCAAAGGCACCCGAGATCACAACGCTGTGGACCCGTACGATTGAACAGGTAGTCGTAAAGATCTCCATTCACGACGGCAGAAAAACAGCTCCGGTCTATATGGAATGCGACGGGGAGCAACCATTTGTGGTGGGGGAAATGTATGTCGCATCAGGAAAGAGATTCAAAGTCTCGCATCTTAAACTGCGTGATGGTCCCCTGATGAGAAAAGAGGGGTGGAAAACCGTTGCCCACCGGATCAAGCGGATCTACGGTTGCCGGTTATAGATATTTTTTTTTAGTGTTTCCTGGCGCTGTTCAGTATGGATACCACCTTCGAGCCGCTCCAGAAGGGCTCACTGCAACCTGTACACCCCGGCCGATGATACGGGATACGCTCACTGCCATGAAAATGAACCGGCAGCGATAGTAAAAAAGGGGTTTTTATCAGGTTTTTATCGTTTGTTGATAGAAACAACCCGGACATCTGCAAAAGGATAGCTGAGATCAACCACAACACCTTCAGGGTACTTGTTTGCAACTTCACCAATCCGCAGGAAGGAGTTTGCCGTGGTATTGTTTGCGACATCCTGGGAGTAATCCGAAACACCCATAAAGAAAATGTCTCCGACACTGATATCGGTCAGGTTAATCTTGCTGAGCGCGAGCTGTTCAACTGACAAGTCATGAGTCATCGGAATGTTTGAAGAAATTGCAATCCGTTTCCGCTCGTTGACCTTCATACCGATAATCCCGGAACTTATCGTATTATATTCCGAGGAAAAAATCGCGAACTGCTTTACACCGTCCCCGTTTGAAGGATATACCGGGACCGCATAAATGGGTTTTTCCATCGTCTGGTTAGAGGTGATGGTAAGCTGCTTTGACCCAAAAATATCACGACCCTGGGCCACAGCCTGACCATACGTAGTTTGTTCCGAGGTTACAATGGGTTTTCCTGCAGCATCAAAGAGAGTATAATCAATAACAACCGTATCGCCCGGCTTTATTACACTGAACATGGTTAACCAACCAGAACCCATGCCGGAAATTATCATAAGTACGACAAAAAGTACGCAGGCACCCACGATAAGTACCTTGTTCACCATTTTCATCGCTGCTTCTTTCTTTTTCTTTTCACCCATGCTTTTTTATTCCTCCTTACTACATCATTGCCCAATTGTCATAAACTATTCCGCTTCTTTCCGGCATAATAATAAAAGTTATATAGAATAAATACTAACTTGCGGTTATCCTCTCGGTTGAAATGCCGGGCATATCCGGAATGGAGGGATGTATAGGGCGTGGAGAGGGTATCCATTCGACTGAATGTGGAGCGAGATAAAAAAACATGAGAGCTGAACCGGAGAATATATTCCCGCTGGCATCTTCAGGAGGCAGGTTGCTCCTTTGAGGAGGAGTCACCGACCGGATGCTTCCTGCACGGTGAAGCGGATTCCGTGTTGATGTACGGGAGCATGATGATGAGGTGATCGCAGGAGCAGACCTGCCGGGTGTAAAAAAAGATAATGTATCGCTCCAGCTCCTTAAATCCGGGAACCCTTGAGATCTCGTGTGAATGTAAAGAAGAGAAATCGGGATAAAGGCTCTGTTGAAATCCTTTTTTCCCGTTGTTCGCATATTCTCTTACGGGGATTAGGAGGGTGACCCCCTCTCTCCCCCATAGGGGGAGGCAACCCAAGGGGCGCATCCCCTTGACTCCCTCTTTTTTAGGAGTGTTATTTTCAACCTTATCAGGGATTATCGCAATATGGGGGATGCCCGAGCGGCGGGGGCGGAAGCACGATGTGCTGAAGCCCCAAAGAGCGATTACTTCTTTCTCTTTAGGGTTTCAACAAAGCCGGGAAAAAACTAAAGGCTGTTTATGTCCGTAAGCGGGTGCAGGGATCCATGCAACGGATGGTCGCGATGCCCGCAGACGTAACAGAAAAGGACGCGAAAGCCAGGTTCAAAATTGGTGGGCTGGAAGTCAGGTCCAATAAAACAAAAATTTACCCAAAATCCCACAAAGAGCGCGAATAATCCGTATTTTTCTCCCCTTGCTGTTTTTCCGATGACTTTTAGTACTCTTTTCGCTAAAAGCTGTAGTAATGGATAAAAAAAAGGTCAAGGATTATATGACCTATGATGTCGTCAGTATTGATATCCACGGTACGGTTAAAGACGTTATCGAAAAAATCCAGAAGACTCATCATGACGGGTTCCCGGTTATTGATGGCGATGAGGTGGTAGGTTATATCTCAGCCAGGGATCTTCTCTTTGTCCAGATGACAACTCCTGTTAAAGAGGTGGTATCCAAAAATCTGATCGTTGCTGACCCCGAGATGGATATCAACGATGCTGCACGGGTTATCTTCCGGAGCGGAATCCAGAAACTTCCGGTCGTTGATGAGAAAAACCACCTGCTGGGTATCATCTCCAACTCCGATGTGATTCGCTCCCAGATTGAGCACGTTTCACCCGAAAAGGTCTTCAATTTTATCACTACGTTAAAAAAGCTCTACGGTGTCGATCCCACATTGGATCGCGGCACGGTACCGGTCAGAGATCTTCTGCCCACCCAGTCAAAGATCTATGAGGATGAACTGGAAGGGCGCATATACGAGATAAAAAAAGGACTTGCTGAACCGATTATTGTCGTAAAGCGCCCGGGAAGGATCATCCTTGTAGACGGGCATCACCGTGCGATTGCGGCAAAACATCTGGGAATCACGGCACTCGATGCATATATTATCGAAATAAAGGAAGATATTGAACTGGGCATGGAGCGGACCGCACGTGCGATGAACTTAAAAACACTGGATGATGTCCAGGTGCTCGATTACGCCCGCCATCCCCTTGTTGCGATAACTCACCGGCTGGTCAAAAGAGTCTGATATCCTTTTTTTTTTTGGTCAAACATTTTACCATTCAACTTTTTCGGGCCATATCAGGTGGTGTTCATTCTACCGGGATACAAGGACTCATGAACCCTCATAGCGAAGGTCATACTTTTCATTCAGTACATGCTCTTTTACCACAGTTCCATCCGTCACTACAACTTCAGGCCAGAGACGGGTCTTGGAATGCACGACAACCCGATCACGCAGGACTACCCGGGGCCCTATCACCGTATCGTTTTCGATACTGCAGTGTTCACCAATATGCGTATCGTTGTCCATTATACATCCCGAGATGGTGCTGTTCGCCCCTACAACGACCCGGTTGTAAAGAGACGAGGAAAATACTTTCACATTATTCCTGAGAATACATTTGTCACCAATGCTCGTATAGGGCCCAATCAACACGTTGTCACCGATCGTTGTTCCCGGGCCAATAGCCACAGGACCGATCACCTTGGTGTTCTTACCCAGCGTAATCGAATCACCCAGCTGGACCGGACCATGGATCTGTGCCCCATGCATGGACAGGTTCCCGATAATGTCAGTAAATGCAATTTCCTGCAGCTTCCAACGCTCGGCCTGGCGGAGGGAGTGCGGGCTACCCACATCGGTCCAGTTACCCCGTGCAAGCCAGCCTTTCAACACGTACTCTTCCTCCATCATTTTGGGGAAAAGGTCGCGGGCAAAATCATATTTTGTTCCGGGGGGGATATGATCAAAAATTTCCGGGCTGCAGACATACATCCCGGTACTTGCAAGGTTGGAGAAGATCTCCCCGGGCGCCGGCTTTTCCTTGAAACGTTTAATTTCGTAATTGACATCGATTTCAGCAATACCATACTCACCGGGATCATCTATGGATATCAGGCCGATTGTCATAGAGGCCTTCTCTTTCTGGTGCGTGCGGTAAAACTCAAGAACATTCAAATCGGTAACATGGTCTCCACCGACTACCAAAAAATCCTGGCCATCGAGATATCGCTGGGCGTTTTTCACACTACCCGCGGTTCCGAGCTTGGTTTTCTCATGAACATAGGTAATCTCGACTCCCAACAGTGAACCATCACCGAGTGCTTCCTCAATTGAATTACCCATATAACCTAATGTGAGCACAACTTCCCGAAAGCCCATATTCGAGAGGTGTGAGACCAGATGCTGGATCGAGGGGCGGTTGACAATAGGAATACAGGGTTTTGGCCGTTCGAATGTGAGCGGACGGAGCCGGGTCCCCTCCCCCCCGCACATTATGCACACCTTCATACCACAAATTTGGTGCTGAATCGTTTTAAGTATAGTGCTGAACGAAAGTGCTGAACGCAGATTTTTTCCAGGTCGGATGAAAAAACGTGTATGATACAGGTCGGTTCAGGATTCAGCAGGTGTCATAGTGCAAGAAAGACGCGTAAAGATCCAGAAGGGTATCTCTCTGGGTATATGATTTTTTGGCTCATCGTCATTCCGTCTGGATTAGATAGGGTATTAAATTTCGTTCTTGATATTTCCCACCCCTGATGGGGTCGCTCGGCCACCTCGCCGGGGCCTCGCTGGGCAAGGTAGTTTTTTAAGGATCACGCTCATAAAAAACTGCATTTGAATCGCCGCGGGGGCGTCCCTTCAGAGGTGGCGACGTTCATCATATTCGGGGGTATGGGGGCATCAGCCCCCATCTTTGTAATCCTCTCAATACATGCGTTTCCCACTAAAAACCAGCGATGAGCCGATATTTTAACCATCATTCACGGGTATTATATCCAAGCAGACAAAAAATTAGAGCAGGAGATTGCAGTTTTTTTATGGCTGAAGACGAGTACCGGATCCTGCCGGCAGTAAAAGGGAGGGTGCAGTGCCTTCCTGAGAAGAAAGAGCCTGTGGAGAACTGCGGGTTCTGCGTACACTGCCGGGAGTTCGGCATAGGAACCAGATTTGTGAAATCCCCGTCGCTTGCCTACTGCACGAAATGCCGGGTGACCGAACGGGTCGATCTCACCAAAGTAACTGCCGTAAAATGCGCCGACCACCAGGGTGGGGGTTTCCATAGCATTACCAATATTATCAGCTGAACTTTTTTTTATTTCTTAAAAGAAACCAGGACGGATTATGGTTCACGAGATCAATAATGCTGCAATCGCGTCCATATCGACATGTTCTTCGAAAAGATCTGCCAGCACGTCATAGGGATCGGACTCACCTGCCGATACCGGTGTAAAGGGTAATTCTTTTCTCGCGTACAGGTAAGAGAGCAGGGCATTTGCAGCTGATGGGTTTAAAAACAATCCATGCAGGTAGGTACCAAAGACCAGACCATCGTCACTCACCCTGCCATCACCTTCAAGGGCTTCACGATTCCTTCCTGCTTCGGTTATTCCCATATGGATCTCGTAGCCGGTGACCTCCCCCATTGCTGAAAGGATAGGGGGAATAAATCTGGCAGTCCGACTTACCTGGAACGTGTTTTTTTCATACGATGCAAACCTGGTGACACAATCAAGCAATCCCAGCCCCTCGCAGGTACCGACACCTGACTCAAACCCGGAATCAACGAGTGTTTTTCCGAGCATCTGGTATCCCCCGCAGATCCCTATAATCGGTATACCGCGTTCCCTTGCCTTGTGTATTTCACGATCTGTGCCCGTCCGGACCAGCTCTTTGAGATCGTCAATAGTGTTCTTAGTCCCGGGAAGGATAACGCAGTCATACCGGTCAAGGGATGCACCAGGAGCTACATATTCTACGGCAGCATGCTGTTCGAGCAGCTCAAAATCCGTGAAATTGGAAATTTTAGGAAGCCTGATTATCGCAATCCTGACATCTGTATGTTTTGTTTTTTTATCTCCAATCGAAAGTGAATCCTCACTGGGCAGCGGGATATTAAACCAGGGAAGCACTCCCAACACCGGGACACCGGTGAGTTCTTCAATTTTTTTAACACCCGGTGCAAAAATTGTGGGATCTCCACGGAACTTGTTGATGATGATCCCTTTCACCAGCGGTCGTATATCATCAGGCAGGAGTTTAAGTGTCCCATAGATCTGGGCAAACACCCCGCCCCGTTCAATATCAGCGACAAGGATCATCGGTATGCGAAGGGTTTTTGCAAGCTGGGTATTTGCTATGTCCCGGTCATAGAGGTTCAGTTCCGCAGCACCACCTGCACCTTCCACAACAACATGACCGTACTTTGACTCCAGCCGTTTAAATGATTCCAGCGCCTTTTTAAGAAGTTCCGGCGTTTCCTTATAATAATCGGTAATGGGGATATCTTTGTACGGACGCCCGTGCAGCACCACCTGAGAAATACAATCTCCTTTTGGTTTGAGGAGTATGGGGTTCATATCGGTATCCGGGATAACTTTGGCAGCAATGGCCTGCATTGCCTGTGCCATCCCAATCTCACCTCCATCACCGGTAACGTAGGAGTTCAGGCTCATGTTCTGGGACTTGAAGGGTGCAATTCTCACTCCCCGTCGGACCAGGCAGCGACAGATTGCCGCAACGGTCACACTCTTACCCACATGGGATGCTGAACCCACTATAAACAGGGACATGACAGTACTAATCAGTGGTTTTTCGGATCATAAAAAACAGCATCTAAAAGAAAATCTCGAATTTACCGCGGGATCAGGAAATGTCCCTCAATAAATTCCCTTGTTTAGACAAAAAGCACCATATTTTCTTCAGGCAATGCCAAGTAATAAATAACCAGAAACGTAAAAATACATGTAATGATTGGTGGGATTTGCCCGACGTGTGGACTACCTAATGAACTTTGTATATGCGAGGAGGTAGCAAAGGAACAGCAGAGGATCAATGTCAAGGTAAACAAACGCCGTTACGGAAAAGAAGTGACGGTAATCGAAGGGCTTGATCCAACTGATATCGATCTTGAAGATCTTTCAAAATATATGAAAGGTAAACTCGCCTGTGGCGGTACCGTAAAAGGCAACTCGATTGAGTTGCAGGGTAATCACCGTGACAGGGTCAAGGAACTGCTTTCGCTGAAAGGTTACAGCACGGAAAATATTTCCTGACTATCGTTGTTTTTTGGCAGGCAATTATTTTAAAAAAAATGATTCAGACCGGGATCAAATAACAGACTGGCTGTTTCAATAACAAACGGATTATTAATTTTTGATCATAATCACAGTCTATGACAATGTTCAAATAAATTGAAGTCTGTAAAGAATGTATCCTTGTTCCATCAGAGTGATCTGGCCAAGGATGAGCAGAACCAGATCAAAATCTGAACGGGGAACAGGCAGGAAAAGGGGTTTGATATGTCCAGATCCAATTTTGGTTCACTCACCAAATCAGTACTGCTGATACTGGTTTTTATCGGTATGATCTTCCTCGCAACAGGCGTTTCTGCCCTTGCTGACGGATCAGCGCAGAATGCCGGGGTAACCGGCAATGAACTCCAGCGGGCCCCAATCAACCCGTTATTCATCAAATATAGCCAGGAAAAGGCAGCCGGGTTAGATACGGTATCTGCTCAGGTAACCGAAGACGGACATAAACTGGGGCTCATACCGTCCCCGATATCCCGGCCTGATGTCCGGGATATCCCGATCTCCGTATCAAACACCGGGGGTTCTGAGTATACAGGCGCAGGGACTCCTCTGTCTACGTATACAGCAACCTATGACCTGCGGACGGTCAGCAAAGTCAGCCCGGTCAAAGACCAGGGCATGTTTGGAACCTGCTGGGCGCAGGCAACGTTTGCTTCACTGGAATCCACGCTCATGCCGGTAACGCCAGCCCCGGACTTTTCCGAGAAGAACCTTGCAAACTTTGCCGGGTTTGTCCCTGACCCCGCGAATGGCGGGGGCACCATGTGGATGTCTGCGGCAGCCCTTACGCGATGGAACGGTCCTGTTGCCGAGTCATCCGATCCGTACCCATACCCTCCTGCGACTACAACATGGTGGACCACCTCACCGGCATTTTCCT
>Ga0315284_10007322_pt1 | contig 15752 bp, 5 predicted proteins | sample YL17G09_16_MG_FD_203696 | JGI IMG/M metagenome (GOLD analysis project Ga0315284, IMG submission 203696) | Sediment microbial communities from Yellowstone Lake, YNP, Wyoming, USA - YL17G09_16 | ecosystem: Environmental > Aquatic > Freshwater > Lake > Sediment | place: USA: Wyoming | collected... | reverse complement strand
GGGAGACTGTTTTTGGTGGAAACGGAATGCTTAATAGAAAAAACAGTATATTTGATTCTTCTTTAGAAATTAAAGAAGACGAATACACCCGTCATACAATAGAAGCTGGAGATGAAAAGCGTAAACGGCATCAAGAAAAAGGACGGCCCAGTCAAGAAGCTAGAAATGAGTGGGAGGATATTAAGCCAGCTCTAAAAACATCTGATGTTCCAATAACATCAAGAGGAATAACTCCAAATCGTTCTGCGTTTCAATCTGCAAAACTTCCGGATATCAAACTGAATTTTGTAGACAAAGCTGCTAAGAAAGAAGCTGAAAGCAAAAAGGCTGGAGAAAAGGCTGCGGATATAAAAAGGCAATTGGATAAAATCCTATTGGGAAAAGAAGAGAAAATAAGCAATAACTGGGAGGAAGAGGCCCTTCAGAAGATTCACAAAACAACGAATAGAAAAATAAACAGTTCTCCTTTGGGAATAAAGACATCTGAAGACTTTCTGCCGTTTTCAGAAAAAAAAGATAATCCGCTAAAGGGTATTTTTAAAGTTCCAGAAAATCCGGAAAATGTGGTAGAAAAGAACATCAAGAGACCGACTGAAGGATTAAAAGAAGAAAGAAAGACAAGAAAGGATGATCGGTCTTGGGAAACTGTTTCTACTCCCACAAAAACAAGAATTTAGGAGATTTTTAATGGATAATGTGCATTTAATTAAAAAAATAGAAACAGCTTCTAGATCAGATAAAATTGATTTTCTAAAAGGGTTTGACTCTCTTAGTAAGAATCTGAAGATTGCAATATCTGTAGATTCCCCAAATCAAATTGAAAATTCCGTCCCAAATATCAGACAGGAACAAAAACCAATTCCAGATCAAACTCCAGTTAAAGAACAGCCCATTGAACAACCTATAGTAGAACAGCCCCAAATAGAAGAACAAGTAGAACGGCCAAATGCAGAAAAATCAATTCAAGAAAATATTGTTTCTAAAATGGCTAATGATTTGTTGGCAATAGATAAAATCCCTTATTTTATTGAAAAATGGAATTCTGGAGACGATAGAACAAAAAACACATTATTTGTTGTTATAAAGAAAAATTTTGAAAGACTTGTTGCTCCAAAATATATTAATAATCCATTAGCTAAAGATGTTACCTTTCAGGAAATCTTTGAAAAATCTATGTCTTTGTTTGGTGGAAAATCTCCTTTGGAAGATTTGTCGAATACCACAAAACAACAAACAATATTGGATACAATAAAAAGAATTAAATCTTTCGGACCTGAGATTACACAGGAAACAGAAGGGCGTATTGTATTAAATCCATTAAAAAAGGAAGCGGTTGTTGGGGGGTTTCTATCTATCCCACTAGAACAATCTGGAAATACTTTTGTTCCAGCAATAGACATGTCTATTTTACATAGAATGTTTGAAGGTTTTTCTGAAATAGAAGAAAAGTCCAGCAGTCCACAAGAAACCCATGAAAGGCTGATAGGTTTGTTTTCTGCTGATTATATAGCAATGTTAGAAAAAGCAAAGAAAACAAAATATGACATAAAAGGAGGAGATGAAACTGCTGCCGCAAAAAAAGCAAAACAAGACTATAATTTCTATACAGAATTCAGAAAAAACATTTTAGATAACTTTTATAAATCTTCTCTATATAATAAACTTCCACAAAAAGCTATCCTGATGATTCTTGAACAATTTGGTGAAATTGGACAGGATGCTAATATTGAATCTGTTTTTAATCAAACAACACTACAAACAATCATAGATATGGCAGAAATAGATATGTCTCCAGAAGATCTACTAAGCCTAATTCAAAAGAAATTTTCTAGTGATATGGCCGGGTACTACAAGGATGCCGTTGAAAAAGACAGGCAATTCTCATTACAATCTCAACTTTCAATTTTTACAGAAAGCAATGAACCAATTCCTTCTTTGGCTAATTTCTGTTTGACTTGTGGTAAGTTTAGAAGGGGTGGAGATGTTTGTAGTAAAGAAAAAATAAGTAAATATGCACAACAGTTTTGGAAACAAAATGATGACACCTTGCAGTGGAGAGGTGCTCAGGCAGACGAAGAAACGATGAAACAGCCTGGATTTAAAATGTTTCGTGGTAAGATTTCATCATCTGATTTTGACTCCCCTGTAAAACAGATAACTGATTATCAAAGATCTTTCTTGACTGATGAAGCTGCTGAAATGCTTAATCACGGTTGCTCTGTTAGATTTAATGATGCTACTGGAGAATTTTCAACAGAATGTCAAATTGTTGAAAATCAATTTTATAAACCTCCTCAAGATCGTCGTAAAATAGAAAATAGAATGGAAATAACTAATAATCTTGAGATTGCTGGTGTTCCACTTATTATTCCATATGATGTTGATCCAAATACAGGCAGACCAAAAGAAGAGCCGGTTATGGCTGGTAATTTGTATACCAATTTTTTTAATGGTGTTGTTAACGATCTGCTTGATAAAAATGTTAGTGGGAATGCTAGTGATAATTTAGTTGATGAAGAAGGTAAGCCTTTTTTAATAGACGGTCAACCCACAACCCTTGCTAAAGCTCTTGAAATTTTTGTTACAAGACATGCAAAACATGGTTATACTTCATTTACATCTACACCGTTAGATCGCACAGATGTTTCTCCTGGAAACGGAGAGAAAGTCATACATAATATGGAATCTGGAAAAGATGAGGTTATCCAAAAAACAGATGGAGAAATAGTTCAAGAACTCTCAAAACCCATATTTAATCTATTCTTAAACATTGAACGAAACAAAACAAATAAGGAAATAATGGAGATTAGTTTTCAAGACTATCTACAAAGACCTGATATAAAAGAGAGGCTTATCCAGGGAGAAGATCCTGCTTCAATTCAAAAAGAATGGGAAGAAGGTTATACTTATAGAAGAGCAATGGCAAAATACTATAAATTTTTAACCCCATCACTTCCTAACATTTCTTTCTTTTCTCAGTTTTTTGATAAAGGCAAAGAAGAAGAAGCAATTAAGAAATATGGAGGTCTTATTGAAGACAAATGGTCAGAATTTGCCGGATATCTAAATCTTACAGAGGATGGAGGACCTGTTTTTGATCATTTACTCGCTCATCCAAGTTTATTTTCTAGGGATAATGCAAAAGAAGTACATCAATTTATTAATGGTGAAATTGTAGACATAATGACAAAGGCATATACCATTTATGGAACAAACGAAGAAGCTCAGCCTGTAATTGATATCATGTTGAGAGATATGATTACAAATGTTGGATTACCAGAACAACCACGGGAAAAGTTTTACGACAAAATTGGTAAAATAGAAAAAGTAGAAAAAGACGAAGAAAAAAGAAAAGCAATGATTGCTCAGGCTCATAAAGAGCATATGTCTGAAATTGATATAAATTCGAAAAAACCAAATTTGGACATGTGGGAATTCATGGCATTTAATATGAAACCAGAAGCACTTCGTAGCTTTGCACAAAATATAATAAATCAAATGTATAGCGGAATTCCACTTTATGGCAAACATACAATTGGTGATGTAACTGCGTCCGTACAAATGATAAGAGAAATTATGATTGAAGGAAATGCTCTTGGTAAAGGAGAAATACGTCAAAAACCAACTGAAATGTCTCCAGAAAGATTTAAAGCACTTTACGGAGATTTGGATGAAACGGAAGCTAGATTGATAATGAGAGATCAAGAAGTACGAGCTGGTCTGCCAGATGCTCCATTGTTTTTTCTTGAATCTGTGCGTGACCAAATTAGGATGAAACAAGATAAGGTTTCTCAAATTGAAGCACAAGTTAATACATTTAGCCAAGATGAAGAAGAAAAACAAAACAAACTTGTGGAATTATGGAGAGATTTTTTGGCAAACGAAATATACCCAATGGTATCGCAAACATATACAAATTTAGATATAGATTTGTTTTTTGATGTACTTGGATCGTCTCTCAGCCAACTTGTTGATAAAATGGGAAAAAGTAGAAGCACAAAAACAAAACAAGCCAGAGATAAATATGAAGTTTCTTCGGGTTTTACAGGAATCCCAACCGATGTTGTTAAACTTTCTGAGATGGAGAATAATTTTGGAAACGATGAATCTCTCGGAGGAATTCCTGTCAGCTCATGGTTCTTAAATAAATATAGTGAGGCAAGAACAACTCTCAATCATGCTGATGCTATAAATCAAGTTGTGGCTGAAAGAAGAAAATATCAAAAAATAAGAAGAGTTCCAGATCTTGATGACAACCAAACGGCAAAAGCATATGTTGTGGCTGGAATCCAAAAGGATTTGAAGAAAACGTTCCTCCCATCTTTTTCTGGACAAGTTACAGGAGAGTCATTTACAAAAGCTCTAAAAAACATGCCAGATGATGTTAGAGAGGATCTTCTTGGATTATTTGTGTCTGACGATTCTGCAAATCAGGAAATTCTTGCCAGTATAGACTCAGCATTTCGTCCAATAATGCCTCGTAGAACTAAAGATAATGTTTATCACCATTATACTCCTGAACAAATACCAGAAGGGAAAGAAGAAGAAGTCAGAATTGCTCACGAAAAAATATATCCAAATGATTTAGAGGATTTTGTAAAATATTGTCTTTTTGATGAAAGTATCGCAGAACCGTTCCACGCAACCAAAGAGGCTGCTAAGGGGTCATATCATACAGAACGAATGCGTCAAATTATGTCTTATTTGAGTCTTCAACGATTATCTAGAACAAAGGTTGGTCAAGGCGGTCAAAAGGGAAAAGTCGAAGATTATATTCCAGAAAGCGAGAGTGTAACAGAAAGTGCATTGTATACACTTTATTCAAATTCAGTAAATGGATCATTACCAAATGCTAATAAGGGTTTTAGTGAATTGGGATATACAAAACAAGAGGAAGGAAGACCTGTTGATCGTCCATATTTTTACAATTCATTGATCAATCTTTCAGATGGAATTCAAAAACATTTTGGAATGAAAAACGCATTTTCACAATTTCATCTTGTTTCTGGAACAACACCAGAGGGAACTGAAAAAATAAGAAAAAGATTAAAAGAAGACCAAAGAAAAGGTGCCTCAACTTGGTATAACCTAAATCCACCAAGCCCAGTTCTTAATAAAAAATCTAACAATAAAATGATTAAAAAAGAACTTGTAAAATTTAATTGGTATAAAGAATCTAAAGTAAAAAATACAGAGTCTGTATATGAAAGTGTTTTAATTACTAGTGATGCTGATGCCTTAACCGCTTGTAGAAATATAGCAAATAGGACTTCTAGAAAAATAAGGAATGCAGCCACTATTTTAGTCTTTATTCCATTTGAGGAATTTGGATCTTTAGCAAATGTTCACGATTTTAATAAACAATCTTCTTTGAAAGCAATGGCTTTAACAAGGAAAGAATGTGAATTTTTGAGAAGAGTAAAGTTAATGTAACTGGGAGAAAAATAAAGAATGCCTAATAAGGGAAAAAAATGTCCAAATTGTGGGAACAATGACCCTAAACAGTTCAATATAAAAGACGAAGAGGATCTTAGGGAAACGGTCATTATCTGCAAAAAATGTGGTAAAAAGGGTACTGTAAATTTGTTTTCTGTAGCCGCATACAACCCATTTGTAAGAAAAGCAGACGGTCATTTCAGCGATCAAGACATGAAATTGCCATCAAATAAAACTGATAGCCCTAATAATAAGAACAATCCAGCAGTTCTACATGGAAGAGAAACTGATAAGAAAAACAGAAAAAAACCAGAAAGTAGGATAAATCCAAAATTAGACGAGACAGAAAACGAGAACACTAGGAGAGTTTCAATGAGAAACCCGTTTGTTAAAAAATCACAAGATATAAATGAAGAGAACTCCTTAAAAGCTAAGCTCGTAAATCATTTTAATGAGATTGGTAAAGATACAAGACATGCTGATAAAATTGTTAGAATGATTGACCGTGGTGAAGATCCTGACAAAATATTAAAATATTTTGATGATGTTAGCGATAACACTTTTGGTATTGAATCAGTAACAGATGAAAATTCGTGGGTAAGCGGATATTATCAGGATATTGTCCTTTTATATGCAAACACTGGAGATACCTATGATAGCACCCTCTGTTTTGATACGGAAAACCAAGAATTCTTCTGGGGTAGTTGGGGAGACTTTGTAGAATCATTAGAGTCTGAAAAACCAGAAGAAGATGATGAGATAGAAGAAGATGAAGAACCCGAAGAAGAACCGGAAGAAGGGAAAGGTAACTGGAGAATACATTCAATGAAAAATCCATTCTTAAAAGAATCAAACAAAAAAATTGTTAATTTTGGTGAAAAGACGTTAATTGTAGATAATCCGTTTATCAGAAAAGCCAAAGATTTGGTTGAACATAATCCGTTTATAAAAAAAGCTCGTGAATTCAAAAGAACAGATCAACAGTTAGAAAGAAAAATGGATAAAAATATGGTATTCCCTGAATCAAAACAAGATGTCGAAGACAATGATGAAAATAAAAATACAGAAAAATTGCAGCAGCAAGAAACAATATTCGACACAGTTGATAGAAAAGATTATAGAAATTCTCCAGATCCAAAAACATTTATTCCAGGATATAAAGAGTGGTATGATCGTGAAATAGACAAATATTATGATGGGTGGGTAGACGATCATATCGAAAATTCCGGTGGTAAAGTCGTTGGTAGTAATACCGAAAAAACAATGAATCTGAATGATGGTGAAAGAAATCATCCTCCGGTATTCCCAACGGAAGCTGTATATGAAGCTCTTTTAGAGGGCAGACACCAATTAGACGGTGATCTAGTAAAAGTGGTTGCAGAAGAAAAAACATATACTATAAAAAAATCCGATGTAGAGTCTATATTAAAAAAAAAGATAGCTAAAGAAGAAGAAACAAACGATGTCTCTATAGATAAAGCTTTAGCTATAGCAATTAAACCGTTTAATAGTGGGCCATGGTCTTATGTTTCTATGATAAGCTCATCAGCAATTGCTGGAAAACTTGTCACAAAAAGCGATGTTAAAAATGCGATAGAAGAACTAAAAGACTTTGTTCAAGACGGACATAATGAAAAGTCTGATCGAGAAATGGCTGGATTATTAGTAGACTTATTGGAAGAAAAATTACCAGAAACTGCAAATTTACCCACCGATTATAAAAATGAATTCGAAAATTATGCATATGGCAAAAAAAATCCATTTACCACACAAAAAAAAGCAATATATCAAGAAGAAGAGCCCAGTGATATCTTTATAGACGAAGATATAGCCAGAGAAATCAATCCATTTCATGGGGGGCAATTTTCTGCTATTTATGGAGTAAGCTCTACTGCATTAGCTGGAAAACCAGTAAGAAAAAGCGAAGTAGAAAACGCAATAAAAGAATTAAAACAATTCTATACAAATGTACAAAATAAATACGAAGCTAGAAAAGAAGCTCTTTTCCTTTCTAAGGTTCTAACAGATTATATGAATCCTTTGATTAATCCAAGAAATGAAGAAGGATTTAGCGACATTGTTGATAGAGCTGGAAAGGATGTCAATAGTAAAAAAAACCCATTTACCACACAAAAAATAGCTAAGGATAAAAAAAAAAATAAAAAGAACAAAAACAAATGGTGGATGAGCGGCCCAAATAGTGGACTTGGAAATAACATAAACGGTGGAGATGGTGCTGGTGGAGAAGGCGGACCTTGTGGCTGTGCAGGTGCTGGAACTGCCGCAAAAAATAACCCTTTTGCAAAACAATCAAAGAAAAAAGAAAAAACACAAAATCAAGTTAGAATTCCGCATTGCCCAAACGATGACGATACACTCGTTCATAGTGAGGGAAACCATTTATATATGTGCCCTTCTTCCGGAGAAGTTGTTAACGAAAAAGGAAACTCAATGGGATTAAAACAACCTGAGTGGAAAAGTAAAAAAAAGAAGTAAATATCGTATAATGTTTATATTTTAGAAAAACCAAAAGGATTAACAAATGACTTATATAATCACAAGTACAGATAGAGGGTTCTTCTCCAAAACAGGAGATTCCGCTCAAGATATCCTGCAAAGATCAGGAGATGCTTTAAAAACATCTTCCGCCCCAATTAGCGGAGAAGTTTCTAGAATGGAACATTATCTAAGAACCGGAAATGCAAGCTCGTCAGATATAACAAGAAGAGCCGCTGATAGCGGAGCTATGACGGGAGGACTGGGTGCCTCTCAAACAATGTATACTTCACCTCAGTTTTATTCTCCAATACATACCCCTACAAATTGGCAAATACCAACAAAAAGAAGAGAAACTTATATGTGGTCACGTTTCTTCTCTGAAAATGACCCAACAATAAAAGGTGCTCTTAGGTTTTATAGCCAGTTTCCATTTCATGGTTATGAACATGTTATTGATGACCCAATTAGAAAAGAACATTTCGATAATCTAAAGAAAAGATTGAAACTCGATCATATTCTTCCCCTTGTTGCTTATGAATACTTTTCAATGGGTGATGCTTTCCCTTTTATAAGCATTTTTTGCCCCTCATGCGGAGGATTTGGTTTAACAAAAAACGGTGAGCCGTGCAACCATAAAGATGGGCAAATATCAAGTGTTACGGTTATGAATCCTGATTGGATTGATGTTCAAATCAATCCTTTACTCCCAACTGAACCTGTTATTAGCTTAATGCCAGATGATACTTTGAAACAAATTGTCTGGAGTAAAAAACCGCCAGAAGTATATAATAAAATTCCACTCCATTTGCGTCAATTAATAATGCAACAAAGACCAATTCCGCTTAGCAATCTTTCAATTACGCATATGAAACATGATGAAGTCCCTTATATGGCGTATGGACGACCAATTATGGGATGTTTGTTCCCAACCCTCGCTTATCAAGATCGCCTTAGACAAGCTCAATGGATTGTGGCAGAAAGACATATTATACCTATTAGAGTCTGTAAAGTGGGAAACGATGAGCGTCCTGCAAGTGCATCTGATATTGCCGATACTCAGAGACAATTAGCTACTACTGCAAACGACCCCAATTTAACCCTAGTTACTCACCATGCATTTTGTTATGACCAAGAAACGGAAACATTAACGGAAAATGGATGGAAAAAATATTGGGATGTAAAAGACGATGAAAAAATAATGGTTTTCGATAAAGAAAATCAGGAAATGAGATATGAACATTTTCAAAAAAGATTTGAATACAATTATAGTGGAAAAATGATTCATTTTTCAAATCAAGGAATAGATGTTTGTGTTACTCCGGAGCATAAAATATTGTATCAAGAAGCAAGGGGAAAAGAAAAAAATATATGGAAAATTAATGACGCTGAAACTTTGACAAAAGAAAGATATAGATTTAGAGCAAATGCCAATTGGAACGGTAATGATGTAAAGTATGTAAAGATGAAGGTTAAAAATTTTATAAAAAGAAAAATTAGTAAAAAATGTAAAAATAATTTTCCAAAAGTAAAAATAACAACTTTTATGAAATTTCTAGGATATTTTTTATCAGAAGGATACGCTTCTTGGTGTGAAAAAGGCGGACAGAGGGTTTATCAAATATCTATTACACAAAGTACCAAAAGTCCATATATCGATGATATCCGAAATTCAGTTAAAGAGTTTGCAAAAGAAATAAATAAAAATTATACTGAATATATTTCTAAAGAAAGAGATGTTGTTCATTTTTATATTTCAAGCAAAGTTCTTTCTAGATATTTTATAGATAATTTCGGATCACATGCAAGAAATAAGAAAATTCCTCAATGGATAAAGAATCTCAAGAAAGACTATATAGAAATACTTTTAAATTCTTTTAATAATGGAGATGCAAGAAAAGACAAATCTTATAAATGTGGTACTTATTATCAGGTTTCTGTGTTTTCAGAACAATTAGTAGAAGATATTTATGAAATAGCTTTTAAATGCGGTTATTCTCCAAAACTTTCAAGACATAAAGGAGACGAAAGAACTCCAAATGGTAGATTGTGTGCGAATTTTGGAGATGGAGATACTGGAAGATTTCCTATAATTAAAAAGAAACAAATATCAACAATAGATTATAATGGAACCGTCTGGTGCTTTCAAACATCTACTGGTTTTTTTGTAACAAGACGAAATGGTAAGATAGGAATTCATAAAAACTCATACGAGTGGATCGGAGCCTGTTATACCGAGAATATTAAAGTTATGACTAAAAGAGGGTTCTTGAAATACTGGGAAGTTGAAAAATCTGATGAAATAGCAACATATAATTCCGATACAAAAGAAATAGAATATCATCCATATTTAGAAAAGTTTGTTTATGATTATGACAGTGATAAAGATGGACAAATAATCAAATTCAAGAGCAAACATTACGATGTTGAAGTTACTGCAAATCATAAAATGTATGCAAAAACATGGAACGCAAAAGAAGAAAAATACGATGATTTCAAACTTATAAACGCATATGATATTAATGGTAAATGTAAATTCTTAGGATCTCCAAAATGGAAAGAATACAAAAATTCCGATACGACAAGATATGATGTTTATTGGTCTGAAAATAGCAAAGATAAAGAACACTCTGTAAAAGAGAAAAATATATCTAAGATAGATTACAAAGGGAAAGTCTGGTGTTTCGAAGTTCCAAATCACATATTTATCGTTAAAAATAAGGGGAAAATTGGTATTCATGGGAATTCTGGTAAGGTTTTACAATTAACAAAAGAATATGAATTGATTGACCAAGCCCTTATTAAGGGGCTTGGTGTTAATGAGGCTTTACTCAGCGGCACGGGACCAAGTTACTCGCAAGCGGCGTTGGGAATTGAAGCTACTATTAAACGGCTTAAGACAGTTCAGAATATGATGGGTGCTTGGATTGTTGAAAAGATTTACAAGCTGGAAGCCCAAATGAGAGGTTTTTATAAGAAAGATCTCATGGGTAATACGATTCTTGATTATCCAGAAATTAGATGGGCAGACCTCAACCTTAGAGATGAAACGCAGAGAAACCAGCTTTATTTGCAGTTGTGGGAAAAACAGTTAATTTCAGGACAGTTATTACTTGAAAAACTTAATATTGATTACAATACAGAGGTAGAACGAGTCCGTATGGAACAAATGTTTGCTATGCAGTTGGGAATGGCTCCTGGTGGCGGACAGAGTAAAGGTGGGTTAGGCGGAGGCTTTAGTGGAGGAGGTGGTGGTCTTGGTGGTAGTTCTGGTGGTGGAAAACCAGGAGCACCAAAAGGGAATCTTCCTGGAGGACAATCTGGACCGGGATTACCTGGAGATGGCATTGCTCCTTCAATGTCAGGTGGAGGTGGAGCTCCTGGTGGGGCTCCTTCTGGCGGAGCTCCAATGGCAGCATACGAAACACAAATGCAGCTTTACAATCAAGCCAAAGAATTTGCTCCTGCGATTACAAGGAAAAGCAGAATACACGAACCTAAAAAGCCAAGAGTTCAAGAAGAGACTGTGCATGAACAAAAAGAGATAAAAGCTCCTAGAACAGGCATGTTTAATCTTACCGATATTGAGAGAATTTTATATGCGGAAGTAGATCAAGCACAAAGACGGGGAGATATTCCTATTGATTTTCTATGGCAAAGAAACCCAGTTCCTATAGATCCAGAATGTTCACAAATTGTGGCTGATGGTATGTTCCCAGATATTAAATTGATTGTAGAAGCAGATGGAAAACAATGGCATTCATCTGCAACAGATATTGAGCGGGACAGAAATAGGGATATGAGATTACAAAAACATGGTTGGACAATTCTTAGATTTACAGAAGACGAAATAAAATATTATACAAAAAAAGTAATGTCAAAAATAGTAACAACCATTAATGATATGTTAAATGAATCTTCCAATGGAAATACGAAAGTTGCATATCCACAAGGGGGATATGCTTATCGATTTGCAAAAACAGAAGAGCCTGTTCCAATGAATGAAAGAGAGTCTAGTAAATTAGAGGAAATGTTCCAAAAAACAGCATCTACTATTGAATCAGAAGTAAATATTTATAGTTTGAAAAAAGATGCAGAGGTAATATCTGAAGATTTATCAGAAAGAAACAAGGAAAACGAAGAGGAGTTTCAGAAAATATTAGAAGAAAAGGGTGAAATAGAAGATTTAATCAGATAAATAGAGGAAAATTTTTCTAAAAAATGTAATACAGAAAAGGGATTGTGTTTTCCTTTTTTGAATATTAGAAAAATATAGGAGATTGGATATGCCAAGTGGACCAACACATGGAGGCGGTGGATTAGATCCGGTAACTAATCCTGCTCATTTTCCTTCAAACATTAGCACTTTAGTAAAGAAAACAATTCCACAGATGATGATTCACAATAGCTCTGGATCTGCTGTTAGTGTAGATACATATACAACAGATTATGATGTAGCTTCATGTGATGGTTTTACTGTTTATATTTCAGGTACAGGTAATTGGAATGTTCAAGCAGCTCCGCATAATAACAATAACGAATCATTTTGGACTAATTTAAAGACTTCAGATGGGAGTGGAAGTGGTTTTTTTTCATGTATAGATAGACATCCTCATGTTAGGGTTGTTATAAAAAGTGGTGCAAAGTTAATTGTTTGGCTTTATAGAAGATATCCTGCTTATTAAAGAAGGTTATTTGAATATTATTTTAGTATAAATTAAAATGATTTAAAGGAGAAAAAATAATAATGGCTAATTTCAAAAAGATTTCTGAGTTGAGTGGAGAAGATACCAAAAAGCTTGAAAGTTACTGGGCTCCTCTTTGGGGTGCTGAATTTGCAAAAGCTCTTACAAAAAACTACAAACCTGATGGTGATCAGAAAAAAGTAGAATCTAAAGCAAAAGCAACCAAGAAATAACTTAACAAAGGGAAGATAGAATGCTTATTAAAGAAGCAAAAATAGAACTTAAAGAAGCATCTGTCATTGACAGGGATATGCTTCTTTTTGGTCCAAGAAAGGCGTCATTTGTAAAACATGATATTAGTGAAAATTTGGTGTTCGCTAATAAACCAATGGATATTGTTTCTGAACTTGAAGAAAAAGACCCAAATGAATGGGTCATTTTTCGTGCAAGGGCAATTGATGCTGGTGGTTCCGAAAAGAAGAATCTTGAATACTTTGGGTCAAATGATAATGGAGATTATTTTTCAGAAGAAGAGCTTCTAAAAGAAAACGAAGATGGTAGAAAAGCATTCGAGACTTTTATCGGATGTTCTATTTTTTGTAACCACAAAAACGATGATATTGAACAATCCCGTGGAAGAATACTAAACGCATTTTATGACATGGATAATCACTGTGTCTATGTTGATGGAATGGTTGATGCAAAAGCATATCCCCAACTTGCCAGAGGACTTAGACAAGGATATATAAATGACGTCTCAATGGGAGCTATGTCCACTGATTCCAGAATTTTAATGTCAGATGGTTCCTGGAAAAAACATGATGAAATAAAAATTGGAGACAAAGTTGTTACACATACTGGACAAATCCAACCAATAACAATGGTTTGCCGTACAAATGAAAATATTGAAGGATATAAAATAGAATTTATTGGACAAGATGTTCCATTAAAGATGTCATATGACCATCCTGTTTTTGCTATTAAAAAAGGACAAACAGACAATCCTGAATTTATCCAATCTAAAGATCTTGAAATTGGTGATTTTGTTTTAAGTCCAATTAAATGTGTTCCAACGGGACTACTGCGATATGACGGCGAAGATATTCCAAGTGATTGTTTTATTTGGAATAAGTCTCTTTGTTCGCCAATTAAAAAGATAAGTAAATGGGATAATGATGGGTTTTATTACCACATTGAAGTTGGTGGTAATGAAAATGAAGAAATAAACTCAAAATCTGATCATTCATATATTGCAGACGGAATTGCAGTACATAACTGTTCCGTTAAGTATTCTACTTGTTCTGTCTGCGGAAACAAAGCCTTTGTAGAGGAAGATTATTGCTTAGTTCCTGGTACAAAAATAAGGATGTCTGATAATTCTTTAAAAAACATAGAAGACATTAATGTAGATGATGAAATTATAACCAGTGATGGATCTTCTCAAAAAGTCACAGAAGTAATGAAACGAGATATTGATGAATATATTTATGAAATATATGTTTCTTATTCTGATATTCCTTACGAAGAATGGCGAAATCTCTGGTCACTAAAAATAACTGAAAATCATCCAGTTTTAAGATTAGAAAATATTGATTCTATATTTGTAGAAGCAAAAAACCTTAATATAAATGATAAACTATTGTCTCCAGTTGAAGTGTCTGGAGAAAATAGACACAATATTCTTAAGGTAAGTAAAATAGCGAAAAAACATTATTCTGGACCAGTTTTTAATTTATCTGTTGAAAACAATGAAAATTATATAGCAAATAATGTTATTGTGCATAATTGTTCCCATATTAAAAATCACAAAGGTAAGAAAATAGCTGGTACGCCTGTTTTTGAGAAGAATTATGGAATTAAGTTTATTGAGCTAAGTGCTGTTACTGATGGAGCTTGTCAAAATTGCACCGTTCAAAATGTGTTTACTGGTAGTGAATTATTGGATAAATTAAGAGAAGTTGTTACTTCTGGCCACGAAAATCTAGTAGAACTTCGTAGAGAAGCAATGACTTCTCAGTTTGACGATATGTCCGGGCTAAAAAAGGCAGCTTCACTTCAAAAGACTTCTCGTGGAGAAGATATAGACAAATTAAATAAATCTCTTGATTTATTGAAAGATGTAGCCGATCAAATATTAAACTCAAAAGATGTGGATTTTGAATTTCTTGAAGATATTGGTGGGCTTTTGTCCCAACTACAAAATCTAATTGTAGATCTTGTTGAAGCTGGTTTTGCAAATCAGGTTGGATTTAAGGGTGGTGAACCTGAAAAATCAGCAGAACCTTCTGCTGGGACGCCTCCAGATACTTCGGCAACCCAGCCAGCTACTCCTCAACCCGCTATTTCTGGCCCACAACAACAGGCGGTATCTGGTCCATCTGTAGGTTCTCCTCTTATATCAACAACTAAGTCAAACAAGTATAATGAAAAATATGCAAATAATTTAAAAAGATTGCAGGAAGTTTCTACAGAGATTTCGAAACTAGTGGATGGTCTTGAAAATTTTAAAAAAGAAAACTATGGAGATGACAATATGCCCAAGCAAAAAGATATAGCAAGAAAGAATACATCAAATCTGATTAGCGAGAAATTCTCTCAGATTCTTGATGAGCAAATCATTGATCAGGAGCCTATTGTTATTTCTGATGGTAATTTTTCTGTGTCCTTCGATGTTGATAGAGGCATTGCTGGATACGTAAATAATAAAAAAGTCGCATCTTTATCAAAAGAGTATCTGGGTGAAGATCTCACTCAACTTGCCAAAGTCAATCCACAAGTTGTTGCTGGCAGACTCATTCAGAAACTATCTGAAACATTCAAAGAAAATGGAGAAAGAAAAATGGCTGATACCAATCTTAAAGAAGCTTTACTAACACAGGTTCCTCCTGTTGATAAAGTGCAGGAGAGACAGTTAGCAGAAATGAAGGGTAACTTTGATCGTAAAAATGATCCTGAGCTTGCTACTGGACAGGTCGGGGTTACGACAGAAGCCCAGCTTGACAATGTACCAAAAAGCAAAGAAACTGGGAAGGGAGATTTTAATCGAGTTCGTCCTGATGATGTAAAGGACAATCTTCCTGTTCAGGAAGGTCAGCTTGATACCTCTCGTCCAACTGATTTTGGTTCAGAACGAGC
>Ga0315284_10007321_pt1 | contig 15753 bp, 11 predicted proteins | sample YL17G09_16_MG_FD_203696 | JGI IMG/M metagenome (GOLD analysis project Ga0315284, IMG submission 203696) | Sediment microbial communities from Yellowstone Lake, YNP, Wyoming, USA - YL17G09_16 | ecosystem: Environmental > Aquatic > Freshwater > Lake > Sediment | place: USA: Wyoming | collected... | reverse complement strand
GACTTGGCCGGGATCATCGGGCTCGATCACATGGCAGGCCGGGAAGACCCAGCTGTTGGGGAGGAGCGACAGGCAGGTGTAGCCGGCGCGCTGCGCGTGATCCACCGGGGAGCCGTCCTCGTTGGAAAATGCGTTGGACGTCGGATCCCAGAGATTGTAGTAGACGCGACGCATTCCGTTGTTGTCCGTCGTGAAGCCTTTCATCCACACCACGTGGACGAAGCCCAGTTCATCCACCCCGATCATCTTGCCGGCGGTGCCGTTGTGTTGTTGATCATAGTACGTCAGGCCGGCCTGATAGACGGTGCCGATGGAATCCAGCGTGCCGCGCGACCAATGAGTCTGCTCGGGCGCGACCGGAGCCGAAATGACCGGGTCATTCGCTCCGCCCAGCGCGCGCCACATCTTCATCTCGGCCTTTTCCGTCTGCGCCACGGCCGCGACCGCCGTCGCCAGCACGACCACGGCGACAATCCAGTTACCTCTCCGCATGTTCACTCCTTTGACCTTTCGACCTCGTGGGGGGATGACCTCAAGGCCTCAACGTTATGGCGATTGTCAGTGATCCTAAGAAGTAATAACATAAGAGTCCGGCACCTAAAAGTCAAGCTCTCGTCTGCACGGGCAAACATTTGTTCAAGCTGGAAATAGTGGATCACGCGATCCGGCCATCGCCTTGCCAAGAATCCGGCTGCAGCGCAGACAACGCCGTCAGGCAGCGAAAGAAGCCAATGACGGCCGGGCCGGCTACAGGCCGATGAGGTTGCTGTACCACCTCAGGATGTCATCCCCCACGAAGACACAGACCAGTGTGGCAGCAGCCAGAAACGGTCCGAAGGGCACGGCCCGGCCGGAGAGATCCCGGCCAGACAGCAGCAACGGTATGGCCATGAGGGTTCCCAGGAAGGAAGCGATGAACACCATAAGAATGGTCAACTTCCAACCCAAAAACACGCCGGCCATGATGCCAAAGACCACATCTCCACCGCCCATGGCCTCGCGCTTGAAGAGCAGTTTGCCGCCCAGCATGAGGACCACGAACAGTGCACATCCTGCCAACATGCCAAGCAAACTGTCTGCCAAACCGTGCAAATCGAACCACAGAACTCCCAAAACACCTATTATTGCAGTAGGTATGGTAATGGCGAACGGGAGGAGCCAGTGCTCAAGGTCTATAATTATGAGAGTAAGCAGTGCAACAAACAGAATAGAATACGCAAAGCCTGCATAGTTGATGCCGAAGTATGCAAAGGACAGCACAGTGAGGCCCCCGGCTCCTAACTCCACCAACGGATAACGCACCGAAATCCGCTCACGGCACCCGTGACAGCGCCCGCCTAAGGCCACCCAACTTGCCAGCGGGATGTTCTCCCACGGGCGAATCGGGCGCCCGCATTTCGGACAGTGCGAGGGCGGCGAGACGATGGACTCCTCTCGCGGCAGGCGATAGATGAGGACGTTGGCGAAGCTGCCCAGCGCCAGCCCGAAGATCCCGATGGGCACATAAAGCACCCACCACGGCAGCGGACCCCACGGTGTTTGCACCATGATTCGTCTCCGAAAAGATCAGTCTGCGAGCGAAAACCGCCGCGACCGGCAGGGCCGGTCACGGCGGCGTGGGGGATTCCTCAGCGACCCGGCTCCCGCATCAGGCTCCAGCCTGAACCGCGCGCCCGAGCATGAAAACCGGCAGGTAAACGGCGATGAGAATGATGCCGATCACCACGCCGATCATGATGATCAGCAGCGGCTCGATCAAGGCCGTCATGCGCCCGATGGTGGCCTCCACCTGCTTGGAGTAGAACTCGGCCACCTTCTCCAAGAGCCGGTTGATCTCGCCGGTCTCTTCGCCGGTGGCCACCAACTGCACCACAATGGGCGGAATGGTGCCGCTCTTGCGCAGGGCGATGGAAATGGCGAAGCCGTCGCGAATCAAGTTGCTGGAATGGCGAAGGCCGTTGGCGATCACCCGGTTGTTCACCACGCGAATCGAATGGCTGAGCGCTTCCAGAACCGGCACGCCCGAGCCGATGAGAATACCGAACGTCCGCGCGAACTTGTCCATGATCGCGCACATCACCAGGCCGCCGAACACCGGGAAACGCAGCCGAATGGTGTCCCAGATCAGGCCGCCGCGGCGGGTCTTGGTGAGCACCCAGAGAGCCGCGAGCGACGCCACAACGATCAGAAAGACGGCGAACGCATTGTGCACGATGAGCTGCGAGATGGCCATCAGCACGCGCGTGGCGAAGGGCAGCTTGGCGCCGAACTTGTCGTACACGTCCTTGAACATCGGCACCACCACCACCATCAGGAACGTCACCACGGCGGTAAGGAAGAACACCGCAAACACCGGGTAGCTCAAGGCTGAAATGACCTTGCGCTGGGTGTCGGAAACGGTCTCAAGATAGTCGGAGAGCTGCTGCAGAATGACATGCAGGTTGCCCGACACTTCGCCGGCATGGACCAGAGCCACATAAAGGTTCGAGAACACTCCGGGATGCTTGGCCAGCCCCTCGGACAGCGAGTAACCCTTCTTGAGGTCGGTGGACACCTGCACCAGCACCCTCTTGAAGCGGTAGTTGCGCTCTTCGGTCAGCAGGTTGGTGATGGATTTCTCGATGGTCAAACCGGCCGAGAACATGGTGGAGAGCTGTCGCGTGAAGAAGACCAGCGACCGCAGCGGCACGCGGGTGCGGAAGCGGTAGATCGCCAATCCGACCTGTTCGCCGACGGTCATTTCGTCCACCGCCAGACCGCCGCGAATCTCGCGCACGGACACGATCTGGGCGGCCCCGCGCCGGCGCAGCGCCTCGACCGCCGCTTCGTAGTTGGCGGCGCGGAGATTGTCTTCGTGCCGATTGCCGTCGGCGTCCTTGATCACATAGGCGTAATTCGGCATGCTGAAGTACCGGAGTTGGTCCTGTCCTGTGGCGGCTTAGTATTCCTGCACCGTAACGCGCAGCAGCTCGTGAGTGCCGGTCACTCCCTTGAAGATCTTGCGGAAGGCGGCGTCGCGCAGCGGCGCCATGCCGTTGGAAATGGCCGCCGCGCGGATGTCCTCCTGATTGGCGTTGTCGTACACCAAGCGGCGGATGTTCTGCTTCATTTCCAGCATCTCGAAAATGCCCGTTCGGCCGTGGTAGCCGGTGTTGCGGCAGTGCGCGCAGCCCCGGCCGCGGTAAAACTTGCGGCCCTTCAGAAAGTCGCGCGTGATGCCCACCACGTCGAGCTCGGAATCATCCGGGTCGTATTCGTAGCGGCAATGCTCGCAGATCTTGCGCACCAGACGCTGGGCCATCACCAGGTTGAGACACGATCCCGCCAAGAACGGCGGAACACCGATGTCCAGCAGACGGGTGATGGTGGACGGCGCGTCATTGGCGTGCACCGTGCTGAACACCAGGTGGCCCGTGAGCGAAAACTTCACCGCGATGTCGGCCGTCTCCTCATCGCGAATCTCACCGATCAGCAACCGGTCGGGGTCCTGACGGAGAATGGAGCGCAGGGAGTGGGCGAAGGTCAGACCGATGGAGGCTTTGGTCTGCACCTGATTCACGCCCGGGATGTGATACTCGCAGGGATCCTCGACGGTGGTGATGTTGTCCTCTTCGCTCTTGACCTCCTGCAGCGCGGCGAAGAGCGTGGTGCTCTTGCCCGATCCGGTGGGACCGGAAATGATGATCATGCCATAGGGCTGGCGAATCCAGCGCCGGAAGGTCATGAGCTGCTCTTCGCCGAAACCGAGGGTGGTGAGGCTGAAGGCGAAGCCCGATTTGTCGAGCAGACGCAGCACGACCTTCTCGCCGGCGATGGTCGGCAGCACCGACACGCGGACGTCAATCTCCTTGTCCACGGTCTTGATGGTAAAGCGGCCGTCCTGCGGCAGACGCTTCTCGGCGATGTTGAGCCGGGAGAGAATCTTGACGCGCGATACGATGCCCGGATGCGACGCCTTGGGCGGCCGCATCATCTCCTGCAGCACGCCGTCAATGCGGAAACGCACCACCATGCCTTCGTCGAAAATCTCGAAGTGAATGTCGGTGGCCCGCTCCTTAATGGCGTCGGCGATGATGAGGTTCACCAGCTTGACCACCGGCGCGTCCTCGATCCCCACCGTGCGCGTCATGTCCACCAGACCTTCTTCGTCCTCGTCGGACTGAACGAAGAACTGGAGGTCGCCCAATGCCTCGCCCACTTCCTCGCTCTTGCGGATGCGGGCGTACAGGTTCTCGATGGCGGCCAGAATGGCTTCCGGCGCCGACAGACGCACGTCAATACTGTGGTTGGCCAGCTTCTGGAGCTGGTCTATGACCACAATATCGTCGGGATCGGACATGGCCACCACCAGCGCGTTCTCGACGTAGCGCAGGGGCACCACGTGGTGCTGGCGGGCAAACACTTCGGGAACGAGTTGCAGCACGTCCCGGTCGGCCTCCACCAGCTGCTCGGCGGCAATGAACGGCACATCCCACTGCTGGGCAAGAGCCGCGTACACCTTCTCTTCGGCCACAAAACCCAGAGAGACCAGAGTCTCTCCGATTCTCTTCCTGGTGTCCTTCTGCCGCGCCAGCGCTTCGTTAAGCTGCTGCGTGTTGATCAAGCCCTGCCGGAGCAGAATTTCGCCAAGTTTCTCACGCATGACTGACTAAACTCACTTCTCGTCCCGAGCGGACGTTTCACACGGATGGGAGGGAAGCGCCCGGCGGCCCGAAACGGGGCCTGCCGCCGCGCGCATGGAGGAAAGGCCGGAGCCCCGAGAGCATCAAGACTCCGGCCTTCGGATCATTCGATCATCAACGGCAGCCCGTCATCACCGGCCGGTGCCGCGGCGGAAATTGATGGGTTGCCCGTCAATCGCCGCATAGCCCTGCACCTCGACTTGAACGTCGGCGGTGATTTCGTTGACCAACGGCGGGAAAATGTACTGCGGCTGCTCCATCAGGTACAGCGCCGCGTAGCCCTGGCCGAAGTTCGGGTTGCCCAACGGTCCCGTCAACTGGTAGTTCTGTTGCAGAGTGTGAGCGACGGTCGTCCAGAACCGGCCGCGGGTGGTGGCGTAGATCACCCGCGCGCCGTTGATGAGCCGGTTGTGGCCGTCCTTGACAAGGGCCTCGCAGATGATGCGGCACCAGTTGGGATCATCGGCCCCGTAGTGCCACGTGGACGGAATGCAGTTCAAAGTGATGGTCGGTGTCTGCAGGGGCAGGATGTAGTCAATGACCGTGCTCACGGCGTTTGGATCGGCGGTTCGGGCCGTGACGAACACGTGATCGAACGTGCGGTCCGACGGATAGCGTATGAACGTGAACGCGATCCCGGCCTGTCCCGAACCGTTGCCGGTGGTCACCGTGTCCGACAGAACCAAAGCGATCTCCGGCTCGAGCTCGAAGAAGACCGCGATGCCGTCGCGCACCGGGTTGTTGTACAGGTCACCCACCAGCGCGCCAATCGAAACGTCCCAAGCCACACCATCCACGTCCACGCCCAGATCCGTGGGTTGGATCGTAATGTGCATAGGCGGGCCGGCCACGATGGAAATGTTCGATGCGTTGACGCAACGGGTCGTGTCATCCAGGTAGGTACAAGCCTGAATCATGACCGGACCGGGCTTGACACCCGAGTTGAACGTGACGCGGGCTGCGCCGGCGGCGGTCTGGGCCGAATCTACGGGGCCTACGCCGTTGATGGTGCAAACACTCTGCGGAGGCCAGGAGAGGATGGTGAACGTCACCCACAGACCGTCTTGCACCGGGTTTCCGTTGGCATCCTTCACTTCCGCGATAATCTGCGTCCAGTCCACGCCGCCGGTTCCCTGGACTTGGGGGCTGGGATTGGGAACTGAAAGCACAATGGTGGAGGCGGAGCCCGCAAGAATGGTGGCGACCGTCGAGTCCACAAAGATCCCGACCGTTGCCTTGATGATCACTTGTCCGGCCTGCGTGCCCGGCCAGAGCCGCGCCTCGGCAATGCCGTTGTCATCGGTGGAGACCGGCGACGCGGGCGTCAAGGTTCCGAGCGTGCTCTCGAAGAACACCGGGACTCCACTGCCCACCCGGTTGCCCAAAGAATCCCACACCAAGGCCGTGATCATCAACTGCTCGTTCATGGGGATCACGGAAGCCGACATGACGTCAATGTAACGGGCCGGGCCGGCATTCACGAACATCGAGAGCGTGTCGGACGTAACGCCGCCTACGGTCACCCAGAGTTTCGCCGGCGCAACGCTGGTGGTGGTCTGATTGCAGAATTTCCAGGACACGGGGTGCTGGCTGTGCGTACCCCTGAGGAGCTGCACGGAATCCACCGTGTACTGCCCGCAGCTCGAGTAGAACCGCGCGATCAGACCTTCGACCGGCGTGCCGTCCTCATAGTAGGCCGTCACCGCCACGGACGCGGAATCCACACCCGCGATGCCGGTGTTGCGGCTGGCGGTGAAGTGCACCTGCTCGACGTCCGCGGCCTCCTCCACAAAAATGCGAATGGTGTCGAACAAGCTCCATTTTTCGTAGCGCGCCACCACCCAAGCCGAATCAAGCGGGTCGGCGCTGAAGCGGGACAACTCGCAGAATTCGACTCGAGCATAGCCGTGGCTGTCGGTTACCGCCCGCGCGTCCACGGTGCCAAAGTACGGGGTGGAGAACTTGATGGTGTCGCCGACCACCGCCGTGGAGTACTGATCCTTGAGCAGCGCCGTGATCGGGGCTCTCGAGACGCAGCCGTCCGCGCGGATCGTAAGGATGGGCGCGTCCAGTTCCAGCGAGCCGCTGTAATCGGGCAGCGTCTCCACGGTAATGTCCGCCGAATCGCTGAGGCCCGCCACGTGCGCGGTGATGGTGAAGGTGCCGTAGTCGCCGTTGTTGTACCACCACGTTTGCGCCCGGCCGGTCGAATCCGTCGCCGGCAAAGGCCGGAACCGGCCGCCGGTGGTCGTAAGCTGCAGGGAGATGCCCGGGATGCCCGCGCCGGTGGAGTCGTTGATGGTAACCGTGATCTGCGAGGAGTCCTCCGACACCGGCGACACCCGCAGGAGCACTTTCGACAGAGTGATGGTCAGCACAGCAATGTACGAGCTGGACTCCAGCACCACCAGAGAATCGGCCCCCGAGACGGTTCCGACAAAGGCCGTGATGATGACGTGGCCGGGACGCGCGTAGGAGCGGAAGTAAAACTCCACGCGGCCCTGATCATTGGTGGTGTCGCGCAACGATGTGTTGGCGTACTCGAGCGCACCGAGGGTGGGCGGACTGAGTACGAGACTCACCGTCTGACCCTTCATCGCCCGTCCCTGCCGGTCCGTGACCAGCGCAAAGCCGGGAGCTTCGGTTGAATCGCCGGGGATGAACGCCACCGAGTCATCGTACATGTAAAGCAACACCTGGTTTACGCCCGTAGGTTCGCCGCCCCCGCCCGTCTTGTCCGTGGAGCAACCAAATCCCACGATCATCAGGATCGCAAGAAGCAGCGCTGTCGCCCACGTGGTTCTGTTCATGATTGCCTCCATACGCCCTCCCAAACTGTGGTTAGCTGTGAACCGATCGGAAGCCTCCAGAAGATCGCCCTTTGAAACCCTCCGAATGGTTGGCAACGGTCGAGGGCGCATCACTTTCCTATGTTCTGAATGACCAGTGCTATGGTGACCAACTGCGCGGTCACACCCACCAAATCCTTGACCACTTCCCAGGCCGTGACTTGCTCCTTGGCCGGGACGAAGATCACGTCGCCCGGATCAATGGGCAGCGACGGCTGATACTGAAGCTGCGAGCCGTTGCGGGCCTTGATGACGACCGTCCGGCTCTTCCATCCTAACTTATTCACGCCGCCGGCCAACTTCAGATAGTGGCTGAGGCGGCCTTCCGGCTGCCAGCCCACCTCGCCGGCGTGATTCACCGCGCCCAACACGCGAACACCGAGTGGACTGCGCGGAACCTCCAGCACGTCTCCGTCCTGCAGCCGAAGGTCGCCGCCTTCGCCCGCGGCATCGGTGAGATCCAGCACCACCGTCCCATAATCCCAGCGCGCGAATTCCGCCGCCAGCTCCGGGTCCGTCTCGTAGGCGGGCTTCGGCATGCTGATGAGACCGGCCCGCAGCACGCGGAATCGTTCCGGCTCGACCAGATCCTTGGGCCGCTTGCGGATGAGACGAGCCGAGTTCGCCGCCGCGGTCGGCAACAGACCCCGCGCGGTCTGCAGCACCTCGCGCAGAGTGGTCTCGCCGTTCACAATCGGGTACCCACCCGGCCGCACCACTTCACCCTGAATCACCACCGACCCGGTGCGACTCGTGTCGGGAAAGCCCGCCACATACACGCGGTCGCCTGCTTGCAGCGCGCGCTTCAGACCGGATTCAGCGGCCGCGCGCAGATCAAGCTCCGTCCGCCGGCCGGTGGCGGAAATCACGGCCAGCGCCGAGGAATCGGCGTTGGCGGCCAGCCCGCCGCTGAGAGCGATTACGTCGGCGACGTCATCGCCCTCGACATATTCGTACAGCCCGCTTTGCGGCACCGCGCCGAACACGCCGACCTGCTCCCACTCTCCTGCCGGATACGGCGCATGAATGGTCAGACCGTCGCGCAAATAGGGGTTCGCCTTGAGCCGGCCGCCGCGTCGAAACAGCAGCAGATCGGCATGACCCGCGCGCGTGCCATCGGGATTCCAAAGCTCGATGCGCCGCTCGGACGCCAGCACCTTGGATGCCGTGTCGCCCCGCGCAAAGGTCTTCTCGCGCTTCAAACCGCCGGCCAGTTCCACCGCGTCCGCCACGCGCGCCGTGGCCGGCAGCACGTATGTTCCGGGTTCTCCCACGAGCCCGGTGACGTGAACACGGAACTTCCGCGGCTCAACCAGCGACACCGTAATCCGCCCGATTCGCAGCGCACCCGCCACCGCCGAATCCAAACGCGCCCGGGCCTGCGTCAAGGTCAAACCCGCCACCGGCTGAACGCCGACCAGAGGGATCACTACGGTCCCGTCGCCGCTGACCAGCACCGGGTATTCTCGGAACGTCGGCTGCCAGAACACGATGTTCAGCCCGTCGCCGGGTCCGAGCACGTATTCGTCGGGGTTGATCGCTCCTTCAAAGACCGATTCCCCCTCGAGCGCGGCCGCCGTCCTTCCGCCGAAAAGTCTCTCAAGCTCGGTTTCTCCGGCGCCGCCCGAAAGGCGGGTCACCGGGGGAACCGTCTGGGCATAACCATTCAGATGAACCGACGTCAAGGCAAGCCCGCCCAGCCAGAACCCGTAGCAGAAAATGCTGCGGAACAGGCGTTTCACGGGCAATTACTTCTCCTCGGTGGGTTCGCTGCCCGGCTCCGGCATGAAACGGTCTTGCGTCTCGCGCACGCGCTCCGGAAGCTCCAAGGAGAAACCGCCGCCCAGAATATGCGGAGTGACCTGAATAATAAGATCGGTCTTGCGGGTGATCTCCGCCGTATGACGGAACAAGGCTCCCACAAACGGCAGATCGCCGAGGAACGGCACACGATGCACGGTCTTGGTGGATTCCACGCCCAGAAGGCCGCCGATGATGACCGTCTCGCCGTCCTTGATCCGCAGCGTGGTCCTCGACGTGCGCCGCTTGACCCACGGTAACTGCGTGTCCCCCGACTCGATGAACTGGAAGATGGACGACAGCTCGGGTATGATCTCCGTGGTGATGTAGCCGTCGCTGTTGATCTTGGGCCGCACCTGAAGCAGAACACCCACTATGGTGCGCTCGATCTGCACCTGACCGCCCACGCCGCCGCTGCGGGCCACGTAGGGAATCTCGTCCACCACCTGAATGGACGCGACGCGGTTGTTCAGCGTAGCCACCGCCGAGTTGGCGAGCACTTCCGCCCGGCCGCGCTTCATGAGCATGTCGAGGGCCACTTCAAAGGCCGTCACCTGCTTGGACCAATAGCCCAGCCGCCGCGTCTCCAGAGGGAAGAAGGGCATGGTGGTGGGCACACGGCCGCGCTGCGACGGATCGAGGCCCGTCAGGTGCGGGGCGCCTTCGTTGTTCACGCGGTTGCCGTAGGGATCCACCGGCGATTCGGTAATCACCGTCTGAATCTGCGACAGCCGGTTCCAGTCCAGACCGAGCTGCTGCTCGTCGTCCACCGCCACCTCGATGATGCGGCATTCGAGCACGATCTGCAGCGCGGGACGATCCACCTGCGCGATCACCTTCTGAATGTCGGAGATCACCTTGGGACTGGTGATGAGCAGGATCTTGTTGCCCGTCGTGTCAATGGAGATGTTCGCATTGAAGTGCTCGAGCATCTTGGCGACGGTGGGCGCGTCCGTGTACTTGAGGTCAATCACGTAGGACGTCAGCCCCACCTGCTCCTTGAGAGCGCGGGACGGAGCCACCAGAAAGGAACGTCCGACAATCTCATAGGACAATCCCGCCGCGCGGATGACCAGATTCATGGCCTGCTCGATGGGAACGTCCCGCAAGTGAACGGAAATGCGCTCTTCCTTGTTGACTCCCGGTCCGGTCACGATGTTGTAGCCGCTCCTCTCGGCCAGAATGGCCAGCACGGAGGGCAGGAACGCGTCGTCGGCGTCAATGGTGACGAGTTGACCGAGCGGCTCGTCGGTGGCCGGCGCCGCTTGAGCCGCGGCCGGCTCGGGCCGGGCCAGCACTCCGGCCAAGCCGAGCAGGACGGCGAGAAGGATCAGCGAGCCGGTCAGCATACGGCGGCCTCCCACAGGGAGGCGCACTGGGATTTGCGGTGCAAGGCTCAACAGGATCTTACCTCTTCAACAGTTGAGTGAATTGTGGTTGATAGCCGTTCGTTGTTCACCCCTCACCGGCCGTCAGTAGTTCTGGCCGGACACCGAAGTGCGCCCCGGCAGACCACTGGAGTACTCGGTCTCCGGCGCCACCTCGTTCATCAGAACCAGTCGGGCTCCGCCCTTGGACAGAATGGCCTGGGAGGGGGTGATGCGCTCCACCAAGAAGCCGTTGAACACATCGCCCTGACGGATGATGTGGCTGCGGCCCATGAACTTCACGACCGCCGCGGGGAACTCGCCGACCACCGTGCAGGACAGGCGCATCCGCCCCTGCTGCTCGAGCGTCTCCCGCAAACCGAGACTCAGGAGGAAGGACTTCGAAGTAATGACCTTGGTCAGGTCAAACGGATCGTTGGTGACCTTCGCTTGATGCCCCAGCCGCTCCTCGAGGTTCCTCTCCAGAGTGTTGACCGTCTCCTCGAGCTGCGCGTCGGTGCCCAAGACGATCTTCTGCTGGCGCAACTTGTCCACCTGCTTCGACATGGCGTAGTTCGAGTAGCCGATCCAGACCACGCACGCCGCGAGCAGGGTAATCACGATGCCCCACAACACATTCACACGCTGTCCCATGGGCGACTTGCTTCCTCGTTATTTGTGCTTCAGCAGGGTCAGAGTCGAAAGCGTGATGGACATCGGACGCTTGTCGAGCTTCCCGCTCTTGGCCAGGGTTTGGACCTTCTTGACGTTGCTCTGCAAATCGAGCCGGTCCACGGTCACCAAACGGTTGTTCTTTTCCACGTCGTTGAGGAAGTTGACCAGCGCGCGGTAGCTGGTCTGCACTTCCATCGTATACGGGTTCTGAATGTAGTCGGCGAAGTTCCGGCGCGAGCCGGGCTCGATGCTGACCAGGTCAATGCCGTACTGACGCAGGATGTCGGTCACCTGATTCATGAAGGGGAGCGATGCGTCTTCGGCCAGCGAGTCGCGGGCCGACTGCGCCAGGTTCCCCTCGATCAGCCGGGTGACGTGCTTCAGCTCACTGGCGATGATCTGAGCCGCGATGAGCTTCTCGTTCTCCTGCTGAATCATGCGGTCAATCTCTTTGACCTTGGCCGGCTTGGGGCGGAACACCAGCTTCTCATAGTAGTAGAATACCACCGCCCCAACGGCCAGCAAGAGCAAACCGAACAATACCTTCTTCATCTTCCTTACCGCTCCTTACAATTGCTTGGTGGCCGAGGTCACGGCGGCCGGCGTCTTGCCGGGCGAGGTGACCTTGGTGGCCGCGGCCGCCCGGGCCTTGGCCTTCCGCTCGGGATCCGTGGTCAGGCACTCCACCGAGAACAGCAGCACGTCCTGATTCTCCACAATCTTGCGCAACGACTGGTCGAAACGGATTTCGAACATGCCCTGCCGGAACTCGGGAGTGGACTTCAAAAGCTCGATGAACTTGGAGATGACCTCGAACTCCTTCACACCGGTGTCCACCTTGGCGATGCAACGGATGGAGAAAATCTTGTTCTGATATTCGAGGCCCGTCACCGCCATGTCGGGCGGCAGAATCTCGGCCAGCTTCTCGAGCCGGCGGGCCCACAGGAAGCGGTCTCCCTCGAGGCGGGCCAGCGCCTGAACGTCATCCTTCGAGACCTTAGTGCCCTCGCGCTTGAGGCTGTCCAGCTCGAAGCGGATGCGGTCGAGCTTGGCCTGCCGCGACTGGATCACCTCGTTGATGGCCTCGTTCTGCGCCCACGACAGGCCGCCGAGAACGATGAAAACGATGGCGAACAACACCAGCACCAGATAGGCGCGGCGGTCCTGACGGCGAGCGCGGACGGCCTGTTCGCCTTCGCCTTTGTTGAGATTAATGGTAAACTGTTTGACCATGGGCTGTTGTTCTCGGGTTAGAGTGCCGTCGCTCGCGCCGCCAGCCCCGCGGCCGCCGCGTACTGAGGACGGTGACGCACGTCGCGCACGCCCTCCATGAACGCGAACGGGTCGTAGGCCCGCACTTCAATGCTGAACTTGCTCGCCAGATAGTCGGTCACGTCACGGCTCTCCGCCATGCCGCCCACCACTTCCATGTGGGTGAAGAAACTCTGGCCGGTCTCCTTCACATAATAGCGCAGGGAGCGGTTGACCTCGTCGCCCAGCTTCTCCATCGCGCTCTTCTCGGCCAGCGCCAGGCCCTCGAAGGCCCCGCCGCCTTCGGCCGTCTTGAGCGGCTTGACGCTGATCCCCTGCGTCTTCTTCATCTGCTCGGCTTCGTCGAACCTCGCGTTCGTCTTCTTCATGATCTCTTCGGTGAAGTTGTAACCGCCCACCGGCAGATCGCGGCTGAAGAACATCTCCTTGCGGCTGAGCAGCAACAGATTGGTGCGGCGCGCGCCGATGTTGAGGAACACCACCACCCCGTCGTCGGGCAGTTCCACGTGGCCCAGATAGGAGTTGGCGGCCGCCAACGGCTCCAGATCAATGATGCCGGGCTTGAGTTCCGCCTCGCGCAGCATGTCCACGTGAGCGTCGAACATCCGCTTGGTGGTGGCGGCCACGATCACCCGCACCTTGTCGGCTTCCTTCGGGTCCTCACCCATGATCTGGTAGTCCACCACCGACTCGCTGCCGTCGAGCGGCACGTGTTTGCGGGCCTCCTGAAGAATGGACGACGCCATTTCTTCGTCGGAAAGCTGGATCGTGCGGATCTCTTTGGCCGCTTGATTCAGACCGCCGATGCAGCTCGCCAGATGAGCGATGCGCTTGGGCCGCACCCCGAGCTCCTGGAACATCTCGAGCAGCACCGGCACGACCTGCGTCTTCTTGGGGCCGTCGGGGTCGTACTTGTCCTGCCCCGTGTAGAGGTCGCGACTGAGGGCCTGCACCAGCTTCACGCGCCCGTGGCCGCCCTTCTCGGTCACGACCATCTTGATGGCGTGTGAGCCGATGTCCAGACCCACTCGCAAACCGGATTTCAATGCAAACACGATGACTCCTCGTAAAGCGGAGAATTCAGGCAAAGGAGGCCTTGCGGCCGATTCCGATAGGATGCAAACCGGAAGGTGTAAGAGGGATACGCCTCGCGGAGATCGGGAATGGAGCGCGGGAACATCGGCACCGGCCGGGAGTCTCCCGCGGCATAAGCCTCAACGGTGTTGCGCAGGGTCGCCGTCCGCATCTCATGACCTCAATTGTAGCGAACGGACTTGCTTTCGCGCTCGGGCAGCGACGAGGGTGGCGAGATACCCTGCCCCCACTGCACCACGTTGAATAACGCGTGCCCGTGTTCGTCGGTCACATCGAAGAAACACGGCGGGCGCCGCCGTTGCAGCCGCCGGTCGTAAACGTATTTCTTCAGATAGCCCGTCGAGGTATTGTTGCGGCGGTGAACGTAGCCGCGCCGCATCTGCGTCACCGAGCCGAACAGGTAGATGGTGCCGCGGTCGTCGGGCGATCCTTCGAAGACGTAACCGCTGTCGGGATCGTTCTGATTCTCAAAGGTGAAGCTCTCCCCCAGCGCCACGATCGCCGCCGTAATCACGATGTCGGTCAGATTGGGGTTCGTCTGCGCCTGCCCCAGACCGGCCGAATTCTCGCGCCCGTTCTGAGGAGTGTTGGCCACCTTCACCTCGGACTCGGAAACGATCCCCAGCACGTTCTGCGACTCGTCGAGGAGAGCCGGCGGTATCACCCCCGTGCGCGGATCGGCGTCCGTGTAGCGGATGTCGTCGAGAAGCCGCAGCGTGCCCGCGCTGCCGATGGTCAGCCGGCCGGTGACCGTCCCCTTCAGTTCCAGCGGCCCGTTGACGAAAATGCACGCGCCATCGGTGATGGACAACGACCACGAGCTGGAGGAATCGAAGGGAGTGCCCGTGGGCCAGCGGTAGAAAAGAATCGTCCGTCCCTGGACGACGGCCCGCACCGTCTGGTTGGCGTAGTCGAAGAAGTTGCCTTGCTGCGCGGCCCCCTGACGCAGGCGGTCCGCCATTTGCGGGATTTCGACCCGCGCCGCGCGAAAGATCGGATCCGGCCCCAGAAACACCGGGTGGGCGCCACCCTGAAGCCAGAAATCGCACTCCGTGCTGGTGACCAGCTCGTAAAAGACCGGGTCCTGCATGATGGCGATCTGGCTGTTGGAATGCACCCGCCCCTGCAGCGTATCGCCATGCCAGAACTTGATGCGTTCCCCGCGACTGGTCAGCTCATCGTCGGAGAGGTACATGTAGTCCACGAAGTTGCGGACTTCCACGTACAACACCGCCAGGCGCTTCACATCCTTGTAGTCATCCCGGCCGTTGTGATAGACCGGAATGCGCACCGTGCCCACCGACGAAATCCGGAACCGCCGCTGGATCGCCCAGAAATCCCCCTCCTGGTACCACTGCAAGTAGCGGATCGTGACATTGGAATACGACCCGAAACCGGGGACTTGTTTGCCGGGGATGATCGTTTCCCCAATGGGCAGATCGCTTGCCGGCAAAGTGCGCAGCCACATGAAGCCGCGCTCCACGATCCCCATTTGTCCCAGATAGTAGGCCTGCATGGCGGCGGCGGATTCCGCCGATTGCAGCGACTCGTCCGTGGACCAGCGCATGAAGGCTGCACTGGTCGCCAGCAGCACGGTGATCAGCGCCATCACGGCCACCAGCACGAAGCCACCCTCCGTGCGGCCGGGAGATTTCCCAAGCGAGCAGTCCATCGCGCCCTCCCAGAGCCGAGTTGGTGTGTCGGCAACCCCAGTGGGCTCGCGCCGCGGGTTCCGTCCGACAGATCCCGCCGCGAAGCCCTCGCCCTCCCTCCCTGAACCACGGGAAAGTAAGCGTGAGCCTTTTGGCGCAAGGAACTCCGCCAAGCCAAGCATCGTGCCGGTTGCCGGGACCTCCCGGCGGCCACGTGAGCACGGACTGTCAAAGAACCGCTCGGCCGGCCTCGCAGCGGGCGGGGTGCCGCCCGCCGCGAGGCTGCAAATCAGAAGAACGCCTTGCCCTCCGCGGATTCCCGCATCAGTTGTAGAGAGGGTTGGTGATTTCCCTGTTGATA
>Ga0315284_10007320_pt1 | contig 15754 bp, 13 predicted proteins | sample YL17G09_16_MG_FD_203696 | JGI IMG/M metagenome (GOLD analysis project Ga0315284, IMG submission 203696) | Sediment microbial communities from Yellowstone Lake, YNP, Wyoming, USA - YL17G09_16 | ecosystem: Environmental > Aquatic > Freshwater > Lake > Sediment | place: USA: Wyoming | collected... | reverse complement strand
TTTTGTGGTTTCTGACGTGTTTTTACCCCAAAGTTCTTTGGCATCTTTAAGTTCTGGCGCTTTGTTTGATTGTAAGATTAAATACACAGGTTTAGGCGAAATATTTTCAAAGATTATTCCATCGTATCCTGATCTTTTAAAATCTCGACCCCAAAAACCTGCTGAATTAGATTGCGCCCATAAACCTGTTAATGGTGATTTCGCTACAACGCTATATCTCCCCGTACTTGGCGAATTTGTTGCTACTAATGGACCGGTCATAAAAATCAATTTGTTCTCAGCCCCTAGAGGATCAATTCCTTTTTTTGTTTCTTCAAAAAGGTATTTTGTAGCTAAAGCTGCCCCACCAATGTAATCTTTCAACGTCTTTTCATCGGGAAATTCTGTACTTATTTTACCGTTAGCTAAATTAACTCTTAAGATCTTACCCATATATCCGTACATTTTTACTTCTCCTTTTTCAAAATTTGAATTATTTTTATATTTCTATTAAATTATATGTCCTAAAACCTTTATTAATAGTTTTCTTTAATGTCGTTATGTTCTTTTATACCAAACAGTTGTTTTATTAGTTAAAAACGACGTTTTTGAACTATTTTTTATTGAAAATAATAATCGAAGAAAAACTCGATTGTATCGCAAAGTTCGTTGATTTTTTCTTCCAATTTAATTATATCTGCCATACTTTTTATTTTACTATCTGATAGTGCAGATAAAAACTGTTTTAATAATTTTCCTTTTGATTCGTCTTGATCAAAAAAAATTGATTTTCTTTGATGTTCCCAATCTAAAATGTTCGTAAAAATTAAAAATAAGGTTTCAATATGACTGTATTCAATTATTTCCATTAATTTTTCTTTATTAATGATTTGATCCATTTGATCCTTGTAACATTCAGAAAGATCGTCGTAATAATTCAGAACTTGCGCAATATTATTTAATTGAGATCTTAACGCTAATTTAGTAATAGGATTGTTCTTATTACTGTACATTTTTTCAAAATACTTGAAAATAAATTCTTGTAAATTTTTTAACTTAGATTGAAAATTTCTTGAACTAATAATTTTTTCAAACATCGGTGATTCTTTGTTTTTATAGAATTCTAATTCAAATTTCACAATTTCAAAAATGTCGTAGAACAATTCTTTTAAATTAATATCCTCAGAATCCTCAGACATATATCCTTATCATCTAACTTAATTACAAATAAATAATAAAAAAAGATTAGAGTTTATATTAGAGATTTTGATCTTTTTATTTTCTGTTCAAAAAAGGCAGTGCTGATTATATGCCAATTCCAATAGTATTTCCGATTCCTGCAACAATAACTTTTGTGCCTTTTTCGGCTCTTTTTCTTATAGACATTTTAATTTTTTCAACGATTAAAGGAACGGATTGAGTTATGGGACGTTTCATAGTACATATTGCGTCTTCTAACGATTCTCTGCAAATTAAAGCGTCAATAGGTATTTTTCTCGTTGTAGAAGATTCTTCAATGAAAAACTTTTCAGTTCCAATCCCTCCTATTGCAGCACCAACACCCACAACAAGAGAACCAGTTTTTTCTCCAGTCAATTTTAATCCAGCATCAATCATAATAATCCTTGATATGGATTCTCCGTGCTTTTCAATTAACTTCATTATTGCAGTTCCAGGCTTTCCTACGGTTCCGCCGGGACCTTTTGCTCTAACGACGTAAACGGTTCTACCTTCGAATTCAACTTCTTGTACAATAGTATCTTTACAGATTTCATCAATAGGAATTTCTTTATTGTTAGTCACATCTCTAATAAATCTTCCAACTACCATAGGACCTAAAGCATCGCCAATTGGGCTGCCTTCCGCAAAAGCTTTAGTGGCGTAGAAAAAGGATTTTGCAAGAGCTAAAATTAAACTCATTTGCATAGCAATTTGAAGTAATAGAATCATCGATTTAGATTTTTTACCGAGTATAAGATAGTGTTTAATCAATCTATGAATAAAATCTATTGCCATGGCTGCCTCAAGCAGATTTTCCAATCTCTGCCTAGTAACTTCGTCCGCACTAGGTGCAAATAGCTCCACTTCTTCTGTAAACCTATAATCTCTAACATCAATTAAATGATCTATTTTTGGAATAACTCCATAGGGATCTAACATAACAGGAATAATTGCTACGAATGACATGAATTCTTCGAGTCTAATCATTAGATCTTTATCCGTTTCGCTTTTATTAGCGAATTGTTTAAAATTATTGAGTAAAACTTGTTTAGATTCCTCGTTCCATCTTTTAAGCTTTTCTAAACCAGCTTCTATTTCTTTAGCTGACTTCCACGCTTGTATACGCTGACCATAAAACATGGACACAAAAATGAGAAGAAAAAACAGCAAATTAAGAATTATTACAAAAGGATCCGATTGAGTTTGACCAAGTTGAAATATATTATACATTTTTATTATATTTTAACGCTTGTATTTGTATTTTTATTTATTTGAGAAACCATAATAATAAATTTTATTTATGCTTTTCTATTATAATGATTAACACTATAATTGATAGAATTTATGATTGAAGACGAAGATAATGAAGAAGAGATATTAAAGAAAGGAATAACTTTCAAAAGTGCTCTAAAAAACATTTTTATAATAATAATTATAATGTTGGGCGCGTATTTTATGTACCTTGGATTTAGCCCGAATCAATGGTTTTATATAATTATTGGTATTTCGCTTCTTTGTATTGGAACAACCATTATGCAAGTGCAAAAAGAACCCCCTGAGCCCCTGCGTCAAACTTTGACGATTTTATCTTGTGTTATATGTGGTTTAATAAAAGTAAGAAATTACGAAGCGGGAGATTTTATTTTTAATAAAACGGCTGAGAACTGCGATAAATGCAACGGTAAATTTGAAATCAAACAGATATACTCTGTTAAGTTAAAATCACCTACTGTAGAAACTAAAAAGAAAGAGAAAGAAGATTTAAAAAAAAAACCTAATTAATATAAAGATTTTTTAAAAATGCATAATAATAAATTTACATTAAAAAAATACAAAATTTTTAATTTTAATTTAATCGTTTAATTTTTTTTATAAAGAAAAAATGAGAATTCATAACTTTTGGTTTAACAACTCATTTATGTTGCCAAGAGGATGTGTTTTATTTTATTCTTAAATTTTCTCTTGGCTGCTGATTTTTTCTTTAAATTTAATTTTTTTACTTTTTAATACATGTTTTGGATAAAAAATGTTATTATAATTCAATTTTGGCTTAATATATTCAATATTTTTGTCAAAAAATTTATATATTTAAAAGATTTAGAGAAAATATAGTGAAATTATAAACATTAAAGATTTCAGATTATGGTAATAAAACTTAGAAGGCAAACAATTGACATTTTAAAAATTTTAAAAGAGAAAAAACTGGAATGCGAAGCTTCAGATTTAGCCAATGAATTAGAAATTGACTATATAGTTTTAATGTCTGCAATAAACGAATTAAAGGAGCAAAAATTGGCAGATTTTAAGGAAAATGAAGTATATCTGATATCGTTAAATGAGGAAGGATCTTTATATCTTAAAAATGGACTTCCAGAGCGCCAATTATTACAAATTTTATTGAGAGATGAGATAAAAGAAACAACGATTGATGACTTATTGCAAAAATCCAAATTTGAAAAAGAAATGTTTTATATTGGTTTATCCAATATGAAAAAAAATAAATGGATTGCTCAAAGTAAAGCTTCTGGAGAAAATAAACTGTTTTTAATTTTAGAAGATTTTCCTGAGAATGATTTAGAAATATTTTTAAAAAAATTTGGTACAAAAAATAGGCTTCTTTACAATTCTTTATCAAAAGACGAATTGCTACAATTTGAAAGCTTAAATAAAAGAAAATTAATACAAAAAGAAAGAAAAACTCAAAGAATTATTTTTTTAATAGAAAAGGGTAAAAAGTTAAAAATAAACGAGATTGCTGAATTGGAACAAATAAGTAAAATCACACCTGGGATGCTTAGCTCTGGAATGTGGAAAAATTACAATTTGAAATCTTTTGATGTAACAAAACCAGGACCTTTACTTAAAGCAGGAAAAATTCATCCAATGGTTAATTTAATAAATAAAATTCGAGAAATATTTATTTCGTTAGGTTTTACAGAGATAAGAGGTCCAATTATTGAAAGCGCTTTTTTTAATTTTGATGCATTATTTCAACCTCAAGACCATCCAGCAAGAGAAATGCACGATACTTTTTATTTAAATAATCCTAAAATAGCTAAACTTCCAGAGAAAGATAGAGTTAAAGCTGTAAAAGAAACGCACGAGAACGGAGGTGAATCAGGTTCAACAGGATGGGGATATCAATGGGACGAAAATATAGCTAAAAAGACATTGTTAAGGACGCATACTACAGCTACAACTATTAGAAGACTAGCAGATTTTTACAGAAATAACGACATCCCCCCAATTAAAGTATTTTCAATTGATAGAGTTTTCCGAAACGAAAAAGTAGATAGATCTCATTTAGCAGAATTTACGCAAATTGAAGGTATTGTTATTGGAGAAAAAGTTACTTTATGCGATTTAATTGGTGTAATTTCAGAGTTTTATAAAAAAATTGGATTTGAAAAAATCATTACGAGACCAGGTTTCTTCCCATATACCGAACCAAGTATGGAAATTGCAGTGTATTACGATAAATTAGATAAATGGTTAGAAATGGGTGGATCAGGAATCTTTAGACCAGAAGTAACATATCCATGGGGTATTAGAAATCCTGTTCGAGTATTGGCTTGGGGTTTAGGTCTCGAAAGATTGGCGATGTTGAAATTTGGTCGCGAAGATATTAGAGATTTATATATTAACCCAATTAAATGGTTAAGACAAGAATCTTATTAGGAGGTATAATTTGACATGCCAACATTAGATTTGAAATTAGGAAGATTAGAACGCCTTATTGGTAAAAAACTAAATTTTAAAGATTTAGAATACGATTTACAATGGATTAGTTTAGATTTGGAAGAGCTTAACGAAGAAGAGAAAAGTATTAAAGTTGAGTATAATCCAAATCGTCCAGATTTTTCAAGTCCTGAAGGAATTGCAAGAGCACTAAAAGGATATTACGATGTAGAATTGGGAGTTCCTTCTTACAAAATTATTCCAGGTAAAATTGAGATGAATGTAGAATCAAGCGTAGAAGAAGTAAGACCGTATATCGTTTGCGGAGTGATTCGAGATATAGATTTAGACGAAGACGAAGTAGGAACATTAATGAATATACAAGAACAACTTCATTGGGCAGTGGGAAGAGATAGAAGAAAGGTTGCTATAGGGGTTCACGATTTAGATAAAATAGTACCGCCATATCGATATATAGCTGTGGAACCGAATTCAATTAGTTTTATACCTTTACACGGAGATAAACATCCTATGACGCTTGAAGAAATCTTAAAATATCACGAAAAAGGAATCGAATATGCTCATATTTTAGAAGGTAAAGAATTGTATCCCGTTTTACTGGATAAAAACAATAATATAATTTCCTTTCCCCCAATAATTAACGGGCAACTTACAACAGTAACAGACGAAACTAAAAATTTATTTTTGGATTTAACAGGAACAGATTTTAAATCTGTAAATTTAGCGTTAAACATATTATCAACAATGTTAGCTGACACAGGAGCAAAAATTGAATCTGTAAACGTAAATTATCCGGGAAAATTAGGTCAAATTATTACTCCAAATTTAGAGCCAAAAAAATGGGAAGTTGAAATTGAGTATGTCAACGATTATATTGGTTTAGGTTTAACAGCTGAAGAAATGATAAAGTGTTTTCAAAAAGTTAGGATGAATGCTAAAGTTGCGAAGAGAAAAGGGTATTTAGATGTTTGGGTTCCTGCTTTTAGAGGTGATATCATGCATCTGGTCGATTTTACTGAAGAATGCGCAATTGGTTACGGATATTTTAAGTTACCAAAAACAATTCGAGAGGGTTGTATCGGAGAGTATCATCCAATTCAAAGCTTTTCAAATAAAATAAGATTAATTATGATTGGAGCAGGATATTTGGAAGTAATTAATTTTATTTTATCTAATTCAGAAAAACATTACGATTATATGAAACAAATTGTCGATAAAAAAGACCTTATTCAAATTGCAAATCCTGTTTCTAAAGAATTCGACACAACGAGAACAAAAATTCTACCAAAATTAATGGAAACTTTACAATCTAACCTATCAGAAGAAAAACCGATAAGGTTATTTGAAGTAGGTGATGTAATCTTATTTGCACCAAACGAGGAAACTGGAGCTATAAGAGAGTTGCATCTATCTGCTATAACTTATCACGAAAATACTGATTTTACAGAAATTAAATCGACTCTTGACTTTATTATGACTTCTTTAGGATGTTCCAACGAATATAAAATCGAGCCAGGAAAAAATTCCAGCTATATTGAGGGCCGATATGGAGATATCTATGTTAAAGAAAAACTTATTGGTGAGATCGGAGAAATAAATCCAGAAGTATTGCTTAACTTCAAATTAGAATTTCCAGTTGCCGCGTTAGAATTGAATTTACAATTGTTAATTTAAGATATACTAAAATTACGAATAATTTTTGAACCTAAAACATTAGGAATTTTAATTTTTTTTTTTAGGTTTATCTTGCATAAATTCATTAACAGCGCTATATACGTTGGTATTAGATTCCGTAGGATTATTATAATCGTGAAGGTATAAATATCTGCCTGATGAAATTCACGGATAGAAAAATTCTAAACCCTTTAGTGTGAAATATACAAATCTGCGTCAAGATTAACAATAGAAAAGATTATTAATTCTAAACCTATTGAAGTTTCATGAAAAATTCCTTTTATTATCATAATATTATTTAAATTACTGATGTATTTTTTTACAAAATCTAATACAATACATATCAATCTAACATCTTTTTAATTTTCTAAATATGTAAACGGAAATCTTTCAATAGTGTCAAATAGACACAAGATCTACTCAGGTGCTAATTGATGGATAATTTTAAAATTTGTTTTTATATATTTTTAATTCTGCAAAATTTATCTTAAAACTTTTATTCCTAATTGTATTAATTACTAATGCAATCAATGCATATCTTATTGGATCCCAAGAAGAACCGACATATTTAAAGTAGCTTTTACTAAGATAATGAAAAAAATTAAAGTATGACATCTCTTCTCAGTTTACAATTTGAAACTAAGCGCATTTTAACAAATTATTCGTAATAACCAATAATTTTATTATTATTGATACTATTTCAGATTCTATAAAAAACCACTTTTTTATTGTATGTTAAAAATATTTTTTAGTAAAATAAAAACTAATTTGTATTTAATAATTCCGATAATCTGTATTGTTTTGTGGGCAATTTACACGTTTATTCAATTTTATTTTATAAATCACCTTTCATTACATTTTGATTTTTCTGAACGCGTAAGAGAAGCTTATGTAATGGTTACAGATCCAGAAAACCTTTATCACTCCAAAGCCACTTATCACGCTTTACCAAGTCAAATTTTGTTATTTTTAATATTTCTATTATTTCCACTTGTAGTGGCAAATCGTATATATTTTGTTATAAATACTTTTTTAGGTATATTAACCGTATACGAATTCAATAAGATTCTAAAATTTATGGATATAAAGGAAAAATTAACAAAATTTATTTTTTTGATGATAATTTCAAATGGTTTTGTAATATTTCATCAATTTTGGTTAGGTAATGTTAAATTTATTGTAGAATCAATATTATTTTTTATTATTAGAAGAGAATTACAATGTAGAAAAGGAATAATAGAAAAAAATTTGAAATATTATTTCATAAATTACGGATTTTTCCTTTTAGCTCTTGGAATATATCCCCCCTTTATTTATCTATTATTTATTTATTTATTTCAAAATATACGTCATCCTAATCTTTTTAAAAAGAAAAGTATACAACAATTTACAATTATAATTTTTTGGTTTGCTTTACAGAATTTCATAATTTTTATATATCCTTCGTTAATTTTAGATTTATTTCGTTGTTATTTCACATTTTATTCGGCATTTGGATCAGAATTACCTTTTTTTTATTTAGGAAGCTTTGGATTATCATTAGAACCAGCTAATATTCTATTTATTACCAATATAACAAATATAATAATACTATTAATTACTTTGATATTAATTTTTAACAAGAAATTGACTATTGAATTTAAATTTGCCTACTTTTGTTTGGCTTCTATTTATGTTGGTTCTTTCGCTGGACGAGTTTTAGTTGTAATATTACCTTTTACTTTACTAATTTTTATTCAATTTCTAAGAGAAGAGAAAAAATTTTTGAATTTTCTTAAAAATAATAAAATATTGATTCTTGGATTAATAGGTATTATTGGAATTTATTTTATAATCGAAAATAATAACACATATTATAAATATATTCCAATACTTGAATTTTATCCTTACCGTCTATTTTTTGATTTACGATATATTTACTTTTTAGTTATTCTTGGATTTTCTGTAATAAAATTACATTTATCAAAGATTAAAATTAAAAAATTATAATAACTAATTATTGCCTTTTTATTTCAATTTCTTTTCAAAATTCTGTTTTAAAAAAATTTTGGGGAGTGTCTATTAGAAATATTATTTTCTATGTCGAAATTTTAAAATTAGACACGATAAATTATTAGAGAAAAATAAATTGTTTGACGGAAAAAGGATAATTTGTATCGTACCTTGCTATAATGAACTATATAAAATTAATAAAGTAGTTTCAAAAGTAGAAAAAAATATTGTTGATACGGTGCTTATTGTAGACGATGGATCAACCGATGGTTCTCCTGAAATAGCAAGGCGGTTAGGAGCAACAACTGTTGCAATGGGACGCGCTCAAGGAGTAGGAGCAGCTATAAGAAAAGGAATTGAATATGCTATAGCAAAGAAATATGATATAATCGTAATTATTGCAGGTAATAATAAAGATAATCCAAAAGAAATTAAAAGACTTTTAATACCACTAACTCAAAAAAAATATGATTTTGTTCAAGGATCTCGATTTTTGAAAAGGGGATATTATGGAAAAATGCCATTTTATAGAAATCTAGCACCTAGATTACATCCTATAATCTTTTCCATCATAACTCGAAAAAGGATTACTGAAAGTTCTAACGGATTTCGTGCATTTAAAACGACTATTTTTAAAGATAAAAGAATAAATATTTGGCAAAAATGGCTTGATAAGTACGCTCTTGAACCATATTTGTATTATAAAGCAGTAACACTTGGTTATAAAACAACAGAAGTACCAGTTACAAAAGTTTATCCTAATAAAAATTTAGGATATACTAAGATGAAGCCCATTGTTGGATGGTGGAGCATATTCCAGCCTTTATTTTATCTTAGTCTCCAATTACGCAGATAATTTAAGAGTGTTATTATCATGTAGCTAAATTTTTTACTTCTTTTAACTTGAAATTATAATGGAACATTGAACAACTCCCATAAATAAAAATGTATAAACTTCTTATTATGTGATCTATTATAAAAATAGAAAGAATTTCAGTGTAAGGTATTTCAGGATAAAAAAAATAAATAAATATAGCCCCTATATTTTCTGAAATACCCCAACCTCCAGGAGTGATCGGAAGTGTTTTAAAAATGTACGAAATAGTTAATGCAAATATCAAAATAAATATATTTAATTCATATCCTAAAATATAAAAGAATAAAACAATAATAATAGAAATATTTAGGAACCATGTAATTATTCCAATAATAAAAATGTATATTAATTCAACTTTATTTTTTTTGAATTTGCTTAATCCTTGTTTAAAGTTCGTAATGAATTTTTCTAATAAAAATGCTAATCTATGTGAAATAGCATTAACTGGTATTAAAATGAGATTTGTCTTATAAAATATTAAAAGAAATCCAATTAGAATTAAAAATAAAATAAAAGTAAAAGTAATTAAATAAATTTGTAAATTCAAGCTTAATTTATTACTAATATTATAGATGTCAATATTTAAAAAAGAAATATAAATTAAAGCAAATAAACTAATTAAAAATAATAAAAATAAGTCTATTACTCTATCAAAAGTTATTCCACATACTGAATCACCAAAAGAAATATTTTCTTGATCTTTAACTACTGCCATTTTCCTGGAGTAAGATCGTTAATAAAAAAACTTATACCAATGGAAAAATAACACGTAAAATAGCCAATTTCTTGTTCTATTCCAATAAAAACACGTTTGAGTTTATACGATCTAAATAAAAATGCTAAAGTATAGATAATAGAAAAAATAAAAAATCCTAAAATACCAATTATTGCTATTTTTTCAACTAAACTCTTAATATCTACAATAATAACCATTATTACTATGAAAATCAGTGTACATAATCCAATAATTATTCTTTTGTGGCTTTTTAACCAATTATATAGAATTACTTTTCTTTTCCTATTCATAATATAAAAATTTAAATTTTTAGTTCATCTTAAAATTTTCTTCGAATTTTTATTGGAATAATGTGTTTAATTTTTTGGAACAAAAAATATTTAAATTTTGTACTGAAAGTAAATATTAACGCGATAATTGTTAGAATTGTTATATATAAATAATGTTAAGGTCGAAATTTGTAGAAATTAAACAAAATTTGTACTTAATTATACCAATTTGTTGTATAATTTTATGGGCAATATACGCGCTCCTACATTGTTTATTTATTGACAATATACTTGTACATTGGGATTTCTTACAAAGATATATACCTGCTAAAACGCTCTTATTTGATCCAGAAAATATATATCATACTGAAGCAGTAGCATTTTGGTTGCCAAGTCATACAATTCTTTTTGTACCGTTTGTATTTGTCCCAATTTTAATAGCTAATTACATTTTTTATTCAATTAATATTTTCTTAGCTATAATATTTGTCCGTCAATTCAATAGAATTTTAATCTTAATGGATCTTAACGAAAAAATTTACAGATTCATGTTTTTAATGATAATTTCAAATGGTTTTATTGTTTATCGACAATTTTGGCTCAATAATGTTAAATTCATTGTTGGTGTAATTTTATTTTTCGTAATTACGAGAGAATTACATTATAGAAAAGATAAAATAACTAAAACTATGAAATATTATTGGATAACTTATGGACCTTTTGCTTTAGCTATTGGAATTTATCCACCTTTTATATATTTAATGCTCATCTATTTATTTCAAGATGTAAGATTTCGTGATTTATTGAAAAAAAAAAGCTTTAAAATGTATGGAATTATAGGAATTTGGTTTGCTATTCAAAACTTCATAATTTTTATTTATCCATCTTTAATATTCGATTTACTTACATTATATTCTAGATATAATGAGGAATGGGGTCCAACTATGTTTTTTTATTTTAAAGATTTCTCGCTTTTTCAAATTCCATATAAACAATTTATTATTTTATTAATGTCCATTATTATGGGTTTTATTTCGTTTTTGCTAATTCTAAACAAAAAACTTCAAATAGAGGAAAAATTTGCTTATTTCAGCCTAATAAGTATTTTTTTAAATATATATACGTGGCAAGTGTTATTAATATTGATTCCCTTTTCGCTTTTAGTATTTCTTAAATTTTTAAATAAAGAAATAAAAGTTATGGATTTTTTTAAAAAAAATAAAATTCTCATTATTGGATTAATTGGTATTATCGGGATTAGTTTTATGCCAGAATTTAATTTTAGTTTCTATAAATATGCACCTTTCTTGGAAAATAATCCGTATAATATAATAGTTAGTTTAAGATGGGTGTTTTTTGTTTTTATGCTGGGATTTTCTATATTAATTTTACATATAAAGAAATATGCACAAAAAGATAATTAGTGAAATTAAAATTATTAACTACTAAAATTGATTAAAATTCTTAAAATAAAATATAAAATTTATTTTATCCATAAAAATGGTATTTTTAAATATTAAAAAAAAATTGTTAAACAGAAATGCGCTTAGTAAATTTTTTCTATTATTTGCTTTCGTTACTTATATTTTTTTTATTTTATCTTTAGTATTTGGATTTTTAAATATATTTTTTTTCAATTGTACATATTCTTTAGGACAGGCGTCTGATTTTTACGCTTATTATCAAGCAGGATATAATGTAATTTTTGGATTAAATCCATATAAATCTTATGCGGGTTATAATGTCGTACCTTATTCTTATGGTTTTATGTATTTACCCTTTTTTGCTTACACATTTGGAGTTTTTTTTGCTCTTTTTCCACCATTAATAGCGTATATAATTTGGATTTGTATAAATCTTTTTTTAATTTTGTATGCTTGTTATATTACAAATAGAATCTGTAATATTTTGAAAAAACCTAAATGGGTAAGAAATATTGCAGTAGGAATGTGGTTATGTTTCACCCCTATATATACGGAATTATTTTTTGGCCAAGTAAATTTATTTATTGGAATTTTAACTTTCTTTTCTTTCTATGAAGAATTTAAAAAAAAAGAAGGATGCGGGACAATTTTATGGACTCTAGGTTCATTAATAAAAATGATTCCTTATTTATTAATTCCTTCTTATTTAAGTTCAAAAAGAACAAGAAAAGTATTATTTAACCTTTTTATTTCATTAATTGTTATCATATGCTTTGGTTTGATATATTTACCTTATTTCCTTTATTTTCTAGCTATGAAAACAGGAATTTTTATTGAAGAAAATCCTACAATGTACACTTTTGATTTTAGAAGCATTTTTTACTATTTATCTATATTAATTACCTCTAACTCTCAATGGTATGGTAATAGTATATTAATAATATTTCTTGTTTCTTTTTTATTTTTTTTTGGTTTATCGTTTATAGCAACAATATATTCAAAAGATTACTTTATTTCGATGGCTCTATTTGTTTGTTCTTCTTTTTTTGTAACTTATGCAATATTTGAACAAAATTTTACTTTTTTATTACCGTTTATCATTGTTTTATGGATTAGAAGCGATTTGAGAAAAAAGTGGTTTTTAGTTTTTCTTTTTCTGGCAATTCCTACGCCTTTTTTTATTTTTGAATCTCTTGATTATTGGTCAATTGAATTTATATTAATATTTAAATTATTTAAAATCGTACCCACAATTATCTTATTTATATTTTTATTGATAAAAGCTTTTAAAACTCCCCGTGAAGATAAAATTATTAATTCTATTAAAGAAATTAAAAAAAACATTTTATTTGGTTTTAAAAAACAAGATCTAAAGAAATTACCAAATGTTTTCGTAGAATAGATATTTAAAATTAACATAAATAATTGTTGAGAAGGAAAAGAAGGCATGACAAATTTAAAAGAAAGTGAAATTGGTTTTTACTAATTTTATTTTTTTATTATTTTCTTTCCTCTCAAAACAATTCGTACTATTCCTAAAAAAGTATTTAAAATTTTTTTAAAATTTAATTTTGACTCACCATATGCACGCTGATAAAATATAATTGGAATTTCTTTAATTTTAGCTTTATTTAAAATACAAGCATATAATATCTCTTCAGTAATAGAATAATGTTTTGAAAAAAACTTATTTAAATTGAATTTTTCTAATAATTGCCTCTTAAAAGCTCTAAATCCGCTTGAACAATCTTTTATTTTAGTTCTGAATAAAATTCTTATAAAAATATTAGCAAAAAGAGTAATATCTCGCCTTAGAAGCGATCTTCCTTCTTCACAACCATCTTTTATTAATCTCGATCCTATAACCAAATCGTAGTTAGGAAAAAAATTTAAAAAATCTGGTATATATTTTGGATGATGTGAAAAATCAGCATCCATTTCTATTAAAATATCATATTTATTTCTAATAAAGTAATTAAAAGCTAAAATTCCCGCTAATCCTCTCCCTTTTCTACCTTTTCTTATAATCAATTTTAAATTTTGATATTGTTTTTGTTTTTCTTTTATTATTTCTATTGTACCATCATAGCTATTATCGTCCACTATCAAAATTTGGAATTGAATATTTAATTTATTTAAAGAATCAATAATTTCAGCAATATTTTCCTTTTCATTATATGTTGGTAAAAAAACTAAAATTTTCATAAATAGGGAATTGAATTGAATTGAATTTTTTTTAAGATTCTAATAAAAATTTGATTCACAGGCTATATTCTTTATTAATTATGTCCTATTTCATTGAACAGTCATTTTTTTTTTGTTTTTTTTTTAAAAATAATAATATAATTACGAGTGAAATATAAATGTAAATATACTTTAAATATAAAAATGCGATAGGAATATTAACTAAAAGAGGAAAAATTCGTATTAGATAATGAATCGGAGGTACAAAATATAAAATTATTATACAAAAAAGCCCCAATATTTGTAAATAATTAGCCTTTAAAAAATTAATAATATATTTATCCGATTTTAAAGGATAATCTAAAAATAAAATTGTTATCATAGGAAGTAAGCCTACAAAATACCGTTCATGAGTAAATGTGTAAAAGAATAACGAGCATAACGCCCATAAACCAAATTTATTTTCAATCTTTAATTCCTTTTTTAAGTGAATAAATAATGTAATAATAGACATAATTATCACTGATAACAATAAAATATTGATATAAATTCCAGCTAAACTATAATATTGGTTTATTACTACAAGAGTAATTGAAATTCCATCAGTTGGATCTCTAGGTCTTTTTTCTAATATATAATCATATGTTATTCTGCTACCAGCAATTGTACGATTGCCACGATAGGATCCTCCAATAAAATTTAATATAGCTTCAGGTGAAATAAAATATATTACGATTAACATAAAATTTTGGATTAAAAAGGAAAGAATTAAAAAAAAATATTTTTTCACTTGTACATTGCTTAAAATATCTTTAAATTTAACATTATAAAAGAGATATAATAAAACTAAGAAAACATACTGTAATGTTACACCAAACATAAAGATTAATATCATCATTTGACTGAAAATAAATTTAGATTTTGTTACTTCTTTATTTAATACTCTAATTTTAATTTCTCTTTTTAAAAACCAGAGTAAACCAAAAGTAGTTAAAATTCTTGCCCCTAAAGTGTCAAACATTTGCACATAAATTATTCCATTACTGATAGCAATGAGAAATAATAATCTATGAGATTTTTTTGTAATATTTTTTAAAATAACAATTTGATCAAATAATATTATGCATATTAAAGATAAAATTAATATAACACTAAAGAAGAACACATGAGCTTGTTCGAATGTTAAAAATCCCATAGGAATGAACAAGATTGCAAAAAAAGGAGTGTAGGGAAACGGTTGAATCTCAAAAAAATAAATTTTTTCTGGATTAGTTAAAATTAATTTAGAACAATAATAATATGTTGGAAAGTCTGCTGCTGGAATCAATGTAAAATTATCTTTATATAATGCAATTAAAGCATAAAAAAGAATGCTAAATAATGGAATAATAAGATATAATTTATTTTTTAATTTAGCGATTATAATCACTAAATGTTTTTTTATTATTACACTTTTAGCGTTTACCATAATAATTATTTTAAATAATCAGACTATTAATATAAAGAATTTTAAATGACACTTATTAAAAATTTTATTATTTGAATAAAAAAATAAATATTTTTGTCTTAAGGTTTTTTATTTGGTTAAATCTAATTTTAATTTAAAATCTTTTTACTACGTAATCTAATTTTAATAACAGCAAGTAATACAAACAATATTTTTTTAATGTTTAATTTTGAAGCTCCTTCTACGCGTTCG
>Ga0315284_10007319_pt1 | contig 15754 bp, 10 predicted proteins | sample YL17G09_16_MG_FD_203696 | JGI IMG/M metagenome (GOLD analysis project Ga0315284, IMG submission 203696) | Sediment microbial communities from Yellowstone Lake, YNP, Wyoming, USA - YL17G09_16 | ecosystem: Environmental > Aquatic > Freshwater > Lake > Sediment | place: USA: Wyoming | collected... | reverse complement strand
GAAGAAGTTCATCTGGCCCCGGCGCGAATCGTCCTGGGCCTCGGACCCGGCCGCGAGGGCCTTGTCGAGGACGGCGGCAAGCTGGCTGCGGCGCGCGCCGGTCGAGTCGAACGCGCCGCACTTGATGAGGCTCTCGACCACCGCGCGGTTGACGGCCAGGAGGTCCACCTTCTCGCAGAACTGAAAGAGCGACTTGAAGCGCCCGACCTTCGCCCGGGCCGCCGCGATGGCCTCGACCGCCCGGTCGCCGATCCCCTTGACCGCCGCCAGGCCGAAGCGGACACAATCGCCCACGACGGTGAAATCGGCGCCCGACTCGTTGGCGTCCGGCGGGGCCACCGTGATGCCCATCCGCCGGCACTCGTCCATGTACTCGGCGAGCTTGTCGGAGTCGGCCATTTCGAACGTCAGGAGCGCGGCCATGAACTCGACGGGGTAGTGCGCCTTCAGGTACGCCGTCTGGTAGGCGATCTGGGCATAGCGGGCCGAGTGGCTCTTGTTGAACCCGTAGCCGCCGAAGTGGGTGATGAGTTCCCAGATCTGTTCGGCCCGCGGTTCGCCGAGGTGGTGCTTTTTGCAGCCCGCCATGAACGCCCCCTGCTCGGCGTGGATGACGTCGTGCTTCTTCTTCGAGATCGCCTTGATGAGCTTGTAAGCCCGCTCCAGGGGGATGTCGCCCATGCGGTTCACGATCCGCATGACCTGTTCCTGGTACGCCATGATGCCGTAGGTCTCGCCCAGGATCTCCTGGAGAGCCGGGTGTGGATACTCGGGGGTAGTGCGGCCGTGCTTGCGGGCGAGGAAGTCGTCGATCATGACCATCGGGCCGGGGCGATAGAGCGCGTTGGCCGCGATGAGGTCGTCGAGTTTGTCGGGCTTGAGCTTCTGAAGCAGGTCCCGCATGCCTGCCGATTCAAACTGGAAAATGCCCCGCGTCTCGCCGCGCCGAAAGATGCCGAAGGTCTTGGCGTCGTCGAGCGGCAGCTTCTCCAGGTCGATCTCGACGCCGTGGTGCTGTTTGACGAGATCGACGGCCCGCTGCATGGTCGTCAGGGTGCGCAGGCCCAGGAAGTCCATCTTCAGGAGGCCGACCTTGGCAACGACGTCCATGTCCCACTGGGTGGTGATGTCGTCGCCCACGCGGCACAGGGGAGCGTAGTTGACGAGCGGGGCGTCGGCGATGACCACTCCCGCCGCATGCACCGACGCGTGCCGCGCTACCCCCTCCAAGCGCCGAGCGATATCGATGAGTTCCTTGACCTGCGGCTCCTTCTGGTACATCGCCTTCAGGTCCGGCTCCTGATCGAGCGCCCGCTCCAGGGTCATGTGGAGCTGCGCCGGGATCTTCTTCGCGATGCGGTCCACCTCGGGCAGGGGGATGTTGAGGACGCGCCCCACGTCGCGGACCGCCGCCCGCGCGGCCATCGTCCCGAACGTGATGATCTGCGCCACGTCGTCCTCGCCATACTTCTCGCGGACGTAGCGGATGAGGTCCTTGCGGCCCTCCTGGCAGATGTCGATGTCGAGGTCGGGCATCTCGTTGCGGCTGGGGTCCATAAACCGCTCAAAGAGCAGGCCGTACTGGACCGGATCGACCGTCGAGAGGCCCAGCAGGTACGCGACCATGCACCCGACGCCGCTGCCGCGCGCCCCGCACGGGATGCGGTGCCCCGCGGCGTAGCGGACAAAGTCCCAGACGATCAGGAAGTAGCTGGAGAATTTCTTGGCCTCGATGATCCTGAGTTCGTGTTCCAGGCGGTCGCGCAGGACCTTCGTGACGCGGCCGTAGCGCCGCACGAGGCCCTCTTCGCACAGCCGCCGGAGCATCGACTCGGGCGTCTCGCCCGCCGGCGTCGGGTACACCGGCGCGTGCCGCTCCTTGAACGAGAGCTCCAGGTTGCACCGCCGCGCCACCTCCACCGTGTTCGCCAGGGCCTCCGGCACGTCGGCAAACCGCTGGAGCATCTCGTCGTAGGTGCGCAGGTGAAACTCGCGCTCGCGGTACCGCATGCGGCTCTCGTCGGCCAGAATCTTGCCCGTGCTGATGCACAGGAGAACCTCGTGCGCCCGCGTGTCGTCGGCGTGGATATAGTGCACGTCGTTCGACGCGACCAGCGGCACGCCCATCTCCTTCGCCAGGGCGATCATGAGCGGCCGCACGCGCCGCTCCTCCTCGATGGCGTGGTCCTGGAGTTCCAGGTAGAAGTTCTCGCGGCCGAGGATCTCGCGATACTGGCTCACCACGCGCCGCGCACCGTCGAAGTCGCCCGCCAGGAGTCGCTGCGGCACTTCGCCCTGGAGGCAGCTCGACAGGCCGATCAGGCCCTCGTGCAGCTCGGCGAGGACCTGCTTGTCGATGCGCGCCCGGTAGTAGAAGCCGTCGAGCGACGCCGTCGTCGCCAGGCGGATCAGGTTCCGGTAGCCCTGCTCGCCGGTGGCCAGGAGGATGAGATGGTAGCCGGCGTCCTGCGTCCCGGGGACGGTCTCGCGATCCTGCCGGCGGCCGGGGGCGACGTACGCCTCGTAGCCGATGATGGGCTTCAGGCCGGCCTGGTTGGCGGCACCGTAGAACTCGACGACGCCGTAGAGGTTCCCGTGGTCGGTGATGGCCAGGGCCTCGGCCCCCTGCTCCTTGGCAACCTTGACAAGGTCGTCGATGCGGCAGGCGCCGTCGAGAAGACTGTATTCCGTGTGAACGTGCAGGTGAACAAAGGGCGTCTGCGGCAAAGCTCGCCTCGCTCTCTCGCGCGGGTTTCCAACGGGCGGCACACCTACGCCGGAATCTATCACGCGCCGGCGCGGGCGTCAACGGCTGAATATGAACCCTCGAACGCTCCCCATGCAATCACTGTGGCACGGCCGGCTTGGGGGCGCTCCCACGAATCATCATCCCGGCCAAAATGGCGGCCTGCGGGGAATTCCGCCGGCCCGCCCCATTTGCCACTTGACAGACGCCCCGGGTTGGATAATCATACTCACGGCTCGGCGGATGTTCTGCCGATACAAAGGATGACGACCATCGGGGTCGTCTGGAGTCATAGATCAGGAGAGTACGAGAGGACCCTCTAATTGGGACGCGGGGCCATCGAACGCTCCGGAGGTGGTTGCGCCTAAGGCCGACGAATCGGCCAACGCCATAGCAATGGGCCGGCCGATCCGCCACGATTTGTCAGGCAACGAAGTCTACCGGGATAACGCGATCCGCCTTACGCACGGCGGGTCCGGATGCCGCCGCAAGGCGGGAAAGGCAGAACGTAACGTGCGGGGCGCACCAGCTTCCTTTCCGAGGTCCGTTGCGGCTTTGGGGGAGATTCTGCTCGTCTAGACCGCCCCTGCGCTTTGGGTTTGCTTCCCGGTAGTGCCTCGGCCCTGTAAGCGGCCTTGAGGATTCCCCGCCGGACGTCCAGCCCCCGAGGTGCGCGAGCGCTCGCGGACTCTGCGCCGCCGCCATCCCCGGAAAGCGAGTCGACTAATGACGCTCTTAGCCCTGGAGGCGAGTCAGGTTGCCTCGATCCTCGTCGCTGCCGTCGTCGCCGCGGCTTTCGGCGCCGGCATCGGCTATGTCGTGGCCACCCGCATCGCCTCGAAACGCTCGCGCTTCACCCAGGCCCAGGCCGACGAGATCCTGACCCAGGCCCGGCACGACGCCGAAGCCCTCCAGAAGGAAGCGAAGGTCTCCGCCAAGGAAGAGGCCCTCCGTGTCCGCGAAGCGTTCGATAAACAGACCGCCCAGACCCGCGAGGAGCTGCGCGAACGCGAACGCCTCGTTACCAAGCGCGAGGACGCCCTCGAAGCCAAGATGGAGACTCTCACCCGCAAGGAGAAGACGGTCGAGGCGAACGAGAAACGCGTGGCCGACATCGAGAAGAACCTCAAGACCAAGCAGGCCGACCTGGACCGCATGGTCGCCGACGAGAAGCGGCAGCTCTTTAAGATCTCGGGCCTCGGGCCCAACGAGGCCAAGGCGATGCTCCTGGAGCGCATGGAGGCCGAGGTCCAGCACGAGGCCGCCGCCCTTATCCAGCGGGCCACCGAGCAGGCCCAGGAGACCGCCGACGCGAAGGCCCGCGAAATCCTCGCCACGACCATCCAGCGCCTGGCGTCGGACTACACCGCCGAAGCGACCGTCTCCACGGTCGATATCCCGAGCGACGAGATGAAAGGCCGCATCATCGGCCGCGAGGGCCGCAACATCCGCGCCTTCGAGCGCGTCACCGGCGTCGACGTGATCGTCGACGACACACCCGGCGTGGTGGTCATGTCGTCGTTCGACCCGGTGCGGCGCGAGGTCGCCCGGCGGTCCCTGACGAAACTCATCGCCGACGGCCGCATCCAGCCGCCGCGCATCGAGCAGGTCGTCGCCGAGTGCAAGAAAGACGTCGAGGCCGACATCAACGAGACCGGCAAGCAGGTCGCCCTCGACACCGGCGTGCGGGGCCTCCATCCCAAGGAGGTCCAGCTCCTGGGCCGCCTCAAGTACCGCACCTCGTACGGCCAGAGCGTCCTCCAGCACTCGATCGAGGTCTCGGCCCTGTCGGGGATGCTCGCCGAGGAGCTTGGCCTCGACGGCCAGCTCGCGCGGCGGGCGGGGCTCCTGCACGACATCGGCAAGGCCGTTGACCACGAGGTCCAGGGCGGCCACCCGGAGATCGGGGCCGACCTGGCCCGGCGATACAACGAGCGGCCCGAGGTGGTCCACGCCATCGGCGGGCACCATGAGCCGAACGTCGTCGACATGCTCTACACGGTGATCGTCTCGGCGGCCGACGCCGTCAGCGCCAGCCGCCCGGGCGCCCGGCGCGAGACGCTCGAAAAGTACGTCCAGCGCCTCGAGAAGCTCGAAGAGATCGCCAAGCGGTTCGAGGGCGTCGAGACGGCCTACGCCATCCAGGCCGGCCGCGAGGTCCGCGTCATCGTCGACGCCGACAAGGTCGACGACCAGCTCGCCATGAAGGTCTGCCGCGACATCGCCAAGGCCGTCGAGGCGGAACTGACCTATCCCGGCGAGGTCCGCGTGACGCTCATCCGCGAGCGCCGCATCATCGAGTATGCGCGGTAACGTTTAGCCGTCGCCGGTACGGCGACGAGAATATCGCGGCCGTGCCGGCCGCGGCTAGACATGCGCCGCGTTTGGTTAGCCGCCCGCCTTGGCGGGCGCGTATCCGTTCTTGGAGCGCCATGCATGGACTTTCGCGCCCTGCTCATCGGCGACATCGTCGGCAAGCCCGGCCGCCGGGCCCTGGCCGTCGGCCTGCCGCTCCTCATGAAGGACCACCCCATCGACGTGATCATCGCCAACGGCGAGAACACGGCGGGCGGTTCCGGCATCACGCCGCCCATCTTCGACGAGCTGCGCGCCATGGGCGTCGACGTTGTCACCCTGGGCGACCACGTCTATCGCAAGAAGGAGGCCGTGCCCCTCCTGACCGAGTCGGACCGGCTCCTCCGGCCGCTCAATCTGCCCGACGAGGCGGCGGGGCGCGGCTGGACGGTCCTGGAGAGCCAATCGGGATTCCCGTTCGCCGTGATCACGCTCCTCGGACGCACGTTCATGAAGCCGGCCGCCTGCCCATTCCACGCGGTCGACAAGGCCCTCGCGGAGATCGGCGACCGGGCGAAGCTCATCTTCGTCGAGATGCACGCCGAGGCCACCAGCGACAAGATCGGCATGGGCTGGCACCTCGACGGCCGCGCGAGCGCCGTCTTCGGCACCCACACCCACGTCCAGACCTCGGACGAGCGCGTCCTGCCGCAGGGCGCCGCCTACATCACCGACCTGGGGATGACCGGCCCGCACGAGGGCATCCTGGGCCGCCGCAGGGAGAAGGTCCTCTCGGCCGTCATCACGGGAATGCCGACGTATTTCGATGTGGCCACGGGCGACCTGCGCATCTCGGGCGCCCTCGTGACCGCCGACACCCAGACCGGCCGCGCCAGCGCGATCCAGCGCGTCTTCCTGGCCATCCCCGACACCCTCGCCTACCCCAAGGAAGCCCCCAAGGAGCCCTCCCCCCCCGAGCCCGCCGACTCCGCCGACAGCCTGGAGAATCCGTAGCGGGTGCGGATGGTTCTTGACGCCTAGGCACCTTGTACGTAGAATCGCCGTGCCTTGCTGGCATATAATCAAGGCGCAGGCGGGAAGCGGCCGATAAATGGCAACACCGGGACTATGTGTGCGGCTTCCGAGGGCCTTCGAGTCAGGTGTCATTGAGGATGCTTTCCACGGGACGGACGCCGACCTTGTCCACTCGATAAGGACTGGCGGCTTCCATGGGGGGCCTAGGAGCCTATACGGCGCAGGGACCTACTTCTTCGAGGGCGATTACCACGCGGCGTGTTGGTGGGCGAAAAACCACGCTGGCGCTCGTTGTCCGGTTGTGCTTCGTGCCAGAGTCAGATTGGGAAGGACCTTGTATCTGAACCTTCTTAAGAAGCAGATAGAGGTCTTGCAGGTACAACTCGCCCGGCGGCTTGGCAAGGAAGTGACGGAGGCTCAAGCCTACGCGGTGTTGAGAGCCGGATTGGCGAGGCAAGGCCTTGTGGACTCCCTGAAGGCCGTCCGCGCGATACCCAAGAAGGAATCATACAAAGAGGACTTAAGAGCCGAGGTTATTGTGGTCGTTTGGGACCCCACCAGGGCGGAGATTCTTGAGGAGCTGAGGCCCGAGGACCTAGGCTCTGAATCAAGCATGGCCGTTTGAGGGCTAGGGGCAAAATATGGATCTCGAAATCAGCTTCACCAATGAAGAGCTTCTTGAGATCATTGCCTCGCCGGGATCAGACGCGGAAGTCATATTCGCTGACGGGTACTTGCTACCTGAGGGATATCCGTCGCTTCAGTCTCGGGTTGTGGATGGGGAGTTGGCAAGAGAGTCCCCATTCATGCAGGAGTTCGCCTGGGATCAAGCCAAGCCCCTGGAATCCAACTGGGCTGCCATGATGCCCTGGACCCAAGAGCCGACAAGTGCATGGGGGGAAGGTTGTGTGGTGATTGCTCGCGACGTGTTCCGGGCAATTCTTGTGGAAGAGGACGACGTGAGCATCCGCAGAGCAGCCTAGGAGTTCCCAAGATGGGTGCAGAGTTGGAGGCACCAAAGTGGAATCTCCATCCGATCAAACTGCGATTTGTCCACCTACATACCCTGAAGTTTGAAGCAGGATTCCTGCCGGAATCGGCGACTAAGGAGGAGATGCAGAGGGCCTTCACGCCTCAGTGGTTGTTCAGCGTGACTGGTAATGTTGATAAAGAAAACGCCGTCGTCGTCGCATCGCTGAAGTGCAGGTTCAACATGGCTCCCGCCCCTGCGCAGAAATCGGGGGCACAAGAGGCCGAGGCTGATGATAGGCATTCTTCGCCACCCGAGCCTTACAGACTCGAAGTGGCGGCTGTGGCCGGTTTCACTTTCAACCCGAATGAGATCCCCGCTCCGGAAGTCAAACTCTGGTGCGATAAGGGCTCCTTTTTTGTCCTCGCGCCGTACCTACGGAATGTGATTGCCGGCATAACTCGCGAATCGGGCTTCCCCGAGGTCCTGCTGCCATTGCTCGAGGTGCCCACCTTCAGACCACCATCTGCCAAACCCCAGTCCGGGCAAGCGCAGGAATCGCCTGAATTGTAGACGCTGCTACGGACTTACGCGCCGTGGCTTCCCCGAATCGTGCCTGCGCCAATCTGGAGGCATAGCCTGCACGCGGTCTTGGCGAAAATGAATTGACTCGCATCGCCATCCTCTGCCTAATGGACCTGCACGATGGAGGGTGGACCATGAACCGGCGCGAATGGATGAAGAGGGTGGCGGTGGCGGGAGGGGCGGCAATGGCCGGGGTGGGCCTGGAGGCGCGGGGGGCGGAAACGGCGCCGGCGGCGGCCGCGGCGGGCAAGGACCTCTGGAAGAAGCTTCCACGGTGGAGGGGGTTCAACCTTCTGGAGAAGTTCATGGTCCACTCGAACAAGCCTTTCGTCGAGGCCGACTTCGAGTGGCTGAAGGAGTGGGGCTTCGACTTCGTCCGCCTGCCGATGGACTACCGCTGCTGGACCGACAAGGACGATCCCTACAAGTTCGACGAGAAGGTCCTCAAGGAGATCGACCAGGCCGTCGAGTTCGGCCGCAAGCACAAGGTCCACGTCAACCTGTGCCTGCACCGGGCGCCGGGTTACACCGTGGCCAGCCCGCCGGAGAAGCTCAACCTGTGGAACGATGAGGAGGCGCAGAAGCAGTTCGACGCCCAGTGGGCGATGTTCGCCAGGCGCTACACGGGCATCCCGTCGTCGGAAGTGAGCATCGACCTGGTGAACGAGCCCGACAACAAGGTCGCCTTCGAGGGGTACGCCAAGGTGGTGCGCCGCGTGGCGGCGGCCATCCGCCGGGAGGACCCCGACCGCCTCATCATCGCCGACGGCCGCTCGTGGGGCCGCGAGCCGGTCTTCGAACTCGTCGACGACCGCATCGCCCAGAGCACGCGCGGCTACGAACCCATGCAGATCACGCACTACAAGGCGTCGTGGGTCGGCGGCGGCAACTGGGCCGAGCCCGCCTGGCCCCTCAAGCAGAAGGACAAGGTGCTCGACAGGAAGTGGCTGTACGAAGACCGGATCGTGCCGTGGAAGAAGCTGGAGGCCCGCGGCGTGGGCATCCACGTGGGCGAGTGGGGCGCGTTCAACAAGACGCCGCGCGGCGCGGTCCTGGCGTGGATGACCGACTGCCTGAGCCTGTGGAAAGACGCCGGGTGGGGCTGGGCCCTGTGGAACTTCCGCGGCGCATTCGGTGTGCTGGATTCCGGCCGCGCCGACGTGACCTACGAGGACTTCCGCGGCCACAAGCTCGACCGCAAGATGCTCGACCTGCTGCGGCAGTCGTAGGGCGGCGCAGGGCTGCAATGGTGTGACCCCGAGGCCCTCGTCCAGGCACTTGCAGGTTCTGCACGGCCGGGGGCGGCCGCGCCACAAATAACGCCGAGTTCTTTGACAAGAGCCCAATCTTGGGGTATAGTTACGAGGGTAAGGGGCTGTGTGCAGCGGGCTGGGTCTGCGCGCAAGCGAGCGGCCCGTTTTTCATGCGCGTCCGGGCAGGCCGTCGATGCGGCGGGGACTGTGGCGTGGCGGCAAATAACGTCACGAAAGGTACGGCCATCATGAGACGTCGAGCGAGAACATGTCTGGCGGCGTGCGCGATGGTTCTTGCACTGGTCACCCTCGCCTCGGCCGCGACCGTCCAGGACATCGTGGGCCAGGTCAGCGTTGACAGCTATCGCGACCTCCTCGATAACCACCTCTACACGCACGCGGGCGATGCCCGCGGATTCGATACCGTCGGCAATCCGCGGTACCCGGCGGCCGAGCATGATGCCGCGCGGGACAACATCCTCGGCGAGTTCGCCGCCCTCGGCCTCAGCACCACGCTCGACCCGTTCACGTTCACCAGCACCAGCGGCAAGGTCTACCTGAACTGCAACAACGTGGTGGCCGTTAAGCGGGGCGAGCGCCGCCCCGGCGACGTCTACATCCTCGGCGCCCACTACGATTCCTTCCAGAACCCCGGCGCCGACGACGACGCGAGCGGCGTGGCGGCCATCCTGGAGGCTGCCCGCGTCCTCTCGTCATACGAGTTCGAGGCCACCCTCATCTTCATCGCCTTCGACGCCGAGGAAAAGGATCTCTACGGCAGCCAGCACTACGTCGGCGAGGCCGCGGGCGAAAACATCCGCGGCATGGTCTCGCTCGACATGATCGCCTATAACCCGCCCGGCGAACACCACGACAAGGTTAATGTCTACGGCCGCACCGCATCGGCGCCGATCAAGCAGGCGCTCGCCGACGCCGTGACCGCCTACAGCGGCAGCATCGCGCCGGATATCGGCGGCGATGTGCCCTATAGCGACCACGCCCCCTTCGAGGCACAGGGGTTCCAGGCCTGCCTGCTCATCGAACACGCGTGGGGCGCCAACGGTAAGTACCACCAATTGACGGATAGCGTCGACACCGCGGGCTACATCGATTACGCGTACGCCACGGCGATGACGCGCGGCGCCGTCGGCTATGCGGCCACCGCAGCGGGACTCGTGCCTGAGCCCGCGACGATGCTGATGCTCACGCTGGGCATGCTTACGCTCATCGCACGGCGCGCGTCCGCCGCGGCGGACGGCCCAAGATGACCGCTCTCGCTGTTTCGTTGATTCCCGCCCCCCGATAAGCTCTAATTGGGTTCATGGACGAGCCGCTGTTCGATGCCACGAAGGTCCCCGTGCCGGAAGAGGAAGCGCCGCAGACGGTCTGGGAGCTCACCAGCCGCATCCGCGATGCCCTCGAGACGGAGTTCCCCGACGCCTGGGTCGTCGGCGAGATCTCGAACCTCAACCGCCACACCTCCGGTCACGTTTTCTTCACGTTGAAGGACGAGCGGGCCGCGATCCGCTGCGTCCTCTGGAAATCAAGCGCCGGGCGCCTGTCGCCCGAAATCCGCGACGGCGTCGAGGTCGAGGTCCGCGGCCACATCGGCGTCTTCGAGAAGCAGGGCAACTACCAGATCTACGTCTCCAGCGTCCGGCCGCGCGGCCTCGGGGCCCTCGAGGTCGCGCTGCGCAAGCTCAAGGAGAAGCTCCAGAAGGAAGGCCTGTTCGACGCCGCCCGCAAGCGCCCCCTGCCCCGCTTCCCGCGGCGCGTGGGGGTGGTGACCAGCCCTACCGGGGCGGCCATCCGCGACATCATCCAGGTGATGACGCGACGGTGGCCGGCGGTCCAGATTGTCCTTGCCCCGGCCCGCGTCCAGGGCGAGGGCGCCGCCGCCGAGATCGTGCGCGGCATCGAGGACCTCAACCGCCTGGGCGACGTCGACGTCATGATCGTCGGCCGCGGCGGCGGCAGCCTCGAAGACCTCTGGCCGTTCAATGAGGAGACGGTCGCCCGCGCGATCTTCGTCTCGACCGTCCCGGTCATAAGCGCCGTCGGCCACGAAACCGATTTCTCGATCAGCGACTTCGTGGCCGACGTGCGGGCGCCCACGCCGTCGGCCGCCGCCGAGATGGTCGTACCGGACCGGCAGGCCGTGGCGCAGTCGCTCGCCGCGACGCTCTCACGGATCACGCGAGGCTTGCGGCACCAGTTGGAGCGCCTGCGCGACGACCTCGCCCTGTTCGAGAGCAACCGCCACTTCCGCTTCCCGCAGGAGATGGTCCTTTCGCGCGTCCAGACAATCGACGACCTGCTGACGCGCCTGGCGGCCGTGATGCGCGACCAGTGGACGCGCCTCAGGTTCCGCCTGGAGCGCGCGACGGCGGGCCTGGCGCAGCACGCCCCCCGCGCCGCCCACGAGCGGGCCGTCGGGCGCGTGAAGATGGCGGCGCATCGCCTGGCGACGGCCGAACGCACGCTCCTGGCGCACCGGTGGCTGGCCACCGTAGACCGGCTGTCCGGGCGGCTGGGGGACCTGAACCCCAACCGCATCCTCGCGCGCGGCTACAGCCGCACGGTCCTGGAGCGCACGGGCCGCACGCTCACCCGCGCCGCCGACGCGCGGCCGGGCGACGTGCTCCAGACGCACCTCGCGGAGGGAGAGCTCAAGAGCCGCGTGACGGAGAGGTCGCCGCGGCGACCGGAGGATCAGAGTTCATTACCACGGCCGGACAAGACCGGCCGTGACACACCGAAGACATTGTTTGACGAGGAGCCTTGACACCAACATGTAGGCCGGGGCGCAGCCCCGGCACATGTCGCCGCGGCGACCGAAATGCCGGGGCTTCGCCCCGGCCTACGCCTGAGGAGACAGCGTCATGGCCAAGAAGAAGGGCGACGAGAAGCTCTCGTTCGAGGAGCGCCTCACGCGGCTCGAAGAGATCGTCGAGAAGCTGGAGTCCGGCGAGGTCGGCCTCGACGAATCGATGAAGCTCTACGCCGAGGGGGCCGCCCTCATCCGCGAGTGCCGCCGGACCCTCGGCGAGGCCGAGAAGCGGATCAGCAAGCTCACCGAGGCGGCCTCCGGGGAACTCTCGACCGAGCCGTTCGAGGTCGCCGCGGCGACCGAGGAAGCCGGCGAGAAGGGCGAGAAAGCCGACTGAGCCCCTGTGGCACGGCCGGCTTGTCCGGCCGTGGGGAACGGGGGCGTGTGATCCGCCATGGCCGGGCAAGACCGGCCGTGGCACACCGAAGACATTGTTCGACGAGGAGCCTTGACACCAACATGTAGGCCGGGGCGCAGCCCCGGCACATGTCGCCGGCACGGCGAAATGCCGGGGCTTCGCCCCGGCCTACACAACGGCCGGACAAGACCGGCCGTGGCACACCACCCCGCAGGCGCGGAGGCAAACCATGTCGCATGAGCATGAGACGCGCGCCATCACGCGGCGGCACGTCCTGAAAGGCGCGCTGGCGGCGGGAGGGGCGATCTGCGCCGCCCGTCCCTGGGCCGTCGCTTACGGCGAGCAGGCGGCCGCGGCGCCCTCGCCGCGCAGGCCGAACTTCATCGTCATCCTGTGCGACGACCTCGGCTACGGCGACCTCGCGTGTTTCGGCCATCCGGCGATCAAGACGCCGAACCTGGACCGCCTGGCCGCCGACGGCATGCGCCTGACGGAGTGCTACTCGGCGGCGCCGGTGTGCTCACCGTCGCGGGCGGGCCTCTTGACGGGCCGCTGCCCCATCCGCGAAGGCATCGCCGACTGGATCCCCAACAACTCGCCCATCCACCTCAAGAAGGAGGCGGTGACGGTTGCGCGGTTGCTCAAGTCCGCCGGCTACGCCACCTGCCTGGCGGGCAAGTGGCACCTCTCGGGCAAGATGGACGGCAGCCAGCCGACCCCCGGCGACCACGGCTTCGACCACTGGATGGCCACGCAGAACAATGCCGCGCCCAGCCACCGCAACCCCAAGAACTTCGTCCGCAACGGCGAGAAGGTAGGCCCGCTCGAAGGTTACTCCAGCACGCTCATCGTCGACGAGGCCCTGCGGTGGCTCAAAGGGCGCCAAGAAGGCCAGCCGTTCTTCCTGTTCCTCACGTTCCACACCTCGCACGAGCCCATCGCGACGGCCGACGAGTTCGCCCGGATGTACCCCGACGTGGACCACCCCAACCGCGCGATCTACTACGGCAACGTGACGCAGATGGACCACGAGGTCGGACGATTGCTGAAGGCCCTCGACGAGATGGCCCTGGCGCGCGGCACCCTCATCTTCTTCACGAGCGACAACGGCCCGGAGATCCTCAACCGGTACAAGGGGGCGGAGCGATCGTACGGGTCTCCGGGCCCCTTGCGCGGCATGAAGCTGCACGTGTACGAGGGCGGGATCCGCGTGCCGGGGATCCTGCGATGGGCGGGCCGCCTGAGGGGCGGGCAGACGAGCGACGAACCCGTCTCGGGCGTCGACGTCCTTCCGACGCTCTGCGAACTCGCGGGCGCCAAGCCCCCCGAAGACCGGCCGATCGACGGGGCAAGCGTCGTCCCGCTCCTCGACGGCAATCCCGTCGCGCGCAAGGCCCCGCTCTACTGGGATTACCCGAAGGCGCTGGGCGGCCAGAAGGTTGCCCTGCGCGATGGGCCGTGGAAGATGCTGGCCGCGCCGCCGCTGGACAAGCTCGATCTCTACAACCTCCGCAGCGACGCGAGCGAGAAGAGAGAGGTCGGTTCGAGCGAACCGGCGCGCTTCAAGGCGATGGCCGAGACGCTCCAGCGGATGCACAAAGAGGTCCGGGGCTGACCGGCGCACCCGTGCTTGACCGTGCGCGTGGCACGGTAAGGAGGAACCATGATTCCGCGGAAAGCATCGGCCGTCGCAGTCCTGTGCTTCGCCCTGTTGATCCTCGCGGCCGGGGCCGCGGCCGCCGAACCGGCGGACGTCTACAACGTCAAGGCATCCGGCGCCAAGGGCGATGGGAAGACCGACGACACGGCGGCATTCCAGGCGGCCCTCGAGGCCGCCGGGAAGGCCGGCGGCGGCACCGTCTACGCCCCGCGCGGCAACTATTTCTTCGCCGGGCACCTGAGTGTTCCAAACGCGGTAACGCTCGCGGGCATGTGGCAGTCCGTCCCGGCGCACAACGGCATCCGCGACAAGGGCCTCCCCAAGCCGACCGACGACGGCACCACGTTCCTGGCGACCGAAGGCGCGGGCAGGGAGGACGCCCCGCCCTTCATCACCCTGGGCACCAACAGCACCCTCCGCGGCGTGGTGATCTACTACCCGGAGCAGAACGAGGACGCCGAGCCGAAGGCCTACCCCTGGGCGGTCGCGATGCGCGGCAAGAACCCGGCCGTGCTCGATGTGGAGCTCCTGAACCCCTACAACGGCATCGACGCGTCTAGAAATGAGCGGCACCTGATCCGCAACGTCCAGGGCCAGCCGCTGCGGCGCGGCATCTGGGTCGACGAGATCCACGACATCGGACGCATCGAGAACGTCCACTTCAACCCGTGGTGGAGCACGAAGCCGAAGCTCTTCCAGTGGCAGATGGCCAACGGCGAGGCGTTCGTCTTCGGCCGCACCGACTGGCAGTACGTCCTCAACACGTTCTGCTTCGGCTACAAGGTCGGCTACCGGTTCGTGAAGTCCAAGGGGGGCGCGTGCAACGGGAACTTTCTGGGGATCGGGGCCGACGACTGCTGGACGGCCCTCGCGGTCGACGAGTGCGCCCCGTTCGGCCTCCTGATCACCAACGGCGAGTTCGTCTCGTTCCACGGGCCGGACCCGACGATGATCGAGGTGGGGCCGGGGAATACGGGGAGCGTCCGGTTCGTGAACTGCGCCTTCTGGGGACCGTGCAACCAGATCGCGCGGCTCGCGGGCCGCGGGACCGTCGGCTTCGGCGACTGCACGTTCACCCAATGGGGCGGCAGCGACGGCAGCCGGGCGGCCATCCAGGCCGCGAGCGGCACGGTCCTGGTGCGCGGGTGCGAGTTCCGCCAGAACCGCCCGCAAGTTGACCTGGGGCCCGACGTTCGTCGCGCGGTCATCACGGGGAACGTCTTCGCCGGCCCGCCGCGGATCAACAACCAGTCCAAGGGCAACGTTGTGGTCAGCGAGAACGCGGGCGAGGCGAAGTAGGTCGCGCGCCCTGCTCAACACGCGCCGGGCAAGCCTGGCGGCTAACCCGGCACCCCTGGTTAGCCGCCCCGCTTGGCGGGCGCGCTCTTCTCAACGGCGGTGCTTCTTGGGCTTCCCCTGAGCGGCCTGGCGCTTGGCCCACTTCTCGGCCTTGGCGGCCTTGCGGGCAGCGCGTTCGGCTTTGTGCTGGCGGCGGGCGACGACTTCGGACTCAACGGGGCGCTCCGCGCGCGGCTTGGCGACCGGTGCCAGATCAAGCTGGCGCAGGCGGATGTTGACGGCGGCGATCTGCACCTCCAGCGTCGACCCGACCCGCAGGACCCGGCCCGTGCGGCCGCCGATGAGGGCCCACCGCCGCTTGTCGAACCGGTACTCGTCGTCCTTGAGGCTGGAGATGTGGACCAGGCCGTCGATCAGGAGCTCGGGGCTCTCGACGAACAGGCCGAACTGCTGGACGCCCGTGATGACGCCCGTGAACGTGTCGCCGATGCGGGTCTGGAGGTATTCGAGGAGCTTGATCTTCGTAAGTTCGCGCTCGGCGGCCTCAGCCCGCCGCTCCGTCTCGGACGAGTGGGCCGCGACCTCGACGAGCGCCCTCGTCGCCGGGTCCACCGCCTCGGCCAGGGCCTGCTTGTGCCGGCCGCCCTTGGGCTTCCTTCCGCCGTCACGGACCGCGAGGTCGAACGCGCGGTGGACCGTCAGGTCGGGATACCGCCGGATGGG
>Ga0315284_10007318_pt1 | contig 15755 bp, 6 predicted proteins | sample YL17G09_16_MG_FD_203696 | JGI IMG/M metagenome (GOLD analysis project Ga0315284, IMG submission 203696) | Sediment microbial communities from Yellowstone Lake, YNP, Wyoming, USA - YL17G09_16 | ecosystem: Environmental > Aquatic > Freshwater > Lake > Sediment | place: USA: Wyoming | collected... | reverse complement strand
TCGCTGGCGCTCTCACTCATCGCGCTCATAACTTAGCACCGAGCATTCGGGCTGTCCAGCGGATATCTCCGGCTTCTGGAGCTAGTCCTGCGCCGCGTCGGCCTTCAATCCCTACATCCCCAGGCTTTGAGAAACGGCTGCCCGCCGGCCCGACCCTGGCTGAAGGGTGCCGCCTCACCAACTCCGTGCGGAGACTGATCACCTGTCGCCGGAGCACGCTCTCCTCTGACCGCGTGCAACCCCCACTGAAGGATTTGCTTGGACCTACCGCAACCACCCGTGATCCGGGGTGGGACTCAGACCGTCGCCCTAGCATTCGCGCCATGGCCCTACTGCGGCCGCCATGCGACTTTCACAGCGGAACCATTCGTAGCATCTATGGGGTCGCCCGTCTTGACAGGGATTCCCTGCCCATGGGACAATGGCGCCGACCCTGCAGAGTCCGGCAAAGGCGTGTGCGCCTTCCCCCGATCTGCTCCCTGTCTGCAAACCCAAAGGGTCGCCCATTTCTGTTAGTCGAGGAGGCCATAGGATGGCGAAGCGCCAGAAGACAGCCCGCCGCTACGAGCAACGACAGGCCCGCAAGCACGGGGCCAAGCACGTGGGAGGTTCGGGTCAGCCCGACTATACGAGGGGTCCCACCAAGGGTGAGGTGAAAAACTGGAGTCGGCCTGTACATAGCGGCATCATTGCCAGTGCCAAGAAGAAGGGTGTAAAGGAGATCGTAGGAAAGAGCGGCTTCACCCAGCCAGCTATCGAGGCAGCCAAGAAGGCGGGCATCAGCTTGATTTCCGGCGGACGCCGGCTAACGTAAGGAACCGTTGGCTGCTGGCCGCGCAGCCAGCGACGAAAAAAGCTCTACGCCTGACGCCCAGTATAGCCCTGCGTCCACCACATTGGTGACACTATGACCTGATGGTGTGGGCTGTGACGCGGCGCTACTGGGGTTTCCCGCAAGTCGGCGGGGAATACAACCTCCATTGCATGCCTCAGGCGTCGCGGCGCCTCTAGGCTCCTGAAGCAAAGGCCTTGATTCGTTCAACTAGTGACTTGCCTTGAGCTAGGTCGGCCGCTCGAAGTTCCTCGACTTTCCACGGCGGTGACCCGCTGCGCAGGCGATTCCGTATGAAGATATCCCGCCTCAAGTTCTGGCCAACGTGAAACGCTGCCCCATCAACGTAGATTGCCACCCTCGCACCTGGGATCGCAAAGTCCGCGACCGATATCGCAGCCTCCTCCTCCGACGGGGCAACTGGAACCTGTTTCTCGACCGACAAGCGGTGTCGCTGGAATAGGCGGAGGAATTTCAGCTCCAGTGGTGAGCCCACTCCCTCCGCGTACGCTTCCAGCCACGGTCGCGGGTCGTCAATGTCGCCGGTTTGCGAAGGGCGCGGCTGAGGCGGCTGGGCTGCGAGGCCCTCCAGATCGCCCGTGATCCCTGGCCAAGACAGATACTCATGGTAACGCTGGTTCTCGTAGGCCTTGAGGCACCGATAGCAAGCAGTTTCACAGTTGTCATGCTGAAGGTGCTCAAGGGCTGCTATCGCGACATCGTCGAACCTTTCGGCGATTCTTGGCAAATAGCCACTCCCACCAAGGTTCGGATCGATAAAGGCGAGGGATCCCTGACGGAAACTCACCTCTCCCGATTTGGTAACCCAGGCCCCCTCCAGTTCAAAGTCAATGTCACCGTCGCTCAGAGCGAAGTGCCTGATCATTCCCATCCTCAGAGCGTACCCGAGAGACAACCCCCAAGCGCTCAGTTGAGATTCAGAGAGATGCTCCGGAACCGCGGCCAGTAGGCGAAGGATCTCCCCCCTTCCTCCGGTGACGATCGCCACAGGCTGTGGTGCGGTTCCTGCCCGGGGGCAATGGGGCGCGTGTCCAAATGGGTCGACACTCGCTCCCGCTCGTCGCGCCTGGCGGCGACCACCTCGAGCGTTATCTTCAGACTGAGCTGGTTCCAAGATGCGTCCGCACGATCCGCAGAGCAAGTAGCCCTTGGCTGCTTGGTGAAGTCTTGGGACCCCACTATCGAGCTCTCTGCTGGTGGGAGTCAGCCCCTCATTGATCCACATCACCGTCTCGCCTCTACTGAGGCGAAGGCCCCAACCTGAACCGACGGACCACCGTGCAATCACGTCGCCATCCCATTGGGGGTAGATGCTGACGAGGTTGCGAACAGCATAGCGCTCTTCTTCGTCTAGTACCGGCCTCTCGTCTCGGCGACCCACAAACCCAGCGTACTCCATTCCCACCAGTGGCTGGCCCGGCACGTCGGCGCTGCAACGGGGGCACCGGGGTTCGTTTGCGTCAAACCGGAGCTGACAGCCCCTACAGAGACGGTAAAGCCAGCCAGCCGTATCGCCCAGTGGATTCCAGGGTGAGGCCGGATCAAGACCAGCTACCCGCCAACGGCGAGTCCTGGCGAATACTTGGGCATCTGGCTGGAATTGCCCAATACCGAAACGCCGAGTCGTTGTGATTGGATCCTCTTCGTGCACGTCTCCCGCCAGGCGGAGCGCAGCTGGCTCGCTTGCGAACTCGTAGCCGGGCAGTATGCCGAACTCGGCAAAGCGTCGAAGCGGATACCCAGCCGAGCGGTCGTCCGCCTCCTCACGTTCCTGACGCCGATGGCTCGCGATGCCCAAAAGGCGGGCAACGAGCTCTCCCGCCCGCTGGCCAGCACGCGGATCTCGCAGGTCTCGGTAGTAGGTTTCAAGCGCTCTGCGCAATTCCTGCACCTGTCGGGCGGTCCGTTCGATTACGTGCATGATTCGCTCGGGCAGTCTCTGGAGCTCCGTCGCCAACTCCTGCCGGTCGAGTCCAGCTTCCTCGAAGACATCGTCTCCCCAAGCTTCAAGCGCTAGAGCGATGGCCTCACCATAGGCATTGCGAACTCCGTCGATGAAACTGTTGGCGTTGTCCTCCTTGATGTCTCCCATCGGGCCGACGTAGTCGACCATCTTCCCAGCGACGCCGGGATCGGACGCGCCGAAGACGATCGCGTTGAGATGCCGCCAAATCACATCGCGGTTGCCGAGGGCGAACGAGGGCACCGGCACTTCGCCAGCGATCATTTCGTCGGGCTTGTCGTAGAAGTACTGGTCATGCGGGGTGCTACGAGCATATCCAACAACGAGCCCGACCCGTGACCGTCTCCCGGCTCGGCCGCCGCGCTGGGCGTAGTTGTCCGGCCGGGGCGGCACGTTGCGCATCACGATGGCATCGAGGCCCCCCACATCAATGCCCATTTCAAGTGTGGGTGAACATGCCAACACGTTTATGCGGCCACGGTCGCTTGTACCCTTGAACTGCTCTTCGAGTTCCAACCGCTCGTCGTGCGGCACCTGAGCAGTGTGCTCACCCGCGAACAGGCTCGCGAGAGCCGACGCTCGGATTCTACGCACATATCGTGATTCGTTGACCTCTATGTTAGTGAACGGTGCCAGTCGACCGTGACACCGTGGGCAGGGAAGTCCAGATCTCGCAGGGGCGATAACGACGCCACACACCTGGCAGCGATTGCGAGCGCCCTCGCTCGTAAGCTCAAGGCGAATGCTCTCCGCATTCACTTGGATCAGCTGACGTTTTTCCCGCGCTCCGTAGAGGTCCACGGCCCGCAGAAAGCTGCCGTCCAGCAAGAACTCCAGGACCTCCACGAGTAGCTCCTCATGCGGCTCGACCCCGCCCAAGCCAGCGAGTAAATGCTCGAAGGTATGCTGTAGCCTTGGAGCGCGGCCGCCCGCTTTCGGCTTCCGCCACGCGTTGTGCGCCGTTATCCCGGGCGGGACTGTGTTGGGATCCAGATATGGGACAGGCTTCCCGGAGTCGTCGGCTGAGTATCCTTGCGGAGCACTGACCCGTCTCTCCCATTCGGCTGCCCTGACGTAGTCGGGGCACCGGGGGCTGTATGGGCTGTAACGCAGCATCTCACAGCTCAAACAGCCGCGAGTCCGAATGTCATCTAGAAGACGTGCGCACAAGTAGGTCAGCTTCCCTTCGTCTAGCCCGAGGCGGTTTGAAAGATCGCCGCTCCCAGCCTCAACGTACTCATCGAGACGGTCGTACGCGACGCACACCAGGCCCAGGTTGACGAGTGTGGCGCGGTATCCAGCATTCACCGCCAGATCGTCCAGTAACGGTGCCTCCTCCCAAGCTCGAATGCGCTTGAGCTGGTCAGTGGGTATCCAGGCGGACTCTTGGAGGGAGGCGTGGGGATTGTCGCGGCGCTGGACCCCCAGTTCCCCCAGCAGCTCGACGACTCTCTGGATGCTGAGAGGTCCCTCCTTGTCGAGGAGCTGAACGACCCGGCGACGCATTCTGTCGTATCGGCTGGCGAAGATGATGAAGCGTGCCTGATGCGCCGCATCTTGCCGGCTGTCGCTGAACACTAGCAGGCGGTCCTTGTGGTCGGCATCGCCCTTTTCACGGTCTTCTGTGGCCAGGGCATCGAGCAGGCCTTCCCCAAGAACCTTCACTGCAGCGGATGTGCCGAGGGCCACGGGCGTGATGACGTTTCGGCTGCCAGCTGTGCCTCCGCAGCAAAGGCATTGGGTCCGAGCGGGTGACAGGATCACCTTTAAGGGGTAGTCGTTCTCGTCGGCACTGAAAGACAGGGTGTTGACGTCGAACGAGCCGTGGAGGACAGGGCGCTTCCTGATGCGTTTGGGCAGACGTCTGGCCGCGGCGCGCGGGAGCGCCACGTCCTCTTCCTCCGACTCAACCTCTTCCTCATCGGCCCCGGCCGCAATGTCGAACCGGTCGGGCTCATATAGCATCCATTCCAAGCCTTCGGTTCGCACAGCACTCGGCTCGAGTTCTGAAGCTTCCTCGTCTCCCACGAACCGGAGGTAATCAGCGCCACAGTCGCGGCACAGGTAGAGTGGGGCCGTCCGATGGCCGCACTCGCACTCCTCCTCGCCCATGGGATAGAGCTTCCCGCACGCGGGGTCGATACAGCGATGGAAGTGCCAGCCTCCGCGAATGAATCTGTGCACGCGAAGCTGAAGCGAGCCAGGTGTGCCCTCGGGAAGCGCCGCCCCAAGATTGAGCGCCAGCTCCACCTCGCGCCGGACCTGCTGTTCTGCCCAAGCGCCTCTGGCTGGCTCTTCGTCTCTTAGCTTGGCCACAAGCTGGCCAATGGACATGGGCTTTCGGATTAGGAGGGCATTCAAATCCCACAGGATGCCACATCTACGGCCCGCTTCCTCGAGAGGTGCCGCCTCATCAATGTCAGCCAGTAGGCAGAGTGCTCGCCTCACAGAGTCTGGGTCCGACAGGTCGATGTCCCGATCCTCGGGGCCGTCAGCGCTGTATTGTGCGTCTGCGGGTATCTGGATGTCTCGGAGCTCCTCGCCCAGCACTTTGATCCTGTCGGCGCGGTCCCCAGTCAACCTCGAGAAGAAGTCTTGGACGGCCGCGTCGCGAGCGCGGCGCGCCTCTTCCCGACTAAGGCCTTCCTCGTCGAGGCTCCGGATCGTGGCGGACGTTCCGATAGTGATGAGCTTCGGGTAGCGTCGCGCTCGATCCGTGTCTGGCACATCCGTATGCCAGTCCTGGCGAGCCCGAGCGAGATGGGCCTTCAGCCGCCGCACAAGTAGTGCGACGTTGCTCCCGAGGATGCCTCGATACGTGTGCACCTCATCCAGCACGAGGAACCGGCAGCGGTGGTTGGCGAAGATGGCCTCTCGGTCCGCGGGCCGCACCAAGAGGTACTCCAGCATCATGTAGTTGGTGAGCAGAATGTGGGGTGGGTTACTACGTAGGGCCTCGCGCTGAGCCTGCTTGGTACCGCGGTCGTACTTCGCGACATTGATCACCCCGGTGAGGCCGGATGCTTCGAGGTAGTCCTCGATCCGCTGGAACTGATCGTTGGCCAGGGCATTCATGGGATAGAGAAGGATCGCCGTAAGGCCGAACCGTTTGAACCGCGTAGCGTCCTCGAATGCGTTCTGGATTACGGGCAAGAGGAAGCACTCCGTTTTGCCGCTGCCCGTGCCGGTGGTGACAACGACTGGCGAGGCCTGCGGACTGAGGAGGTGGATTATCGTCTCCGACTGGTGAACGTAGCAGCGCTCGCTCTTGCTCCGCTCCTCCATGGTCTTGGCGAGGCGAGGGTCAATAGATAGATCCCGCCACCGTTCGCCGTCCTTGAAGGGTCGGTGCGCCTGGAAGAATGGCTCCTGGGCTAGGAAGCCCGGCCGGTCCAGCTCGCGCTCGAGCGCCTCTTTGAGCCTCGCGTCCTTGGCCCGGAACTCGGTGAGCAAGTAGTCCCGGTACTCATCGATGACGTGATCCAGAACGCGGATGGGATGGAGGGTCATGATGGCCTACTCCCCACTCTCGCTCACCGAGTTACACGAGACAGTTCTTCAAAGATCAGCTCCGCACGCTCGTCCAGAAAGTCCCCAAAACGGTCGCTGCGCAGGCTTGACCCGGGACCGCTCGGCAAGAGGTGCGAAGCCAAGATCGTTTCCAGCGCTCCAGACCCGACTCCGGCCTCGATCTCGGCGAGGTAGTCGGATGGAGCTGACTTTCCGATGCGGACATCGGTCTTCTGGTCGATCAAAGTCCGATTGAGGACGCAGTCGCGCCCTATGACGTCTACCTGCAGACTCTGCTCCGCCAGGAACGCCTGCGGAAAGATGTGATGATCATCTACTCTCCTCTCCACCATCGCTGCCGGCGTTAGCGTCTTGCCCGTGTGGAAGTCTTGAGCCCCGTGCGCGAGGATCAGCGCCATCACACCTCGGTAGACGGCACGCTGGCGAGGCGTTGTCTCATAAAGCTGGTCGGGGCGAAAGGCGAAGTTAGCGACCGTCCTTGGGGGTTCCCCTCCCGCGATCCATGATGTCAGTTCCATGTAGTCTACAACGGCCTGAGAGTTCGGGGCGTTTTCGTAGGCCTGGCCGAATGTAGAGCACCAGAACCAGCGGCGGAGCTTGGCAAGGGCCGCTGCTATTGCGGGGCCCTTCTCCGGCAGAGCCTTGGCAACCGTCGCGGCCATCGGAATAAGCGCGGTGTTGTATGGCAGCACGCCCGGGATCAGGACTCCGCAGCTATCCCGAAGCAGTTCCAGCGTGGCCGCAAACCCCTCTATGGCCGGTTCCCACCCATCGCGTACCTGCTCCACCTTGAGGTCGAGAACGTCCTTGCGCTTGCAGGATGGCGCCCTGCCTGGGAGGGGGTTGAATATCGCTACCACCTGCAGCACATAGTACGGGTCCACCTCGAAGTCGCTGATTGTCGGATGCTGCTTGAGGGCGTCTAGCCACATCCTGCGGAGACGCAAGTCCTTGGGCCACAACCGCGCCGCCACCAGATCGAATGGCGAGAGCTTGACTCCCGTGCGGTTGAGCGTCTCGAAGATCGTGCAGACAGCGGCGCCGGACGTGTCTTCGGCCAGCGTGACCATCGGGAACTCGTAGTCTTCGATCGGCTTGAGCCAGACCCGCCTCGCCTCTCGAAGCCGCTTCTTGAGGTCCTGCAAGTCCTCTCCTGTCTCCGGGCGGAGACCCAGCACCTGGTCGAGCCACTCTTCGAAGCTGCCCGAGGGCGTGAAGAGCACAGACAGGGGAAAGACGAGGGACTCGGCCTGCTGCGAGATCGTCCCAAAATGCCTTTCGACATCAGCTCGCCTCCGACAGAAGACGCAGTCCTCGAGGTCCTCACCGTCCATCAGCCCTTTGAGATCGGCGAAGTAGCGATGGCTGCCGATTCCATGAAGGGCCTGGTAGAGGGACGTAAGCCGCTGCTGGCCGTCCAAGATGAGGTAAGAAGGCTCATGGCCGTCGAGAGACGGTGAGCCGGCGAACTCGCGAGGCTGGAAATAGAAGGACTGTGAGTTCTTGATCCGGAGAAGGCTTCCTGCCGGGAAGTTCTGACAGAGGCTCTCGATCAGTTCTTCAGTCGCCCTCGGTTCCCACACAAAGTCACGCTGAAAATCGGGGAGGGCTACCTCCCGGTTGTATATGCTCTCCAAGAGGAAGGTGAGCCTCTCGGAACTCGGGTAGAAGATTTTCGTCATCTGCGCCTCCTTCGGTCTTCTCCGTCGCTCTTGGCGTCAAGCTCCATGGTCGTCTGCGGGCCGCTTCGTTCGGGGTTGGGCAGTGGCAGGTCTATCACTGGTTTGGGGAGCGATTCGACTAGCGGAATGTCCCAGTAGGGGTCGTACTTCTTGGTGAAGGCGTCGGGGCCGCTGGCCTTGAGCTCGTCGAACTTCTCGAGGCAAATGCCGGTGTGTGGGTTGGGGCCGCTGGCCCGGTCAAAAGAGTGGAGAACGTGCTCGTACTGGTCCCGGGACAGACCGTAGGCGTCCGCCACGACGGCGTCAATGGCGCTGCGAACCTCCCAGCGCTCGTCCTCAGTCTTGAGTACCGGCCACGTGAAGGGAGCCTTGCCCGGCTCGCGCCAGACGTCGCCGACTTGCTCCCGCCAGAGGGCATCGTATGCTGAGTGGTTGCAGGTCAAGCGTAGAGCCGAGTGGACGCAGATTCGGCTCCTTACTGCCTGCTGAGTCATAGGAGTCACTTCCATGATGAACTTCGAGACCGTCTTGCTCCCCACTCTCAGGCGCAGAGCCCAATCGAATGGAAAAGAGTTGCAGACGGCAATTGCGCCCAGCGAAACAGAGTTTGGACGCTCCTGCGGGGAGCCCTCGACGGGCAAGGAATTTGTCGCGGTTGATCCAGGAGGGAGAAGGGCGTAGATCGAGGTTCGCTCATCGGTCGCTCGTGCCGTCATTCGATAGGCTGCTCGGTAGTAACGTGCCAATTCAAGGATGCGGGGCCGGTCAGCTAGATTGCGAATTCGGACAGCAGCCGTCCGTGCTCCTGTCCACATATCAGTAAACTGGTGAATTGTCCCGGGTTGGTGGTGCAGAAGTGCCCTTTGTGAACCCGTCCAAGTCCGACCGGGGTCCACATCATAGTCGATCCGCCAACGGTCTTCTGTCGCGTTAAGCTCTCTTCTTATCTGCCAGCCGGTCTTCTCGCAGAACTCCTTCCAGGACACGGAATTCAGAAACATAGCTTCCGCGCAGTGAGGGTCGTTCCGGCTCGTAAACTCCTGGAATATCAAAGTCTCTGGATCCATTCTCTCAATCAGCTCAACGTAGTACTCGAAAGGACGCGGGTCCTTGTTGCTTGACAATAACCATTGCTCCGCGTGTAGGTAGAACTGTGCTGGGAAGCTATTCTTGCCTGGCGCGGGGCGGTTCAGCAGCACGACCGGTGTGAACTTCCAGCTGTTGTGGATGTCGAACAATGCCTTCTTATTCTCGAACGAGAAGTAGCTTACGATGGTTGTGTTCCTCAGAATCTTTCGGCGTAGCTCGCTCAAGGATCGACTCACGTGGAATGCACTTGGAAGTACCATGCCGAAGGCTCCTTCGAATCGAAGCCAGCTGAGGGCCCGGTCGACAAAGGGCGCAAAGATGTCCGCATGGCCTGCTCCGAATCCCTGCACGCCGCTTCTGGTGTCGGGGTGCAGGACGCCAATTAGACGCTCAACACGGTCTTCCTGTTGTGCGGCACAAAGCCAGGCTTGCCATTCCTCTGTTCCTTCGTAGAGCCGCTGCAGCACTTCCCGCTCCGAAGCAGTTTGAGCTTCAATGAAGCGGAAATCCATCGAGCCCATGAACTCCGGCATCTCCAGATTGGCCTTGTTCCAAGGGGGGTTGCCCAGCACCGCATCAAAGCCGCACCGCCCGAACGGCTCCGCGTTGGGGAAGAACACCTCCGGAAACGTCAAGTCGTACGGCAGCGCTGGGACGCAGTCAGCGGACCCTATCGTACTGTATAGGGCCTCTCGGCTTGTGGGTATCGTCTCTACACCTAGCCCCTCAGCCATCATCGCCCTAAGACGATCGGACCCGCTCAGGTCTTCAGGTAGGTCACCCGCTTCGGCCACGACCTGCACCAGCTGGCTGTAGGCCAGGTCATCGCACTTGTCCGGGCCCAGCATCACGCCACCTGACCAGGCCGCGGCTATCACTTTGAATGGCATAAGCGCCCTATCTAGCTGAGCCTTCAGATGTCGCTTGTTCTCCAGGTCGGCAAGCGTCGTCCCCACGCTGGCGTCCAGCAGATCAACATACTTGATTGCCTCCCGCAATGCCCCGACAAACTTCTTGTCCAGGTTCTGGTGGAACAGGTCCTGGATAGGCTGCTGCGTGCCGGGCTGAAAGATGAGCTTGTCCCAGAATGGGCCCGTCAGCGAATCGCCAAGGACCAGCCGGTGGTCAAGAAAGGTAAGCGGCAGACCCTCCGCCTGCGACTCCAGCCAGAGGGACAGCTTGGCCAGCTCGATGGCCAGCGGGTTCTTGTCGGCGCCATACAGGCAGTGGACGGCGACGAGCCGGCGGCAGAGCGCCTCAGCCTTCTTCTGCGAGAGACCGGACTCCTCACCCTCCGGCGCCCGGCTCGGCAGGTAGCGCGTTATCTGATCGTCGGGATCCGGCAGATCAAGGATTCGCTGGCACCACTTGGTAGCTTCACGGGCAGCCGCCTCGAACGCGGCCTCGTCGTCCTTGGCTGCAGCGGCCTCGGCCCGACGCTCTGCCTCCAGCGCCTTCTCGTCGCAGGCCCGGCAGGCCTCGTACAGCTTCTCGCCCAGGAAGCGGCACGCCTCCACCAGGAAGTGGCCACTGCCCATGGCCGGATCCAACACCTTGAGCTTCAGGATCGCGCCGGGATTGGGGTCGTTTTGCGGCGAGCGCTCCGCCACCTGTGGCCCCAACGTCTCCTGGACCAGAAAGCGCACGAAGCTGTGAGGGGTGTAGAAGCTGCCACTTGTCTTCCGTCCCAACCCGACGCGAAGGTAAAACTGGCCCGGGTGTATCGCCTCAACCCATTCAACCTTCGTCTTCTTGCGGGGAGCCTCGTCCTCCGCCTCGTCTTTCTCCGGTTCCTCTTCGGTTTCGTTCTCGTCCGCTGAGTCAGCGGCCCTTTGCATCGGTAATAAGTACTTCTCACCTTGCGCAATGGGGACGACAACCTCAAGCTTCTGTCGGCGCAGGCGGCACATAGGCTCGGCGGCGATGCCGGGCTCGAGCTCGAGGAGCGCTTCGTAAACACGGCCTAAGTCTTCAACGTCCAGGGAGCCGTAGTGGACGCGCTCGCGAGCATCGCTGCCCCGCCTGCGCGAGGTCCAGAGCAGCCGGTCGAGCAGATGAGCGACGGCACGCTCGCCCCACTCGAGACCTGAGAGGATGGGGGTCGTGTTGGCTCCGAACAGCGCTCCACCAAGAGGAGCAATGTGGAGCTCCGTACACTCGATCCCTTCTTCGAACAGGCGGAAGAGCGTGCGAAGACCATGCTCGAGAAAGCCTCCCGTGGCGGCGCCCTCATCAAGCACCTTGCGGGCGTACGGCGCCAGTGCCACGCTCGGAGAGTACGTATTGCGCCACAAGGAGGTACTGGCGAACCCGAAGGCGCGAGCTGGGTCGTCGCTGACCTCGCCCTTGAGAATGAAGAGAAGCCGGTAGACGATCTTCAGACCCTCCGGCCACAGATCCTTCGCTAGCTTCGCGCGGTCCGGGTGAAGCTCGAGCCACTGCTGGTTGTTGGGATTGTCGAGCACCTCTTGCACGAAGCGCTCGATCGCTTGCCGTGCCTGTACCCGGAGTTCCTTGGTGACGCGTGCCTGCTTCAAGCGGGCCTTGTCCACGAGTTCAGGCACCGTAGCCAGACCCTTCGGGGAACAGAGAGCGAGCAGGAGCCGGAAGCTGTCAGGCACGTCGCGGCTCCGCTTCCAGTCGGGGTCGATAGCGACGACGACTTGCGAGTCGGGGCGAGCGGGATCGGAGATAAGGATGCGGAGCTGCACTCCGTTGGTTAGGAGCCCAACCCGCTCTCCTGCAGCCAAGAGAACCCGCTGAGCGACTCGGACGTGACTGTAGCGGTATGCGTACCCGCGTCGGGCCGGAGCATCGAGATCCGTCTCGAAGTCCGTCGTCCAGACACGAAGCGGCTTTTCACCGTCGGTACCGATGAGGAGAACCCCACCAGCCTCTTGCCCTTCGCGCGTTTCCACAGGTTCGGCCGGGCGGAGTTCCTCGTAGCCCAGCAGCCGCACAAGCGGCTCTATCACCTGGTTACGAACGCGGATCGAGCCACCGCGGGAAACAAGCTCGCGCAGGCCACGCCGGTAGGCAGTCCATTTGTCCTGCAGCCTCCGCCCTTGCTCGCCGGACGTCGCTGCTAGCAGCTGAGCCCTAGAGAGTTCGGCCTCAAGGTCAAACTTGACGAAGGGTTCCGGGAGGGCCGGCCCGACGAAACTACACGAGGAAAGATCAAGAGCCATTGGCCTTCTCCGGGACAATCATCAGCAGCCCCAGTGACTGGACCTCGGGCTCGCCAAGAGCTAGGCGTGCCTCCAGGTCCGCCATTCGCTTGCGGTAGACTTGGAGGACTGTCTCTGCCTCCGCGCATTTCGAGGGAGGATTCGCGCGGTCGGTCGCGAAAGACGCCAAGCGCTCAACCGGATCGGTCTTTGCGACCCAGTCCGGACGAGGTTGATCCTTGCGTTCGCCAGGCAACAAGGCGAGCTGGGCAGCCAACGGAGCTCTGCCGATGATTTCTTCGGAGCGCTGGCGGATCCAGGCCTTGTGGTTCCTCTCTTCCTCCTCCAAGTCGGCGCGCCGGGTCGCGATGAAGTCCTCCGCGAGCGGCTTGAATGCATCATAGGCGACGGCGGAACCCCTCTCTCTGGCGTCGGCTCCCCAATCGACAAAGTACTGCTTCCAGACATCGGTTGTTCGAATGGCTTTCTGCGTGTTGACGAGATGGGCCCACTCGTCCGCAGCAAGATATGTGGCGAGATGAGAGCTGGAATCCAAACGGACGGCAACAACCTGCTCGTATTCCCGCCCAGCCCGGCTCGAAACCCTTCCCAAGTAAGTTAGCAGCAGTTGAGGGCTTGGCACGTCCGCGCTCACGGCGCTCGCTCGTCGGTCCTGTCCCTGCTCTGTCTGCCCACCAAAACTGATGTTTCGCACCCTATCGAGACCTCGACGGACGAGCGGGTGGGCTCGCCCCAAGAAGCCCACGGTTCTGCCCTTCGAGTCCCTCGTCAGCTCAAGGTCACTGGTGAGCCGCACGACCCTAGTCTGAGCGTCGTACCCGGGGAGTTCCTCAAGTCCATGGCTCCACGCGGGCGGGAGATTGACCTCAATAGTCTCACCGTGCTTGACCTCCCCGCCGTCGAGGAGCACTGCGTCCGAGACAAAGGCGACAAGGTCGACTGACCCCATCCGTTGACCTTTCTCCCGAGCCGCTTCGGCTTGGTCACTGAGGTTGGGACTGGCATTCATACCAGCCTCGCCGAGCCATCCGTGGGTCCGCGTCGCCCGTTCGAATCCCCTCAGGCTATGGTCAATCTCTTCCAGCAGCTCCTTCACGGCGGGATCGCTTGCATCGTGGGTATCGGGATCATGGAAGTCGAAGCGCACCTCCGGGTCCTTGAAGAGCCTTTCGTCCTCATCCATGAGGCCTTTCAGCAATGGGGCTGACACTGCCTCTGACGAGGCTGACAGGCCGAGCGTATTGGGCACGAAGGTCAGCCTCGAGCGCTGTTTCTCGTACTTTGCGATGAGTCGAAGGAGGATGTGTTCTTCGAAAGTGCCGCAGAGATACAGATAGCGGACAATGGGGCAGAGAGTCTGGCCATAACGGTCGATGCGTCCGTTTCGCTGCTCGAGCCGATTAGGATTGAAGGGGAGCTCCAGGTGGATGAGGTGATGGCAACGCTCGTGCAGGTTCAGGCCTTCAGCAGCCGTGTCGGTGCTCACCAGCACCAAGCCATCTTTCTGGAGGAATCGATCCTTAACCGTCTTGCGATCTGAATCCGGATCGCCCCCGCACATCGTGAGCACTTCGCCGACGCCGGCCTGCCGCAGTGCCTTCACCGCTGCATCCTGGCTATCCGTATATTCGGTGAACACTAGGATGCTGGCGCGGGGCTCGTCCTGCCTGATACGGCCGACCTCAGCCACGAGCTGATCCAGCTTCGGGTCCTCCTCCTTGGCAGCTTGAGCGAGTTGCACAAGCTCGTCCAGGGCTTCGACCACGGTCGCCAGGCGCTTCAGCTGGCGCGAGCCCGAACGGACCTCCCGGTCAAGCAATGCCAATCCTTGCGCCAGGTCCTCAGCCTCGAGCTGTTGCCGCTCCTCTTCTTCCTCGAAGCTCAGAACTCCGAACCGTTCCAGCTTCCTGGCAAATTGCTGAAGAGTGCGAAGTCGCTGCCGACGGCTGTCCTGACTCTCGGCGCCTTCCGAAAGCAGGCGGCGGAAACGATCGGCGACCGCCAGGATGGTCTGTTCGCACGCTTCAACCGTGGACACTGATCTCTTGAGCAGGGCGATGAACGCGAGGACATCGCTATAGCGCCGTGAGCGGAACGCGGCGCGGAGTTCCGGGGCAACAAGGTCCAGCAGTGCCCTCTGCAGCCGGATGAATTCAGAATGTCTGAAGTCTTCGGCTCGAACAGCGCAGGGCAGAACCTCACGAGGCTTGAACTTGTCCTCACCGGTGACTGGATCCTTGATGTGCGTTTTCAGCCGTCGTACCACGTATGGGCGATAGCGGTCGCCTCGGATCTGACCGCTGCCATCCACCAGAGAGGGATCCAGGAGCTCCAGAAGCGATGCGAAAGAACGATCGTGGCCATCGTGCGGGGTCGCCGTCAGGAGCAGAAGCGTGTCACAGCTCCGAGCGAGAACTTCTGCCAGTCGGCGCCGTTGCGAGTCCTCGCGGTCTTGCGCCATGCCGAGATCCATGCAGTGGTGGGCCTCGTCTACGACGATGACGTCGTAGCTCGCGCGCTCCAGCAAATCGAGGACGCGCTCCTGCTTCAGGAAGTCGATGGAAGCGAGTCCCAATGAGACGAAGTCGAAGGGGTTCGCCCCTAGCTCATTCTGGCGGCGGACATCCTCTAGCTTACCACGGTCGATGACCTCGACCCGAATTCCGAATCGCTCCGAAAGCTCTGATTTCCACTGTTCCACGAGGGGACCTGCCGGCGAAACAACGAGCAGCCGGTGCACGAGCCGACGAGCTGCAAGTTCGGTGATAACCAGTCCCGCCTGTATGGTCTTGCCCAAGCCGACGCCGTCGCAGAGCAGGAGGCGCGGCCGACTCATGCGAAGAGCACGCATCACCGGCACCAATTGGTAGGGCTCCATCCGCAGACGTCCCGGCTGAGCCGCGAGAAGGGCATCGCTGCCCAGCGCCTGTTCGAGAAGGAAGGCCTGATGGTAGACAAGCCAGTTTCGGAGAGGAGTAGCGCGCTCTGGCTGGATCTCTGTGATGAGCGGACGTACCTCTTCGAAGGGTACGAGGACATCGACTTCGGACCCACGGACGGCATCCTCGAGTCCGCGAAGACGATACCGAGTCTGCGCTCCGAGGGGCTCTATGGCAACCACCTCCCACCGGAGTCCGCGCGCGCTGACCTCGGTACCCGGTAACAGGCCTGTATCGCTCAATCGCTGGGTCACTGTGGACAATCCCTCACGTGTGTTAGCGGAAAGCGAGTGCAACAGGATTATAGCTGCCACCGGCAGCATTCACAAGGAAGCGGAAAGGCGCGCCGCCCAATCTTCGATGCGCGAGCCGTGCGCCTCTCGGCTCCCCTCCTGCAATCCCCTGGAGTCGTAGAGAGCCTGCCCGCGGAGCAGGTGATCGCTCAGCGGCACGCAACCTGTCTTGAGCGTCATCACCCAAAGCTCTGCTGGCGCGGCCGACATGTCGGCT